>Ga0182027_10004453_pt1 | contig 21704 bp, 18 predicted proteins | sample 712E1DmetaG_FD_121300 | JGI IMG/M metagenome (GOLD analysis project Ga0182027, IMG submission 121300) | Permafrost microbial communities from Stordalen Mire, Sweden - 712E1D metaG (Illumina Assembly) | ecosystem: Environmental > Terrestrial > Soil > Wetlands > Permafrost | place: Sweden... | reverse complement strand
TTCTCCGCTCAGAATAAGAACAATACTGTCTTTAATCGCTTCGATTTTAATTTTCTCTCCTTCATGTTTAAATAATACGAAATTATCTTCTGTGATAGTTTTCAGATCATTTATTTTTATCTCTCCTTCAATTACCAGCACCCCGGTATTATAACTTTCTTTAAAACAGAAATCCGCAGTATTTCCTGCCATTAGTTTAACATTAAAAAGATTTACAGGACTAAAAGTTGTTGCAGAGCCTTTCAATCCCTTATAATTGCCAGCAATTATTTCAACTACTACTTTCCCATTGTCAATCAGGTATTTACTCATAGCATTGTTTTCAATACCCTGGTATTTTGGTGTTGTCATTTTGTATTTCGCAGGTAGATTGACCCAGAGCTGAACCATCTGAAATTGCCCGCCTTTTCTACTGAATTCCTTTTCATGATATTCCTTATGAAGGATCCCTGATCCGGCAGTCATCCATTGAACATCGCCCTCACTGATTACCCCGCTATTACCAAAACTGTCATGATGAGCTACTTTACCATTGTATGCAATTGTAACTGTTTCAAATCCTCTGTGGGGATGAACTCCGACTCCTTTTGGAATTTCTGACGGGGGAATAATGACCTTAGAATTATAGTCCAGTAAAAAAAATGGACTCATGCCCTGCATTCCAATCTTACTCTGAGAAGGAAAGAAATTATGAACTCTGAATCCGTCTCCAACCATATGCGGAGCAGGCGGTAGAAGAATTGCCTCTATGCTTTTATATTTTGTATTCATTTTATTGTCTGTCACTTTTACAACAAACAACAAACTAACATCTAATGTTTATCAGCTGTAATAGAATAAACTATCTCTTTAACTTTAGCAGCCCAAACAAGATGTGTCATTTTATCTGTGAATGTCTGATATGGGATTGGTTTACCAATATTTATGGTTATTGTTGAATTCCTCTGATTCAGCATTTCGCGCGGAAGCAGTAACGTCTCGACATACATTTTGATTCCCAGGAATTTCCTCAGGTTAGCAACATTATAAAAGAAGTTGGAGTTTCTTCCATTTATAAAAACAGGAATTATATCTCTTTTGTATTGTATCGCTTTGGAGATAAATGATTTCTGCCAGACTGGGTCCGATATTATACCCTTTTTCCTTCTGGATACTTCACCTGCAGGAAAAATCAGTATCTGGGTATCAGATTCGAACAGTTCATTGAGCTTCAAGGCTGTTTCTTTAGTATTTTTCCCGAATACATTTAATCCAAGTATTAATGGCCGGAGGTTTGGAATTGTATTTAAAAGCTCATTTGAAGGGGAAACCACATATGGGAAAAATCTGTATATCATATTAAATATAGCCAAAGCATCCAAACCTCCTATGGGATGGTTAGAAGCAAATATAAAACGTCCGCTGGAAGGAATGTTTTCAACACCTTTGACTTCGACTTTGACATTCCATTCATCAAGAACAGCATTTATAAAAGGAACCCCGGTTTTTTCACGGTTTTTATAGATGACATCATTCATCTCTTCCTGTCCTATAATCCTGATTATCAGTTTTATTATAAATCGGGGAAGCGATTTCAGGAACCGTGAGTTACTACTTGTAACGGCCTTTTCAATATCAATTACCTTCCGGGCATCATCCATCCATTTCAATTTTATTTAGCAGATTTCTGACCTATCGGACAAACTGCAACACACATTCCACATATCCTTACATCAAGTTCAAGGTTTTGTCTTCCAAACTCAGCACATTGTTTGCGGCATTTCCAGGGATCAAAAAAATCTTCTCTATTAACTGCAGTATCCCACAATTTACCATTAGCCGCGTTTGCGGGGCATATATCAACACATAAACTGCATTTTCCGCAACGACTTTTTTCAATTGGTCTTGACTTTGGCTTAAGAGGAGTGCTAATTAGAATTGAAACAAGTCTAAGTCTTGGTCCGAATTTTTTAGAGATAAACAGATCTGTTTTCCCTATCCAGCCAAGACCTGCCCTTGTTGCAACCATTTTGTGAGAAAGATCAGTCCGTAATGTTTTGGAATAGGTTGTATCTAGTTCATTGTTATTGACTGTCGGTTCAATATTTATTGATTCTATACCATTATCATTCAGGTCCTCAGAAATTCTGACTGTAAGTTGTTTCAGATCCTTATTGATCTGTGCATAATGAGTGTAATATTCCTTTGTTGGACCATTAATTATGGAATCAATTATCTGAGAATTCAATTTCCTCCCGATCGAAATTCCAAAATCAAATCCTTTAAATTTCTGATTAAGCAGACCTGTCATATCGGCAAAACCATAAATGTACTGATCTTCCGGTCGGAGATGTGATTTCAAAATTTCTTCAATCATTTTTTTATTGCTTCAGTACGAAAAATATCCTGCAACCATTTCTCCGCAAGCATTGGCCAGGCGATTGCAGCCCGTTTCCCGGGACGCAGTCCGTAACCATGCCCTCCGGTAGGGAAAAGATGAAGCTCAACCAGAAGTTTTGCATCCCTGAGAGCTGCTGCCATCACAAGCGCACTGTTTCCATAAGGATCATCAGCAGTCTGAAAGATAAATATCGGAGGTGTATTTTTTGTCAGTTCAAGTTCGGGAGTGAGAGTTTTGTTTGGTCCCAGATCGAGATATGCCGGATATATCAGCATTGCGAAAGAGGGCCGGCATGTAAGACTATCAGCTTCATCGACAGGAGAATAGGTCCTTTTATTGAAAAGTACACTTGTCCGTGCACTCAGACTTCCGCCAGCAGAGAAACCCATTATACCAATTTTTTCAGGATCAATGTTCCACTTTGAAGCGTTTTTTCTGACAATCCTGAGTGCCCGCTGAGCATCCTGCAATGCACCTTCTTTCTTATCCGGGATCCTGTATTGAAGGACAAAAGCTGAATAGCCAAGCTTGTTGAGCCATCCGGCTATTTCTGTACCCTCTTTATCATAGGCAAGGATCCTGTAGGCCCCGCCGGGACAAACAATTACAGCAGATTTATTGTTTATGGCCGGGTCTGCCAGGTAAACTTCAACTGCAGGATCTGTAACCTCGGCAAATCTTACAACATTATCATTTTGAGGTTTATCCATTACCGGGAGCTGTTTTTCTTTAGTCTCACCAGGAACTTTTCCCGGCCACAGATCGATTATCTCTTTCTTCTGAGAAAATGAATTCAGAGTCAATATCAGAAGGATGAATGTCAGTAATTGTTTCATATTAAATAGTTATATGTTTGATTTTTTGTTGAATAGCCACTGGTATTTAACAACGGACCTTCACGAATTTAACTGGTTTTAAATTTTTGTTTTTCTGTTTTGCAGATCATCTGGATAACCCATTTACCTGATTGTCCTGCAGGTGGAAGACCTCCACCAGGGAAAAGCCATTGTCCTGCCATATAAAAATTTTTAAGGCCGGGTAAGGTCGGTTCCAGATTCGCCATCAGATTCTTGCTGGATGGTAAAAAGCCCTCATATGAACCTTTCCAGACGCCTGTGTACCTGACATCAGTCAATGGAGTTGCGATATCAACAACTTCAATTTTATCTGTTATATTGGGGAAATGCTTCTCCATTATTAATCTGGCGTCTTTTTCTATCTGCTGTTTTTCTTTTTTATATTCCTCATTTTCAATGTCTTTCCAAAGTTCCCATGGACTCTCAAACCTAAGAACAAGCACTGTTTTACCAGCAGGTGCCATAGTCTTGTCAAAAGCATAGTTCATTATAGAATAACCATTTTCAGTTCTGGTTCTTCCAATGTTAAGGTTTTTTACTATCCAGGATTCGACAGGGCTTTCTGACTTTATTTCTGAATTTATACCAAAGGAAACCTGAACTAAAGGTGAAAACAGCTCCCAGTTTTCATATGCATTTTTGATCTTTTTATTGATATATTTTCCTTCAAGCATTTCAAATATTGTGGAATGTCCATCAGCAGCGCTGATGACATAGTCTGCGTGGATCCTGGTTCCATCTGAAAGCGAAACCCCTTTGGCAAAATTGTTTTCTACAATGATACCTGTAACTTTTTTGCCAGTAGAAAGATTACCCCCAAGACTTGTAAATTTTCCGGTCATTCTCTGGGCAAGTGGAAAAGATCCGCCAACCAGATAACCTGCATTCTTCTGATTGAACCAGGCAAACATCATTATAAAAGCAAGAGCTGAGAAATCATGAGTTGAATAGAGATTATTTAAAAAATATGCAAGAGTTGGATTCCTGAAATTAAGTTTATCAAAATACTGTTTACAGGTTTTTTTCCCATATCTCATAAATAATATCATTATTGGCATCATAGTGAAAAGGGAAGCGATAGTATCACTCAGTTTACGCAGCCCAGGAGGATCTGAATATGGTTGAAGAAAAGAAGATTTCCTCATGTCATTGCACATTTTTCTAATTCTGCTTCTATCTTCAGGTGCAAGGTTGCAAAGATACTCTTCCCATCTGTCAAGGTTTGTATAAAGAATAAATTCTGTACCGTCTTCAGAAAACACTTTTGTATGAATTTCATGATCAATGATCTGAACCTGATCATTTAAAACATTTGTTTCTTTCCATATTTCATGGAATGGACCTGTCCTTGTTCCGACCAGCCAGTGAAGACAGTAATCAAATCTGTAACCCTTTCTTTCCCATGCAGTGCATTGACCACCTGTAACAGAATGCTGTTCAATAATTTCAGCATCGAAACCGTTTAGTCTGGCATAAATTCCGGTGGATAGCCCAGCTACTCCGCCTCCAATAATTACAATTTTCTTATTCATTATAACATAAAGAATATGTTGAAATTACATCTTGGTTTTTATTCTACAACTTCAGCCTTGTCGAATCTATCATTCTGGAAATTTACCCTTGTATGCTGAACTCTTTTTACACCTTTGCCACCAAAGAATCCCCAGCCACCACTTCCGAGAAGAAATCCAAGTGCATACAAACCACCATTGTTATTCTGGGCATACATGGTAATTTTTTCATTAAACAGCATGCCGATAAAATCAAATGGTGCAATAAATCCATGCCAGATACCGCCGAAAAAGCCATAGGTGTGTCCCGTAAGGCATTGTTTAACTGATTCATTATTAGCACATCCTGAAAGAATTATCAGAAAGGAAATAAAAATAACAAACAAAAATTTCTTATTAAAAAAGAGTGTTTTCATATTTTATTTTGTTTTAGAATAATATTATTTAAAAAAGTGAAAGCTCAACCTCTTTACCTGAATGTTTCTTTTCATGATCAAGCAGCCATTTCTTCCTTTTAAGACCACCCCCATAACCTGTAAGATGACCATCTGACCCAATTACCCTGTGGCAGGGAATTATTATCGAAACCCGATTCATGCCATTTGCGTTTGCTACTGCCCTGATTGAATCAGGTTTACCAAGAGCGATAGATTGTTCCATATAGGAGCGGGTAGTTCCATAAGGTATTTTCATAAGTTCCTTCCATACAGCCTGTTGGAAGTTAGTGCCAGGGGTGATAAGTGGCACAGTAAAATCTTTTCTGGTGCCTTCAAAATATTCTCTTAACTGGAGCAGAAGAGTTTTAAAATGGCTGTTTTCTCCTTCTTCAATTTTAGTATCAAAATATCTTGCAAGGTCCTTATATTCAGTATTAAGCATTCTCCTGTCGTTGAATTCCAAAAGGCATATCCCCTCATCAACCGCCCCGGCAATCATTATGCCCAGCTCTGTCTCAATTTTAGTGGTGGTTATCATTTCCTGTCTCAAGTTTTTATTTATTATTCTTACCCAATAAAAGAACTGCAAATAATCCCGCATGGAAAACTGTAATACCACTGGGTAACATTATTTTCCCCTTTTTCTGTTCGTATTCTGTCATTTCATTCCACGGTTTTAGTCTGTTATTGAAAAGCAGTTAGAGCAAAAAACTTAGTCCTGCCAGTGAAATAAAAATTGCTATAAACCTTATCATAAAATAAAATTGTTGAGTATAAATTCTATTTTATTGTGAAAACCGGCCATGAGTAGACTTAATAAATCTTACATTCCTGAATCTCAGAGCTGACCAATTATCATCAATTGCAATAAGTCTGACTTTGTCAAATCCGCGATTTATTAAAACTTCCCAACCATGATCACGGTCAATATCTGATGAGATTTTTTTTGATGTTTTTTTCGGATATGCAAACCATAAAACCCCATCAGAGGTCAGATTATGAAGTGCTTTTGGAGCAAGTAATTCTACTTCTGACACATGCTGAACGAACAGGATTATAAATTCATAGGGAAACCGTTGATCAATATCTTTATCGATCTGAACTCCAACAAGTTTATTCTCCAGAAATGCAGGAAATTTCTCATCTGCATTTATTACAGCAATCCTTTGTTGTCCTTTATAATTAAGTTTGGTCAATAAATCATCCATTTCAACCTGGCGATTATTTAGTATTATCGACGGTAAATCAATGTTTTCCACATCCCGTCAGTAAAGTTTATTTTAAGCAGCTAATTTACCAAAAAATCCATCACCTGGGAAAAACATGAACTTATTCAGATAATTGTACAAAAAGATGTACCTTTGAATTGTCAAAAATGGGGTGCCTTAATATAACGGGCTGAGATCATACCCTTAAACCTGATCCGGATAATGCCGGCGGAGGGAAAAGAGAGTATCATATAAATCAGCTTCACATAACAACCTCATTATCTTGACTTTGATAATGTGCGCTTCGTTAAAATACTTATTATGAAGAAAGTCTCCTTATTAATAATGATGCAATATTTTACTGTAAGTATTGCATTTTGCCAGTTTTCAATTTCAGGTAAAGTTCTTGATGAAAACAATCAGCCTTTGGTTTCTGCTACCGTGTTGATAGAAACCACATTTGCCGGTACATATTCTGATCAGAAAGGCGAATTTGTTTTGAAAAATCTGAAAAATGGTGATTATACAATAAAAGTGTCATTTATTGGATATGAAACCCAGTCGAAACAGATCAATCTCGGGAAAGACGAAATACTGGAATTCAAGATGCTTCCTGCATCTTATTTAGCTGATGAAGTTATTGTTCAGGCAACCCATGTAAATCAAAAAACTCCTGCAACTTTCTCGACAATTAATAAAGAGACCATTTCGAAAAACAATATCGTCCAGGATATGCCCTATTTATTAAATTACACACCATCGATGGTGGTTTCTTCTGATGCAGGAACAGGTGTGGGTTATACTAATATCAATATAAGAGGAAGCGATGTAAAGCGAATTAATGTTACGATTGACGGAGTACCTGTCAACGATGCTGAATCTCATGGTGTCTGGTGGGTCGATTTACCAGACCTGGCATCATCGGTAGATAACACTCAGATTCAAAGAGGAGTAGGCACATCAACAAATGGAGCCGGTGCTTTTGGAGCTACGATTAATTTTCAAACTACTAAAATCAGTCTTGAGCCTTATGCTGAAATTAATTCATCTTATGGCTCATTCAATACTTCAAAAAACACCATAAATGTTGGCACGGGATTAATAAATAATATGTTTGCAGTGGATCTCCGGTTATCTAAAATCTGGTCGGATGGATACATTGACAGGGCATTCAGCGATTTAAAATCATTTTATGTCTCAGGCACAGTGTATGGTAAATCGAGTACTTTAAAATTAATAATTTTTTCAGGAGAGGAACATACCTTTCAGGCCTGGAATGGAGTTCCAAAAGTAAAACTGGAGAATGATACTGCTGGAATGCGCAATTACGTTAATGTCATGGCAAGTTGGGGCTATATATATGGGAACCAGGATGATATAAATAATATATTTAATTCAGATTCAAGAACTTACAATTTATACAATTATAAAAATGAAACTGATAATTACTGGCAGGATAATTATCAGCTTCATTATTCAAAAGAGATAAATAATAACATATATGCAGATATAGCATTGCATTATACAAAGGGGAAAGGTTATTACGAGAGTCTTGCTCCAAAAACGGACTTCAGTACGTTCAATCTGCCAAATGCAATTTTTAAAACAGACACCATTACTTCGTCTGATTTTATAACACAAAAATGGCTGGATAACGATTTTTACGGTATTACATATTCTTTAAATTATAAAAAGAAAAGAATAAATACAGTAATCGGTGGTGGATGGAATCAATACCTGGGAAATCATTTTGGAGATATAATCTGGGCTAAAATTGTGACTTTTGATGGCGAAAAATATCGATGGTACAAAGGCACAGGCGATAAAAAGGATTTTAATACATTTCTGAAAATGAATTACTTATTGACTGACAAACTGAACCTATATGCTGATTTGCAGTTACGATCAATAAACTATTCAATTGGCGGGACTGACGATAAACTGAAAGATGTAACACAGAATCATAAATACAACTTTTTTAATCCCAAGACCGGACTCATGTACGATCTGAATGAGAAACAAAAACTTTATACATCGTTTGGAGTTTCTCAAAGAGAACCCGATCGTGATAATTTTGTGGATGCTGATCCGGGCAAAACACCAAAGCCAGAAAAATTAATTGATTTCGAAGCCGGGTATGAATTTCGTTCAACAAAGTTTTTATTTAAAGGTAACCTGTTTTATATGAATTATATCGATCAGTTAATTCTGACCGGCAAAATAAATGATGTTGGTGATGCTGTAATGATAAATGTTCCAAAGAGTTACAGGGAAGGAATAGAACTAGAATCGGGTATTCAGATTTTAAAAAATTTATCGTGGTATGGAAATATAACATTCAGCAGAAATATTATACCAAAATTTACTGATTATACTGATAACTGGGATACTGGATTGCAGGATGCAGTTACGCTTACCAATAAAACTATTTCATTTTCCCCGTCAACAGTTGCCAGCGGAATAATTGATTTTGAACCGATTAGAAACATCCATTTAAGTCTCAATTCAAAGTATGTTGGTAAACAATATATAGACAACACACAAAGTCCTGACAGAATGCTGAATTCTTATTTTGTTCAGAATCTTTCTCTTTTATATAATATGAAAAACAAATTAAAATTATTTAAGGAGATCACTTTCCAGTTTGCTGTAAATAACTTATTTAATGAGAAATATGAATCCAATGCCTGGGTCTATAAATATGTTTCTGACGGTTCAAAAAATGTCGTTGATGGATACTTCCCTCAGGCGGGGACAAATGTAATGTTCAAGATAGGTATAAAATTCTGATAATCAATCAATTATAATGACGATAACTAATTGGCTATCAAATAATTACATAGAAGTATTCGGTGCAATAACCGGCATTATTTATGTGTTTCTTGAAATCAGACAAACCATCTGGCTCTGGCCACTCGGACTGGTTACCTCTGGAATTTATGTCTGGATATTCTTTACAGGGAAGCTGTATGCAGATATGAGCCTTCAGGCTTATTACGTGGTTATCAGTGTTTTAGGCTGGTACTGGTGGGCGAGGGGGAGACATGTCGACGGGGAGAAGGAAAGTACTACATTGCAGGTTTCAAGATTAAAACTTAAGACAGCTATTGCATTGTTAATTGTGTTTGTGTTATTGTACTCAGTTATGTTTTTGGTGCTTTCGAAGCTTACCGATTCACCTGTACCCCAGTGGGATGCTTTTCTGACTTCCTTATCAATAGTTGCGACATGGATGCTTGCAAGAAAAATTTATGAACACTGGTTTTTGTGGATCGTGGTAAATTTTGTTTCAGTTATACTCTATTTCACGAGAGGACTTTACCCTACTGTGGTACTTTATTTCGTTTACGGGGCAATGTCTTTTGTCGGGTTGAAAGCCTGGAAAAAAACTATCAGAGAAATTACTGAAGTTCAATCATAGATAATTAATAACTTTCGGAACCAGAAACATGACTCTTTTTCCTGCTTATGGGATTTTTTATAAAAGCAGACTTAAAATTGACAAATTGGAATTTTTATGAATAGTGAAAAAAAAGTTTTCCCTGAAACAGCAATCCTGGCCAATGGTAAATTTCCTGATCATCCTGTTCCTCTTGGATACCTTTTAAATGCGAAACGAGTAATATGCTGCGACGGAGCTGCTGACTCACTCATTGATTTTGGTTTGGAACCTTTTGCAATAGTAGGTGATTGTGATTCAGTAAATAAAAGAATTGCAGAAAAATTCAGCGACAGACTTTTTCAAGATAGTGAGCAGGAGACAAATGATTTGACCAAAGCAGTAAAATGGTGTTCTGCAAAGGGATATAAACATGTAGTTATTCTGGGTGCAACTGGCAAAAGGGAAGATCATACTCTCGGTAATATTTCGCTTTTAGCGGAATATGCATCTTTTATGGAAGTGAAGATGGTTACGGATGCTGGAATTTTTTTCGCTATACCGGAAAGTTGTAAAATTGAATCTGTGAAGGGTCAACAAGTTTCAATTTTTTCAATAAATACTGCAACCGAAATTACATCATCAGGACTCAAGTACAAACTTAAAAATATGAAATTATCCAACTGGTGGCAAGCAACTCTTAATGAAGCTGAGGGAATTAGTTTTACTTTGGAATTTGCAGGATTTCCACTAATTGTTTTTCTTAAATTCCCTGATTAACTATTTATTTCCCTGACCACTTTGACCATATTCATTAATTGGGCACGACTTCTAACATTGGTTTTTATATAGATCCTGTGTGTATGATCTTTCACAGTTTGCAGGCTGATAAATAGTTTCTCAGATATTTCCTTGTTACTTAGGCCATTACATATTTCATGGATAATATCTGATTCACGTGGTGATATCTCGTATCTTTTAAAGAAATCATCATATGAAATATCATTGTCTGGTTTTTCAGAGAATTCAGTTATTAAGGTACCATAACTAAGATAAACCGGCAGAAATGAATTTCCGGCGAAGAACAGGAGTATAAATATCATTCCGACGATTGGATTATTTTGATAAAAATATAATGCAATGCTTTGCAAAACCATTAGAATAGTTATTGAAAATGCAGTAATCTGGTTTTCATATTTAAAAAGAATGGATCTGCTTTTACCGGTAAAAAGAATGATAATTGAAGCGATAATAATATAAATGAAATTGAGTACAATGAAATAGATTCTTACCAGTGTTGGAGGTTTGATTCCTGTATTTCTCGAAATAAAATACCCGACTCCAAGAATTATGAGAAAATTTATAAGCAAAAAAGAAAAAATGAACCAGTCGCTGCTTTTCCTTCCGGAAATCTCAAGCGAAAATTTTATGAGCATTAACCATGCAAACACAAGAAATGGTAACCCCATAAGCAGTGAAATATCAGTAAATCTTGAGATTAATTCCGGTGTTACATAGTCCGATAAAAATGCTTTGATTACAATCTGTCCCCAGATACCATAAAAACCAAAGGTAAAAATGAAGACCTGAAAATACATTAGAGTGGAAAAAAAGCCGGATTTGTATTTGTTTCTTAATCTGGAAGATAGTAAGACTCCGGCAGAGGCAAAAGCAACTGATAGAATAAATAAGAGATAGATCAGAAATCTTAACATTTTATAAAGATATAAAAATAGAAAGAGAAAACAGACCAAATGTAACTACTACCAAAGTTGTCTGATACATACTAAAGTAGGAAAAGTAAAAAACACTACTATAGTATGAAGATTGTTAATTGAACAGGTTATAGATTTGTCCAGGGTTAGACAATTTATCATTCACTAAACAATTTAAAATAATGGAAACAGAAAAAAAGTACAGACTATCTCCCACATTCGGTGATAGTTTTGGCACAGGCTGGAATGTAATGTTCGATAATTTTCTCAGGTTATTCCTGGTAATAATCATTCTAAGCATTATAGTCGCTCCATTTAAAGCCTTTAATTTTCACTTTGACTGGAATAATAATGCTCCATGGTATTGGGGGCATAACATTGGGCATAGTATGAGAGATTTTTTCACTCTTGGCACCTTAGGAATCTTTACTGCATTTTTCGGATTACTGGCCATGCTCTATGCATTTTTAGTAGCCCCTGTGTTTGAGTACGGAGGCAATATGATTTTTGTTCAGGCAGTCAGGAAAATCAAACCCGATTTTGAGTTTCTGATCAAAGGTTTCATGGAAAACTACCTTCATATTATTCTCGCAAACCTGCTTGTTTTTGCTCTGGTCGTCCTGGGCTTTTTTGCACTTATTATTCCTGGTATAATTATAGGATGCCGGCTTGCATTTGTTTCATATATAATTATGGACAAGAAGCTTGATCCGTTTGAAGCTGTAGAACTTAGCTGGAAACTTACGAAAGGACATGGCTGGACTATCTTCTTTATGGGATTTACATCTATATTCATAATACTTTTTGGATTATTATTGTTGATTGTTGGGATATTTCCGGCAATTATGTGGGTTTGTAGCTCATTTGCAACTCTTTACCAATCAGTTCTTCTCGAGAAAGAGAAACCGGTGGAACAAGTTACAGAACAGGTTTAGTCATTCACTCACATGGCTATTTATTTAATCCTGCCGGAGAAAATATCCCGACAGGATTTTATTTTAATAATTTAGGGAACGTTTGTATGGCAGAATTAAAAAAACATTAATTTTAGTGCAATATTTAAAACTTGCTAAAATGAAAACACGGACATTAGTATTATTTGTGTTATTGATTATGATGCCAACCTTATCATACGGGCAACTTAGGGGTCTGCTTAAAAATGCAGCTTCAAGAACACTAGGCACGGTTGGAAAAGAAAGTGCGAAAGAGGCAGCCAGGCAGGCTGACTCAATAGCTCAGATAAAAGCGCAAAAGGCAGCAAATGCAGCAATTGCAGCAAAAGATTCAGCAAGCAAACAAGTTGTTGACCAGTCAAATCAGTCGGTTGGACAAGCTAGTCAGGGCCAGCAACAAAGTCAGGGGCAGGGTGGGATGAATATCGGTAAGTTTTTTGGCGGCAAGATCGATCTGAAATATAATGATGAGTATAGTTTTGCATCCAGGCTTTATATGCAGACTGAATCCTATGAAAAGAAGGGTGCTATGAAAATGGATCTTTATATGTATTATAGCGCCAACAGCCCTTCCGTAGGGATGGAAACAAAATCTGTCACTGATGACCAGGGTAAAACTACTCCAGTAGCTTCCTCAATGGTTATGGATGGTGAAAATAAATGTTTTATAATCCTTACAGATTTAGGGTCAACAAAAATTGGAATAATTTCTGCCATACCAGATGCAAATTCAACACAGAATCAATCTGATGGAACTCCGGCAAAAAAAGCCACTCCAACTAATTTTACAAAAACAGGAAATACAAAAGTCATTGCAGGTTACAAATGCGATGAATATACTTATTCAAATCCGGATGACAAAACTTCAGGTAAAGTCTGGTTTACAAAAGATGCCAATCTTCAGATAGACAAAAGAGGCTGGCAGAGAACAGGAATGGGAGCATATTATGGCTATGCAGGTTTTGATGGCGGGATTATACTTGCGACTGAAGTTTATGATGCTCAAGGTAATCTGACTATGAAATCTGAGACCAAGGAGATAGATCCAGATTTTGCTCATTCAATCACTGTAAAAGGATATCCTTTGAGGCAAGTGAATCTTAATCAGGGTCAACCGAAAAAATAACTCCAATTAATTCTAATGATAAGCCCTTCCGTTATCGGGAGGGTTTTTTTATGAAAAGCTGAAAAATCCTTAATTAAAAATTGTCTTGCTGGAAGACTAAAGGAGGAGTTTAAATCTTTATAAGCTTGGCAAACCTGAGAAGCAGCTTTTTCCTGCCATCTTTGAATTCCACGAGAGCCGTAGTGTTGGGAGGCTGCCCTTCAATTGTTATTATTATTCCCTTCCCAAATCTTTCATGTTCTACCTCATCTCCTTCCGAAAAATCGGCCGGATCAAAGAATGATGATGAAAAAGAAGAACTTGCTTCTGTTCCTGTCATTTTCCTCATTTTGGAAGGTGAAGTTACCCGTGAGTACTTCTCAGATTCTTCGCTAAATGATGGTATGCCAAATCTGTTATCTGCTCCGCGTGAAGATCTTCCCCCCGTTTGAGGATATTCCAGAAAATTCTGATCTATTTCCTTCAGGAACCTGCTTGGTCTGCTTCTTTCGAGGTTGCCCCATTTATACCTGTTGAGTGCATAAGTAAGTGTTGCCAGCTTTTCAGCCCGGGTCAAAGCCACATAAAACAGACGCCTTTCTTCCTCCAGTTCCTTCGGATTTCCGGAAGACATTGGTGAAGGAAAGAGAGTGTCCTCCATTCCTGATATATAAACATGTTTAAATTCCAGCCCTTTGGCAGAATGCATTGTCATCAGCACAACCTTATCTTTATCATTTTCATCATCTGTATCCTGATCGGTAAGCAATGCAACATTAGCAAGATAAGCCTCAAGAGTGGAAGGCTCTCCATTTGTTTCAGCCGATTCTGTAAATTCCTTTATCGCATTAAGTAATTCCTCAAAGTTTTCCAGCCTGCTTACCTCTTCAGGAGCTTTACCTTCCCGGAGTTCTTTCATTATGCCTGATCCTAAAGCAATCTCTTTAGCAATGTTATAAGCATCGGAATCTGAATGTTTCATTGAAAAATTTTGTATAAGATCGCAATATGATAAAATCTTCTTCTGCGTACCAGCATTAAAATATGTTGCAAACTCAGAAATTTTAGTAATTATACTCCATGGAGATACATCTTTTTCAGTCGCTAACTCAAAAACTTTTCCTATTGTTGTATCGCCGATTCCTCTCTTTGGATAATTGATTGTCCTCTTAAGCGCTTCTTCATCTTCATGATTAATTACAATCCTGAAATATGCAAGGATATCCTTTATCTCTTTTCTTTCATAAAAGGATAACCCGCCATAAATTTTATAAGGAATATTTTTGCGGCGAAGGGTCTCTTCAAAAATCCTGGACTGGGCATTTGTTCTGTAAAGAATGGCAAAGTCCGACCAGTTAAGCTGCTTTGAAAACCTTGTGTCAAAAATGTCTGAAGATATCAAAAATCCTTCTTCAGAATCAGTCATTGCCTGTATAACCCTGATTTTCTCACCGGTTTCATTTTCGGAGAAAACTCTTTTATGAATCTGTCCTGCATTATTGGCAATGATTGTATTGGCAGCATTGACAATAATTTGAGTTGATCTGTAATTCTGTTCCAGTTTAAATAGTTTATAATCGGGATAGTCGTTTTTAAACTCAAGTATGTTTTCAATTCTGGCACCTCTGAATGAATAAATACTCTGAGCATCATCGCCCACTACACATATGTTTTCATTTGCAGCAGCTAACTTTTTAACGATAAGATATTGGGCATAATTAGTATCCTGGTACTCATCAACCAGGATATATTCAAATTTATCCTGGTACTTTGCCAAAACTTCAGGGAAATCCCTTAAAAGTATATTTGTGTTGAGAAGAAGGTCATCGAAATCCATGGCATTCGACCTGAAACATCTTGAAACATAGGTTTTATAAATATTGCCAAGTAAGGGCATTCTGCTTGCTTTATCAAGTTCAGTCATTTCAGGGCTTGCGCCATACATATTCGCAGTGATAAGATTATTTTTGGCATTTGAAATTCTGGAAGAAATCATTCCGGGTTTATAAATGTTATCATCGAGATTCAATTCCCTTATAATGGATCTTATAAGGCTTTTTGAGTCTGAAGCATCATAGATGGTGAATGATGATTTATACCCCAGAAGATCACCTTCAAGTCTGAGTATTTTAGCAAAAATAGAATGAAATGTTCCCATCCAGAGAAACCTTGCTATTTCATACCCCGCAATATTTGTAATCCTGTCTTTCATCTCTCTTGCAGCCTTATTGGTAAAAGTAAGTGCAAGGATCTTATTTGCTCTGACCCCTTTCTGAAGAAGCTGAGCAATTCTGAAAGTAAGTACCCTTGTCTTTCCGGCTCCAGCTCCGGCTATTACAAGAGAAGGTCCTGCAACATTTATGACAGCTTCCCGCTGAGCTTCATTCAGGTCGTTTAAGTAGTCGCTTGTCATTGATTAGCTAAAAATTCCACATTCTAGGGTCCTGACAAATTTAGCAATTACAGGTCTATTCACTTGCTTCCAGGAAGATTTAAACCTGATTATTTATCAACAAAATGAGAATTTAATTTCTACAGAAGATTATTATTGAATAAAAAGGAAGAGACATTTTAATTCAATAATAATTGTGAGGTTTTTATTATACTTGTATTTTAACCGCAGCTAAAGAGGAAAACATATTATAAACTTTTGCCAAAAAATGAAGAAACTGATTACATTCTTTTTAGGTTTAACTTTTCTGACAAACCTGGAATCCCAAACCTTCACTTCAAAAGAAGAACGTCTTGAATGGTGGAAAAATGCCCGGTTTGGAATGTTTATTCATTGGGGGCCGGTGAGTCTTAAAGGAACAGAAATAAGTTGGTCAAGAGGCGGTTCAGGGATTCCTGTTGAAGAATATGATGCCCTATATAAACAGTTCAATCCGGTTAATTTTAATGCTTTGGAATGGGTAAAGATTGCCAAAGCTGCAGGAATGAAGTATATTGTTTTCACTTCAAAACACCATGATGGTTTTTGTATGTGGGATACAAAGTATAACGACTATAATATTATGAATACTCCTTTCAAAAGGGATGTGATGAAAGAGCTTGCTGAAGCATGTAGAAAAGAAGGGATAGCTCTTGGTTTTTATCATTCGACCTGTGATTGGCATAACCCCGATTTCCCGGTGACAAGTCCGGGAGGTACTGTTAAACGGGAAACTTCAAATCTTAACAGATATACGGAATATCTTAAAGATCAGTCAGTTGAAATTATTAAAAAATATGGTCCGCTGCTGGTTATGTGGTACGATGTTCCTCAACAATTCGATTCAGTAAGGGGGCAAAGTGTTATAAATTATATCCGTAAAGTTCAGCCCGATATCCTGGTTAACAACCGGACGGGAGCAAAAGGTGATTTTGACACGCCAGAGCAAAGAGTCGGAAGTTTTCAGAATAATCGTCCCTGGGAAACTTGTATGACTATTGGCCGTCAATGGGCATGGAAGCCAAATGATGAAGTCAAGTCGCTTGAGCAATGTCTTCATAGTCTTATCCGGTCGGCCGGCGGTGACGGGAATCTTTTGTTCAATGTAGGACCAAAGCCTGATGGTACAATCGAACCATTACAGGTTGAAAGGCTGAAAGAAATGGGGCATTGGCTCGAAAAATATGGATACACCATATACGGAACACGGGGAGGTCCTTTTAAGCCGACAGACTGGGGAGTGAGCACACGTAAAGGGAATAAGATTTATCTTCATATACTTAAATGGTTTGGAAATACTCCAAAGATTACAATACCCGACTTCGGCATTCAGATAAGGAATGTAATGCTTTCAGGTGGGGGTAAGGCTAAGGTCAGCAAACTAAATGGAGAATATGTAATTGAATTTGATGGGAAGCAATTACAGCCCATCAATACCATAGTTGAAATTGAATATGCAGGTAATGTAATGAATGTGAAGCCAATGGATGTTGGACCCCAATCCATTTCCTATATGAAGAAGGTAAATGGCTCTTCAAATCTTAAACCAATGTGGATTAACCATGAATGGACAGATCTGCAGTCAATTAATAACGGCGAATGGGCAGGAGCTTTCTGGCAACCTGCTGCGGATGATAAAATTCCATGGGTTGAAATCGATCTGGGAAAACCGCAAAGATTTACAAAAGCTGTTTTATTTGAAAGTGGAAAGCATATCAGCTCATTTGAACTTCAGTACAATTCGGGAAACGACTGGAAAGTTTTTTACAAGGGAACAACAATTGGCGCCAAAGCAGAAATCAGCTTCAAAGGAGTTGAAGCGCAAGATATCAGATTGGTTATCAATTCATTCTCAGAAACTCCGGGAATTTATGAAATCATGCTTCTTAACGAATAATTGTAATAAATGTCACTAAAAATAAGGTCGAAAACTTAATTTAAAAAAAATGAAAAGATTTGGTCAGATAATTGGCGTAAAGCCGGAACATTTCGAGCGCTACAAAAAATACCATTCAGCAGTATGGCCAGGTGTGCTGGAAATGATAAAGAAATGTAATATACATAATTACTCGATCTTCCATAAAGACGGAAAACTTTATGCATATTTTGAATATACCGGTAATGATTATGCCGCAGATATGGCGAAGATGGCAGCCGATCCAATGACACAGGAGTGGTGGGCAATTATGGAACCGATGCAGGATCCGATAGCCACACGAGAGAAAGGAGAATGGTGGGCAAATATGGAAGAAGTATTTCATCTTGATTAATTGATTTAGACTTTTTCGACACTTCCCTTATCGGATTTTATTATAATTGTAGTAAATTATACCAAATATTTACGGAAAGCGTTATTGTAAATCAGAATAGATTGCCTGTGCGTTACAGTTTATTTATTTTTATATTCCTTTTGCCAGTAGTCTCAATGGCTCAGCTTTCTGCTCCAGGAATGAGTGCCATAAGATATACAACTTATCCTTCAGCTCCGGGCGTAAACGATCCGATTTTCATTTTTTGTAATTCATCAGGAACACAAAAAGGGACTATCCAGGCGATCAGCCCCGGAGGGACTGGCCCTTATAATTTTTCCTGGTATCAATGGAACGATTTTACTAAGAGTTTCAGCATATTCTTAAAAACAGATTCATTAGTTTATAATTCAGTATCAGCCAATCTAGGTCAGGGAGGATACAAAGTCAGAATTACTGACGGAGGAGGATATGACAAAAGTCTGGTCGGCTGGGTTTTCCTTGATAAACCATTTGTCCAGGCAAAGCTTCAGAATTATACGTGTGATTATGTTGCATTGACAGGAAAGGTAGCCATAGATACTTTTTATTACCGTGATCCAACCAACGGTTTAGCATTAAGATTAAGAAATGCCGCTTCTTTCATGTGGTCATCTGATCCGGCTTCAATAATTCCGTACCCCAGCATTGATACTACTACCGTAACATATACCCCACCGCTTGAGGATGTTACATATAAGCTCCAGGTCGTAGACAGCTTTCTATGCACTTCCGAGTCCACTTTCCCCTACATATCAATTAATGTAAAAGCTGATTTTACCGTCGATCCGGCAGAAGGTCAGGCGCCTCTTCAGGTCACATTCACAGATAATTCAATAAGAGGATCTACTTACGTATGGAATTTTGGTGATCATTCAATCGACTCAGCTTCTTTGTTAAAAGATCCTTCTCCTCATATTTTCTATAAACCCGGTGAATATTATGTAAAACTGACTGTTACAAGTGAAAAAAGTTGCGTTGATACTATGAGGTCTGAAAAGATTGTGGTTGATCCTTCAGAGCTTAATATTCCAAATGTATTCACCCCCGACGGAGATGGCAATAATGATTATTTTGTAGTTGAATCCAAATCTATAAGGTCCATTAGTGTTGAAGTTTTCAGTCGGAGTGGTCTCCTTGTCTACTCTTTTTCAGGAGAGGGAGATAGTCTCAAAGACTGGAAGGGTTGGGACGGTAATGTAAACAATTCTTCAGCAAAGGCTTCACCGGGAGTTTATTTCTATATAATCCGTGCAAGGGGATGGGACGATATAATTTATGACAGCAAAGCATACAGGGGATTTCTTTATTTATACAGATAATAAAAGGTGCAACGGACCAAGGTACACTGGTATGATAGCATAATGGCATATTGGTCTAATGGTACTAAGATTAAAACAATACTAATTCTTATCGTTTTGCCAGAGCGCCTTTGCGCTGCTACGCCTTCCTATACGAACAAATCAGCTTTAAAAATTGTTTTTGCCTGACCTGAAACTTCCACTCTTTCTCCTTTGTAGGAGACTTTCAGAATACCGCTTCTTTTTGATACCTGATGTGAAATAAAATCAGATTTTCCTGTTTTTCCGTACCAAAAAGGTGCCAGAGCACAATGCGCGGAGCCTGTTACCGGGTCTTCATTTATACCTAAAGCAGGAGCAAAACATCTGACACAAAAATCATATTCCGGGTCTGAAGAGAGTGCAGTGACGATCAGATCGCCGAATTCGGAATTTTTCATTCCGGAGAAATCTGGTTTCAGCTTTTTGACTTCATTTTCGTTTCTGAGCAAGGCAAGAGTCCATCCTTGATCTGTCCGAAATAATTCTTCAGGTCTGATACCCACAAGCTTCTCAAAAGCAGGTGATATATTCATCTTTTCAATAGGATAGGCAGGAAAGTTCATTGTTATCCAATCATCCTTCTTTCTTATCTTTAATTCATCGGCTTTTGAAGAAAACCTGATCTCCTCTGTTCCTTTTACACTTCCGGTTTCATATAAAATATGTGAAGCAGAAAGAGTGGCATGCCCACACAGATTAATTTCTGCCTCAGGTGTAAAAAATCTGATTATTCTGCAATTATTACCTGGAAATACAAATGCTGTTTCAGAAAGATTCATCTCCATTGCAATATTCTTCATCCAGTCAACTGAAGGCTCATGATCAAGTATGCATACCCCTGCAGGGTTTCCTTTAAATGGTTCAGTTGTGAATGCATCGACCTGGTAGATAATTAGTTGAGATTTCATTTTATATAAACTAAATTGTTTTATTACTGATTGCGTTGTTAAAGTTATTAATTAAAATGAAGTGAGTTAATGAGGTGTACTTCAAAACAAAAACCGCCTTAATTTTAAAGCGGTCTTTCTATTATATTAATGGTATCTATCTAAAATTTTCTATTCTTCCTCTTCCTCTTCAGAGTAAGCTTTAATAACAGCATCCTGAACATCGCCAGGTACCTGCGCATATTCTGCAAATTTCATCGTATAAAATGCACGGCCACCGGTTACTGAACTCAGGGCTGTCGAATACTTGTTCATCTCTGCAAGAGGTACCTTAGCCTTAATTACCTCAAACCTTTTTTCGCTTGCCATTCCCAATACCATTCCACGCCTTCCCTGAAGGTCACTTATAACGTCACCCATACGTTCTGATGGAACCATAATTTCAACATCATATATTGGTTCAAGGATCTTTGGTCCGGCAATCTTAAATGCCTGGCTGAATGCATTACGACCTGCAAGCCTGAAAGATATTTCGTTGGAATCGACCGGATGCATCTTACCATCGTAAACGTAGACCCTTATGTCGCGTGCATATGAACCGGTAAGTGGTCCGACCTCCATTTTTTCCATAATTCCTTTAAGTATTGCCGGCATAAAACGGGCATCAATAGATCCGCCAACAATGCTGTTCACATAAACAAGTTTCCCTCCCCAAGGAAGTTCAATTACTTCTTTATCGCGAACAGATATTTTAACATCTTTACCATTTATTTTCTGCATTGTGGTCTCAGTCGATCCTTCCTCATAAGGTTCGATAATCATATGAACTTCGCCAAACTGACCAGCACCACCTGATTGTTTCCTGTGGCGGTAATCTGCCTGGGCTGATTTGGTTATTGTCTCACGATATGGAATCTTCGGAGCATTAAAGTTGGTAGGAATCTTATAAATATTATCAAGATGCCATTTCATAATATTAAGGTGATATTCACCCTGACCATGAACTATAATCTGTTTAAGCTCCTTTGAATACTCTATAATAATTGTCGGATCTTCGAGGTGAAGTTTATTGAGAGCTTCCCCTAGCTTTTCGTCATCACTTTCACTCTGTGCCTTTATTGCTGTCCGATATTTTGGTTCAGGAAATTTCACCCCTTCATATTTCCAGTCATTTCCCGGGACATTGAGAGTATGATTGGTTTTCGTATTT
>Ga0182027_10004452_pt1 | contig 21705 bp, 14 predicted proteins | sample 712E1DmetaG_FD_121300 | JGI IMG/M metagenome (GOLD analysis project Ga0182027, IMG submission 121300) | Permafrost microbial communities from Stordalen Mire, Sweden - 712E1D metaG (Illumina Assembly) | ecosystem: Environmental > Terrestrial > Soil > Wetlands > Permafrost | place: Sweden... | reverse complement strand
ATTACTTCCGTATTTATTGATATAGAGTTCAAGATGATTCTTTATGAGTGTGAGGGGCGTACGGGTTTCATGGGCCATATTGATAAAGAATTTTGTCCTTTTTTCGCTGGCTTCGGCGATGAGGTTTTTCTGCTCTTCCAGTTGATTATTCTTTTTTAATATCTCTTCGTTCTGAATTTCAGTTTTTAATCTTGCACTATCGTAACTTCGCTTCGCATAACTTAAACAGACTGCCGCCAATAGTATAAGTATAATTGTGGTAGATTCAGTATCCACCTCTTTATACAACAATTCATTGTCAATATACATTGAATGGTAGAGATTGGGGTAGATATCACCAATCGCGTTCACAACCATAATATTAGCAATTAATAAGGTTATCAGTTTAAAATGCTTGCTTTTATTGGTAGTCAATATAAGTATTATCATAAGGACAATAAATCCAATAGGTGTATAACCGTAAAATCCGTTATAATAGAACCACATCACAGACATTGTGGAACAAATAATTAAAGTAAAAAGAATGTGATTAAATTTCTGTCTGAAACGGTTCCGGTAATATGCGTACAAAAAATAAACACTCAAAAAAAATACAAGTATTTTAACCTGCCAGACATTATTAAAGATTATAGTAGTAACTGTAAAGATAAATAGGGTGATTCCTATAGAAAATAGAGTACCACTAATAATATGTGATTCAAATCCTGTTTCTTCATTTATAAATAGAAAGCGCATCCATTTTTTAACTCTTTGTCCTTTCATCTTCTACCAATTACTTTAATCCAATCCGAAGTTAATCTGAATTCACGGATAAATAAATAACCTCACAAGCGTTAGTACCTGTGAGGTTATATCAACAGAGCGGGAAACGGGATTCGAACCCGCGACCTTCAGCTTGGGATCCCGCCAATGTGGGACTAGCCCTGAGCTACTCCCACATGGGGTAAAATTATTGTGTCCAAAGATATAAAGAAGACTTGATTTAGCACTAGTCTTAACGGCCAAAATAAAGAATAGGGTAAAAAGAAAAAATCCTGGAAATACATAGAAATACATAGATTTGAAACCGAAAAATATTTCTCTGTGAACGCTGGTCTCACGCGCATTTATAATGCGTGTGGAATTTTACTTAATGTATACAAAAACAAGTCACTCCTCAAAATTGAGCGCTAGAAAGGGTTTAATGCAAATCCCTTTAGGGATTCAATATGGGTAGCATGTAGTTCTAAGGATGGCGGTTCCGTCCCGTACGGGACGGAATTATAGAGCTACTTATATCCTCTACCCATATTCTGTGCCTAACGGCACATTTTAACGATTCGAAACTATTATTAAGTTATCTATTCTCAAATAGGTGAAAATAAAATTTTCTTCTCTGTTGTTAGAAAAAGAGACAAATATTAATTACAGGACTATTATTACAGCGACTCGAATATCTCCACCGCAGCCCTTGATTTGTTGAGTGTATAAAAATGCAGACCGGGAGCTCCGCGTCGTAACAACTCACGACATTGATTTATTGTAAAATCGAGACCTATCTGGTAGCATTTCTCAGCATCATTTTTATTTGATTCCAGTCTTGATATAAGTTCCTGGGGAATTACAGCAGCCGACATTTTAGTGAAACGTTCGATTTGTTTATAAGAAGTGATCGGAATTATGCCGGGTATTATACGACAATTGATACCAGCCTTTTTCGCCAGTTTAATAAAATTGAAGTAATTCTCGTTTTTAAAGAATAGCTGTGTAATCAAAAAATCAGCGCCGGCATTCACCTTTTCTTTCAAATTCAGGATATCTTCCTTCAGGCTTATCGCTTCCGGATGTTTATCAACGTATGCTGCGCCTGCTTTACAGAAATCATATTGATCATCTACAAATGCAATCAGATCGCTTGCATAGCGAAATCCATCTTTTACAGCAATAAATTTCTCCTGTCCGCTTGGAGGATCTCCTCTTAGAAGCATCAAATTTTGAACACCTCTTTCATTAAGATAATCGAGATCTTTTTTGACGCGCTCCCTGTTTGCATTCACGCAGGTATAGTGTGCAACGGTTGTAAGTCCGATTACATTTTGTAAATATTCAACCAGGGCAAATGTTTTTTCCTGATTAGAACCACCGGCACCATATGTGACTGTTACAAACGAAGGCGACAGTTTCATTAATCTGCCAATATTTATACCAAAATCAACGGCAGATATTTCATCTTTCGGAGGGAAAAACTCAAAAGAAAATGTCTTTTCCTGTGATAAAAACAAATCAATAATTTTCATTCTATGTAAAAGCGTTTTGCAGAAAATGTTTTATTTAAAATAAATACAATTCAATTTTCTTACTACCCGGAGAATAGCTATGCAATAAATGACTGACATAACTTAAAATATAAATTAGCCGCTAGGAACCCCACTATGTCGGGAAAAAGCATGCTGTGAAACTTTGCGTTCTTTGCGTAATACTTTGCGTTCTTTGCGGTTAAAAATGCTTTTATCTCGCAATTCTAAAATCAGCGTATTTATAGTGCAATACTACAAGTAATTTAAGTTAGTTGCAAGCCATTTTTCAATTGTTGCCAGATCCACATTTTTTCTTTTTGCATAATCTTCTGCTTGATCTTTACTTATTTTTCCTACAAAGAAATATTTGGATTGGGGATTTGCAAAAACCATTCCACTTACGGAAGCTGCCGGCGTCATCATAAAGCTTTCTGTCAGGGTTATTCCGGTCTTCCGGTCAGGATCGAGCAGATTGAATAAAGTATGTTTCTCTGAATGATCAGGACAAGCGGGATAGCCATGTGCAGGACGAATTCCCTGATATTTTTCAAGCAATAAATCGTTGAGTGATAGATTTTCATCCGGCACATATCCCCACAATTCCTTTCTGATTTTAACATGTAAAAGTTCCGTGAATGCTTCGGCAAGCCTGTCGGCCAATGCCTTAATCATTATGCTGTTATAGTCATCATTGTCTTTTTCAAATTCAGCCAATATTTTTTCCATGCCTAGTCCGGCAGTTACGGCAAATGTTGCAATATAGTCCTTTATTCCGCTTTCTTTCGGTGCTATAAAATCGGAAAGACACAAACTGGCACCATCTTTCTGTGTTTGGTTCCGAAGGTTTTTGAAGGTAGCTATCGTCTTTGTTCTGCTTTCATCTGAATAGATTTCAATATCGTCTCCCACTGAATTGGCAGGAAAAAATCCAACAACACCGTTGGCTTTTAAGAGCTTTTCTTTTTCTATTCTGTCCAGGAGTTGATTGGCATCATCAAAAAGTTTGCGCGCTTCAATTCCCTGTTTCGGATCATCCAGTATTTCAGGGAATTTACCCCTGAGTTGCCAGACAACAAAAAAGAAGACCCAACTAATATATTCCCGGATTTCAGAAAGTGGATAATCTTCAAAATACATCAGACCCATCGACTTGGGTTTGATGATTTGTGAATTCTTCCAATCGATTTTAAATTTATTGTCTCTTGCTTCTTTGAGACTTATATAATTAACCTTGGAACTCGATTCTGCATATGCGCGTCGCAGTTGATCATACTCTTCTTTTATACCCGTGATATAATTATCCCTGTTATCCTTTGATAAAAGATTACTTACAACCCCGACACTTCGAGAAGCGTCCTTGACATGCACAACAGGAGCTCCGGTTTGTGGTTCAATCTTTATTGCCGTATGAATTTTGGAAGTTGTGGCTCCACCGATGAGAAGTGGTTTTTGAATTCCCTGTTTTTGCATTTCTTTGGCAAATTCTACCATAATTTCAAGCGAAGGCGTGATAAGACCGCTCAACCCAATAATATCAACATTCTTTTCTTTGGCAATGCTGATAATCTTCTCGGATGGCACCATTACACCCAAATCAATCACTTCATAGTTATTACAGGCAAGTACAACACCGACGATGTTCTTACCGATATCGTGGACATCACCTTTTACGGTGGCAAGTAAGATGGTTCCGGCAGTAGTTATTTTATCGGCACCACCTTCTTTTTCTTCCTCAATAAAAGGCAAAAGAACTGCAACGGCTTTTTTCATCACCCGGGCACTTTTTACAACCTGGGGAAGGAACATTTTACCTGCTCCGAATAAATCACCGACAACACTCATGCCGTCCATAAGCGGACCTTCAATAACATTTATTGATTTTGGAAAGAGTTTCCTTGCTTCTAGAACATCCTCGTCAATAAAATCCATAATTCCTTTCACGAGGGCGTAACTCAATCGTTCCTGAACCGGATTTTTTCTCCAGTCATCCTGCATTATTTCAGCCTTATCCTGGTTCTTTACAGTAGCGGCAAAATCTACAAGTCTTTCCGTTGCATCAGGTCGGCGATTGAAAATTACATCCTCAACAAGTTCGAGTATATCTTTCGGGATATTATCGTACACATCGAGCATAGATGGATTTACAATTCCCATATCCATGCCTGCTTTAGCTGCATGGTATAGAAAAGAAGAATGCATCGCTTCACGGATGGTATTATTTCCTCTGAATGAAAAGGAAAGGTTGCTTAGACCACCGCTTACTTTAGCATAAGGAAGGTTCTCTTTGATCCATTTTGTAGCATTGATAAAGTCGATAGCGTAATTGTTGTGTTCTTCGATTCCGGTGGCAATTGCCAATATATTAGGATCAAAAATGATATTCTCGGCAGGAAATCCAACTTTTTCAGTGAGAATATTATAGGCACGCCGGCATATAGAAGTTTTACGTTCAAAACTATCAGCCTGGCCTTTTTCATCAAAAGCCATTACGACTACGGCAGCGCCGTAATGTAATACTTTCCTTGCCTGTTCAATGAACCTTTCTTCGCCTTCTTTCAGTGATATAGAATTCACAATTCCCTTTCCCTGGACACATTTCAATCCGGCTTCCAACACTTGCCACTTTGAAGAGTCAATCATGATGGGCACCCGTGCAATATCGGGCTCGGTTGCCACTAAATTCAGGAAACGTACCATGGCTTTTTCAGCATCAATCATGGCATCGTCCATACAGACATCAATAATTTGTGCCCCGCCCTCAACCTGTTCCCTGGCAATAGAAAGTGCCTCTTCATATTTATCTTCGCGTATGAGTTTGGCAAATTTAATGGAGCCTGATACGTTGGTGCGTTCACCTATATTAATGAAATTACTTTCCTTTGAAATGGTAAGTGGTTCAAGGCCGCTTAAAACTGTCTTCCTATCCGGTTCAGGTAGCTCCCTTTTTTTAAATTTTGAGGCCAGTTTCACAAGTTCCCGAATATGATCAGGCGTGGTGCCACAGCAACCGCCAATGATATTTACATCCCGATCTACCAGGAATGGTTCCATGTGATCGGCCATTTGTAACGGAGTTTCATCATATCCTCCAAACTGATTGGGTAAGCCTGCATTTGGATGCGTGCTTACATAAAATGGAGCCTTCTTATTGAGTATATCAACATAAGGTTTCAGATCCTGAGCGCCCAATGAGCAGTTAAGACCAATGCTCAATAACTTAATATGGGAAACGGAATTCAGAAACGCCTCAATGGTTTGTCCTGAAAGGGTACGACCACTGGCATCTGTAATTGTTCCCGAAACCATAATGGGAAGCCGGATCTGCTTTTTTTCAAAAACTTCTTCAATAGCGAACAATGCAGCCTTGCTATTCAATGTGTCAAATATTGTTTCTACCATTAGCATATCTGCACCACCATCGATCAATCCTCTGGCCTGTTCAGCATAGGCTTCTTTAACTTCATCGAAAGTGACTGCCCGGTAGCCGGGATCATTTACATCCGGAGACAAAGAAGTTGTTTTATTTGTAGGGCCGAGAGAACCAATGACAAACCTGGGTTTGTCGGGAGTTTTGGCTGTAAATTGACTGGTTGCTTTTTTTGCAAGCTGAGCAGAAACCAGGTTCATCTCATAGGAGATGTCTTCCAAATGGTAGTCGGCTTGCGATATTCGATTTGCGTTGAAAGTATTTGTTTCTATAAGATCAGCGCCTGCTTCAAGGTACCTTTCATGAATTTCAGTTATAATATCGGGTTTTGTAATGGATAGCAGATCGTTGTTCCCTTTAAGATCCTGCTTGAAATCAGCAAAACGCTGTCCCCTGTAATCTTTTTCAGAGAGATCATATTGCTGGATGAGGCTTCCCATCGCCCCGTCCATTACCAAAATTCTTTTTTCAATTTCTTTATAAATACTATACTTTTCTTCCATCTTTTAACATTAACTATTTTATAATAAAACTGACAAAAATTTTCAATGCGATTTTCCACACAAAAAGCATGTCTGATCAACAACCACTGAAAATTAAATTTGCAGCAAAATTAGTGCTTTTTCTCCAGAGTTTTTTACTGCTGTTAATTGGTGAAAGTAACAATTATCAGAAGGATTGATTGTTTGAAATTGATAATCATTAAAATCAGACTCAAAATTCCGGATTTTGACCTAATGAAGGACATATTTATAATTTTTCTCTGTGACCTCAGTGAATATCTCAGTGAACTCGTGGTTAATATATTTTTCTTTACCAAAGAGTTACACAGAGTTTAATAAAAGAGTTTCACAGAGTAATAAAGAGGCTTTATGAAATGGTTCATTTTGTCTTTAGCATTGATATTATTTCAGCATGGAAAGGATTGTTTCGATGTTCCTGGTGTTGCAAATATTTTTGGCTTCAGAAGTATACAAGTATTTTAACAGTTCATCGTGTTTTCCGATGATTTTGTTTCTTACTATTTTCATTGTACTGTTCATCATTTGATTCTCTTCAGTAAAACCATCTTTTAAAATACCTATGGCTGCAGGAAGCCATCGATGCGGATAATAATTTTCATAGGTTCCTCCGGTACGATATCTATTGAGCTCTTCTTCAATTTTTTTAAGTATAGTAATGGCAGTTTCATTATCGGGTATGCCCTTGTGCGGTCTATAAGTCCGGATTAGTTCAATGTTTGGGAAAAGTAAACAAACCGTGTATGCTTTCTGATTATTGAAAAGCATACATTGGTCGACGAATTTTGAATTATCCGTAAAAGCTTCTTCGATTCCTTCCGGGCTATATTTTTCACCATCATCTGCTATTAACAAACTTTTAAACCGGCCGAGGACATAGAGGAATCCATCTTTATCCTGATACCCTAGATCACCGGTATACAGCCAGCCATTCTTTAAGGTTTCTTTTGTAGCCGTTTCATTGTTCCAATATCCCTGCATTACATTTTCTCCTTTTACAACAATTTCGCCTTTGGTTCCAACTGGCAATATGTTGCCATTTTCATCACAGATTTTTAACTCAAGCTGTTTAACCAAAGGACCTGAAGATCCAAGTTTATGTTTATCCGGATTATTTGAAGTTATTACAGGTGCCGCTTCTGTTAACCCATATCCCTGAAACATAGGGATACCAATTGCATAGAAAAAACGCTGCAATTCAATATCAAGTAAAGCCCCGCCACCCACAAAGAATTTTAACTTTCCACCGAAATTTTGTCTGATTTTTCTGAAAAGTACATAATCATAAAGCTTGTATAATGGCCATAAGAACTTACGCAATCCTTTTCCCCGATTCCATCCATTGTCATTGAATTTGTAACCAATATTCAGTCCCAGGGTAAAAAGCACTTCAACAATTCGTCCTTTCTCTTTAATGCCTTTCTCAATATTTTTCTTAAAATTTTTAGCCAATGCCGGAACTGTAAACAGAATAACGGGTTTTATCTCCTGAATATTCTTAGGAATATTTCGCAGTGATTCCATAGGTGTTGAGCCTACTTTAACAGAAGCTAAACTGGCACCGAACTTCATAAGAGCATATATTCCACAGGTATGGGCAAATGCATGATCCCATGGAAGAATAAGTAGTGTGGAATAATTTTCATCAATTTCAAAAAGACTGGCTGCTTGTTCAACATTGCTAGTATAATTCCGGTGTGTGAGTATAATCCCTTTTGGATCCGCTGTAGTGCCTGATGTGTAACAAATGTTGGCAGCATCATTCACTTTTACTGATTGATATCTTGTTTCAAAATCATGAAAGTGCGATTCAAGAAAAATTTTGCCTTCATCAATGATTGTGTTAAAGTACTTAACACGAGGGTCGGAAGTATTCATTTTATCGAGGCAAATTATTGTTTCAAGCAGAGGAAGAGAATGGCTGAGCCTGAGAATTTTATTCAACTGGCTTTTAGATACAATTACCATTTTAGAACCTGAATGTGAAAGTCGGAATAATATTTCTTCCGATTCATTGATCTTAATGGAAAGAGGAACATTTATTGCTCCATTGTATAGAATGCCAAGTTCACAAATAACCCAATCGTTTCTACCTTCAGCCAGGAGACTCACACGATCACCAGGTTTTAACCCGGCTTTCATTAAACCTGCTGCAAATTCGAATACTTTTGAATGAACTTCTGTGTAACTTGTACCTTTGTATTGAACACCTGTTTTCTGCCAAAGCAAAATATTGTCGGGGAAATTTCTGACACTGTTTTCAAAAAGATCGATGATCGTCCACATAAAATTTATGTAATTATTGGGACAACCAATATATATAATTTTAGATTAGAATATTTTAATTATTTCTGAAATGGAAGAAAATCAGGAACTAAACTGAGCCTGGCGAATAAGAGTATATGATTCAAGGCAATAATCCATATGGGCCAATAGTTCGTCAATATTCAATGGTTTATTAAAAAACCCATTACAACCAGCTTGATGGCAGATATCTTCTTCGTTGTTCCAGGAATTTGCTGTTTGAATAATTATGGGAACCAGGGGATTGAATTCACGGATCGATTTGAGGGTGCTTATTCCATCCAATTCCGGTAATTGAAGATCGAGCAGGATAATATCGATATCTATATTGTATTTGCATATATCCACGGCTTGGATTCCGTCTTTTGCCCATTTTATTTTTATTCCTGTACGCCGGGTCAATAAAAGTTCAATATAGCGAAAGTTAAGCGGATCATCTTCAGCAACTAAAGCAGTATAGTGGTTCCATGAATAATTCATTCCGATAACTTTTTTTCTTCAACTTTCATATACGAATCCGTCAACAAAAAGATAGTTTTAATTGATAAAAGGCTGGAGTTACTCAATAAACATATTAAAACCAGTGGTAAATTTCCTAAATTGTGTTTTAAAATGATAGATACTATTTTTTTGAGGGATCAAATTATGCGAATTGTCTTGATTATTTTAGAGATTTAAATTGGCATGAACTGAAAATTTTAAAGTTCTGCATACCGCGTAAATGTTATTAACATAAAACACTTGAAAATAAAATATTGCATATAAAGAATAAATTATAATATGAACATATCAATAGGATTCATGTTAATTTATTAACCAACAAATTATATATTATGAAAAGGAATTGGATAAGAATTGCTAGCTTGTTTTTTATGGGATTCATTGTGTTTTCCGGATGTAGCAAAGTGAAAGATCTGCTTGATGTGACTTTTACTGCAAACAGTGTTGAAGTTGCTTTTACAGTTGATTCTGCAGCAGCAGGAACTTATACTTCTGCTGACCAGGTTGTAACATCCGATTTAAACGAACAGATTACCAGCAATGGCGGGAGCGTTGGAGCCCTTAAATCTATTGAACTCACAGCGTGTACAATTAACGTTGTAACAGCCGACAGGAATCTTGATCCTTTCAAATCAATGGAGGTTTGGGTTAAAGTTACCGGCCAGACTGATAAGAAAATTGCGTGGAATGATAGTGTACCTACTGGTGTTACTTCTGTACCTTTATTAATTTCTGCAGATGATATAAAAGATCTTTTGGATCAGGACCAGTATACTGTTACTGTAAAAGGCGTTTTAGATGGAGCTCTTGAAAAAGCAATCGATCTGAAAGCTATTTTAACATATAAAGTGGTAGTAAGTCCAAAATAAATAAAATGACATGTTTGGAGAGGCTGACTCATTGAGTTCAGCCTCTTTTCGTTTTTAAGTACTCAATTTTATGGCATGAATAATAAAAGTTTTGGGCATAATCCATTAAATCAAAAGACATTCACTCTGGTATAAAATAAAATCTGTCTACATTTGCGACAAAATAAAATAGAATATGATTGATTTCAATACATCCATTTTGCAATGCCCCATTACAAAGGAAGCATTACAGCTTTTGACTAAAAAAGAGGTTGAACAATTAATCAAAACATATGACAATAATTTTTTGAAAATTGAAAATATAACCGAAGGATTTATTAATGCATCAAACACTTATTTTTACCCTGTTTTTGAAGATGTTATCCTTCTTTTACCGGTTTATGCCCTGTTTATCGGGAAGGGTGAAGACAATAGAGGTAAAATGGCTTTCGACAAGGAGCGGGTCTTTAAATACTATAATGAAATCAATTATAGTACGAAGAATAGTATAAAAATATACGAGGATTCGCCCAAGTGGGTTGATTTTAGGGAAGTATCTGAAGAGTATATCCGGAATTCATTTACGAAGGCTAAGCAGTATTTAAAACCCAGTGGAGAATATATGCTGGATATCGCTTCGGGGCCAATCGGTTTGAAAGAATATATTGATTTATCTGAAAATTATGAAGTACGGATTTGCATTGATATTTCGGTTAACGCGCTAATTCAGGCGAAGCAAAATTATACCCACAAAAAGGGAATCTTTATTTGTGGAGATATTACAAACATCCCTTTAAAAGATAATACCTGTGATGCTGTTCTTTCTCAGCATACGTTATATCATATTCCAAAAGACGAACAAAAAAAGGCTGTAAATGAAATGTACAGGGTAGCAAAACCCGATACAAAAATTGCAATTGTATATAGTTTATTCTTTCACAGCTTATTTTTAAATATAACTTTATTTCCATTGCAGTTATACCGTATAGCCAGACATATTGCCGGTAAAGTATATGTCAGGCTGGTTAGCAGCAAACCCAGATTATACTTTTATCCACATAGTTTAGGCTGGTTCAAAAGAAATTTTGAATTCAGCAATAAAATTGAATTTTACTGCTGGCGCAGTACCAACAAGTATTTTCTCGATGTTTATGTTCATCAAAGACTTGGTGGTAAAACCTTATTAAAGTGGATTCGGCAAAGTGAAGATAAACATCCGAAGTTTTGGGGAAGAATCGGGGAATATCCGGTGATTGTCATTAATAAGTCTAAATAGCGATTTTTCTAAAGGATTTAGGAAAAGATTCGGGTAGCCTGCATTCTATCAAATGCCACATAGACATTTTTGAATCAATACCTGTTTGTTTATTAACCTCATTCATCATTATCACTAAGAATTCAAACAAAGCTGTCCTATTTTTGTTATTTCTATACAAAAAACTTTAAAATCATGGCATTTACATTAGAAATAGGAGAAAAAGCACCGGGATTTGCCCTGAAAGCAACCGATGGTAAAACATATAAACTATCCGATTTTGACAGGAATGAAACGCTCGTGGTATTTTTCACGTGCAACCATTGTCCTTACGTGATTGGTTCCGACGAAATTACACGTCGTACAGCGCTTAAGTTCCAGGATAAAGGAGTACGTTTTATTGCCATTAACTCAAATAGCGCCAATACCTATCCAGAAGATGATTTCGACCATATGGTCACTCGAATGAATCATAATAATTTTCCATGGTTATATCTGTACGACCAAACACAGGATATTGCTCTGGCATATGGTGCATTGCGCACGCCTCATTTTTTTGTATTCAATAAAGAAAGGAAACTGGTGTATACTGGCAGGGGAGTCGATAATCCGAGAGATGCTTCCAGAATTAAAACCGATGATTTAGATCGAACATTAACTGAAATAACAACTGGCAAAGTGGTTAGTGCACCTGTTACAAATCCGATTGGTTGCAATGTAAAGTGGGAGGGCAAAGACGCTCATTGGATGCCGGTAGATGCCTGCGATCTTGTCTAAAACAATAAACAGTAATTCAATATAAGAAAAAACTGTTTTAATAGTTTTCCCCCTCACAGGGAGAAATGTCCGAAGGACAAAGGGGGTCATGACAGTGAACAGTCAACAGTTTCACAGATCACCGACTAATGTATTCCCTTCATCATTCGGTTTAGTATTGGAGAAATAGCCAGTAGTATTATTCCCCCAATGATTGTTGTCATGGTTAAAAAATTGAACAAAGGCATTTGGGGCAATAGATTGTGCAGTAATGCCTCCAAAATACCTGCCATATATTGAGCAAGAGCTATGCTTGCGAACCATACACCCATCATAACAGAAACAATCTTTTGTGGTGATAATTTTGAGATCATGGACAAGCCAATGGGCGACAGGCAAAGTTCACCAGTAGTATGCAAAAAATAAACCATCAGTAACCACATGGGACTTACCAAAATTCCTGTGTTAGCTCTTGTATTGGCCATGCTCATCACAATGAATCCCAGACCGACAAGGATTAATCCAAAAGCAAATTTAATAGGCGTTCGTGGATTTTTCCCTATACTGGCAAGTTGGAGCCATATAACTGAAAATATTGGAGCCAAAGCCATTATTAATACCGGGTTAATTGACTGGAAATAAGAAGCTGGGATTTGCCAGGATAAGATCATCCGATTTGTATTATCGGATGCAAAAAGATTAAATGTTCCACCAGCTTGTTCAAATCCCGACCAAAACAGGATATTAAAAAGGCATAAAATAAAAATTACACCCACACGACTCCATTCATTTTTGCCCTTGGTATTGGTTGAAATTACATATATCAGAGCGATTGAACCAATGACTGCCGCAATAGACAATATATCATTTTTGAAATCATTGGAAATAATACCCCAAATTTTCAGGAAACCCCAAACAATAAAAATGCTAACTAAAATGTAGCCGATGATATCAAAACGATCTCTTGCCTCGAGAGAAACAGCATCCGGGTTTTTGGCTTTTAATTTGGGTGGAAGGCCAATACCACCTAAGTGCTCTCTTTGAAAATGAAACCAGAAAATTGCAATTACCATCCCCAAGGCTGCAGATCCAAAACCCAGGTGCCAGCCAAATTTTTCACCCAAAGTTCCTGCTATGAGCGGCGAAAAAAAAGCGCCCAGGTTTATTCCCATATAGAATATAGTAAATGCCGAATCTTTTCGGGGATCATTATCCGAATATAAACGCCCGACCAACGTGGAAATATTTGGTTTAAAAAATCCGTTTCCTACAATTAATACGCCAAGGCCCAGCGAAAGAAATTCATTTCTCAATACCAGATTACCAAATTCGGAAAATGCCAATAATAATTGTCCCAAGGCAATCATGATAGCCCCTATATAAATAGCTTTTCTCTGACCCAGAATTTTGTCGGCTAGATATCCGCCTAACATGGGTGTAAGATAAACCAGTCCGGTGAAAATGGCATATATTTCCAAGGCATTGGCTCTGTTTAGTTCAAAACCGCCATGGATTATTTTGGAAGTAAGGTATAGTACCAACAAGGCACGCATTCCATAATAACTAAACCTTTCCCACATTTCTGTGAAAAACAGAACCCTCAACCCTTTTGGGTGTTTATTTTCTTGTGTCATACAGATAAAAATTGAAAATTGACCTTCTTACTTTTGAATATTTTATTTTTACAAACAAGAGCAACAAATATAGAAGTTTTTTAAAAAGCTGTCAGTAAATAATTGCAATACCTGCTATTTTTGTACTTCATGCATTGAATAATATGAAATTTTTTACCTGCAATACAATTAAAACCATTGATGCTTATACAATTGCGAATGAACCTATAGCTTCAATCAGTCTTATGGAAAGGGCTGCAGCTCAGTTGTCAGACTGGATCATCAAGCGGTTTCAGAAAGAAGATGCATTTAAAATTTTTGTTGGTCCGGGTAATAATGGGGGAGATGGATTGGCCCTGGCAAGAATATTGTATAAAAAAGGCTTTTCCAATGTTCACGTCTACCTTTTGTCAATCAGCGACAAACTTTCACCCGATGCAGAAATCAATCGCAAAAGACTAATCAGTGAATCACAGGTTATTATCCATCCTGTTGATTCTGAATTAAATTTTCCGTTGCTTAACAGCAAGGATATTATTGTTGATGCATTATTTGGTTCCGGCTTATCCCGTCCGCTTTCGGGCTTGTCAGCAAATCTGGTGATGTTTATTAACCGGGTACAAAAACGATTGGTTATTTCAATTGATATGCCCAGTGGACTATTTGGAGAAGACAATTCAGGGAATACGCTGTCAAATGTTATTAAATCTGATTATACGCTCAGCTTTGAATTTCCAAAGCTATCTTTTTTCTTTGCTGAAAATGCCGAAACGGTTGGAGATTGGCATGTACTCCCCATCGGCTTACATTCCGGATTTATTGAAAATGAACCCACCCGATATAATTATATCTGGGAAGAGGATATAATTGCATTTATTAAACCCAGGAAAAAGTTTTCGCATAAAGGAAATTTTGGTCACGGATTAATGATAGCTGGTAGTTATGGAATGATGGGAGCATCGATATTATCCTCAAAGGCTGCGTTAAGGTCTGGTGCCGGTCTGATAACTACACATATTCCTGTTTGCGGCGTCGAGATCATGCAGGTGACTGCTCCTGAATCCCTATTGAGCATCGATAAAAACAAAGATTTTTTTACGGATTATCCTTTACTTGAAAAGTTTTCAGCTGTGGGTATAGGACCCGGACTTAACAAGAATGAAGATTCGGGTAAGGCTCTCATAAGATTGTTGGCTCAATGTAAAGTTCCTGTTATAATTGATGCGGATGCTATAAATATTCTTTCAGAAATGAAGGACTGGCAGAATTTAATTCCGGAGAGTTGCATTCTTACACCACATCCCAAAGAATTTGAAAGACTGTTTGGTAAATTTTCCGATAGTTATACACGTTTGAAAACACAAATGAATTTTTCCAGGGAAAAAAAGTGCATTATTATATTAAAAGGCGCTCACACCTGCATCACAACACCTGATGAACAGGTATGGTTTAATACTACCGGTAACCCGGGCATGGCCACCGGAGGAAGCGGCGATGTACTTACCGGACTTATCATGGGACTGGTTGCACAGGGATACTCCGTTTCAGATGCTTCAATCATCGGGGTATATGTTCATGGAGCATCCGGCGATATCGCTGCCAGTGAAAAAAGTCGGCATGGAATGATTGCTTCCGATATAATAAACAATATTGGTACAGTTTTTAACGTATTAGAAAATAAGAGGCCCTCATCATGAAATGGATTATTAAAATAACGATCATTTTAGTATTTACTGGTTGTTCAACTTCTTTGAATTTCACCGTAAAAAATGTGCAGGATATTAATGTATACGGATCAGGAGGTTTTGTTTATGCACTTCCACATACCAAACTAGCCGTCATATTAACAGCTGTGAGAGAGCAGACAATACCCGGACCATACCAGCAATATGCAGACAAATTACTGGGAATTGATAATACTTCTTCATCTCTGGTAACCAAATGGCAACTCATTGGTGTTGATATTACGACCCTTAGTGAACCTGACCCGGAATATTTCTTTTTGGTTGAATCAAAACAATCCGAAAATATTATTGAGCGTCTTTCAAAAATCAAAGATGCAGGATTGATATTAAATCCGGATGCATTGAATTCATTCGTACAAGACATTTCTGATTTGACTCAAAAATCTACTATATTTCCTTTTACTGATCTGCTCATAGATAAAAAGGCAACGGCAGAGAATGAAAAAACCAGGGCTAAGAAGACAAAAGATAGCAAGGATACTAAATACACAAAAGACAACCAGTCCGCAGATTATACTTCCTCAAGCGAATTTGAAAATTCAAAGACTCTTGAACAAAAAGCAATTGAAGCAGCCAATTTTATAGTTAAAATCCGGAAACGTCGTTTCAATCTAATCTCTGGGAAAAAGACCTATTATCCCCAGGGATCTGCACTTGAAACAGGAATTAATGAAATGGATAAACTCGAAGCGGAATATCTGTCTTTATTTACTGGGAAAAAATCAAGCGATACAATTAAGCGGACATTCTATTTTATTCCAAAACCGGCCAGTGATCTGGATCGAAATGAAATATGCAGGTTTTCTGAAACTACGGGGATTGAAGATTCTCAGTCGAATCAAGGTCAGTCATTGGTCGTGGAGTTAAAAGATATGCAAATAAACGGTTCATTGGATCATTTGCAACTTCCTGCCCCGATCGCAAGCAGTAAAAATACATTGTATTACAGGATCCCCGATGTTGCTTCTGTAAAAGTATATTTTGGAAGTATACTTCTTGCTGATGCAGAGCTAAAGGTATTTCAATACGGGTCTCTGATGCCCTATAATCTGGATCGTAAGACAAAATAACCCAAAATCTAAAATTAAATAGATCTGTAATTTCGACATAAGCCCAATTAAAAAGCGACCTTAAAATGAATTAAGATCGCTTTCTATAAATTTAAAGATAAAAATTTTGAATTATTATTTTAATTTATCTTCAGGAATTGCCATATCAGAAGTCAGATGCTTAATGCTAGGTTTGTCCTTTGTTTCATTATAATGGGCCAATTCCTTCTGAATAAAATCTGCAAGTTTTTTACCCCTTGCTTCAACTTTATCCGCTTTTAATTCAACCGGTTTATCTTTTTCAATCATTTTCTTAACCCGATCAAAATCTTTATCATCAGCTGATATTGGCCTTAAGCCGACATGTGCTTTCATTGCGCCCATAATTACGTCAATAATTATAATATAGGTTCCTCCTTCTTTCAAATCGGATGTTACAAAGTCTTTGTTTTCAGAGGATGCCCAAATTACCTGTTCACCAGACTTACATTCAAATCTTTGATAGTGAACACCAGCCCAATTGCCAATGAACTGATCCTGGAAAAAATAATCGAATGAGTTTCCAGAGCCATAACCTGTCACTCGAACCAAATATACTGCGGCTTTACCTGCAGATGGAGGCTGAAACCCCTGGGCAAACAATGTTGAAAAACCAGTCAACATAAGGATCGAAGCAATTAGGAAAATTTTTGTTTTCATTTTTTTCGATATTAGGTTATTAATAAATATGGTAAGATTTAATGTTTTAATGACAGTTGAAACATAATTAGTCAGAACATAAATATAAATATATTTTTTGATAATTCGAATATTGTAATGTTTGGCTATTCAATGCTATGAAAGTATTTTTTAAAACACAGGATATTTACTTTCGAGTAATAAGAGAATCTGCATATGATAATATGTCTGATAATGACATTAATATTAATAGAAATTTAAGGGTTGCTCTTAAGTTCAATACAAAACCAAGTTATAAGAATGGTAATTGACAATGAATAATTATTAGGAATGGCAATTAAAAATAGCAAATTTTAAAGTACCAGAAAGTGAAAAATCAGAAATTGAATTATAGGTTTTTTAAAAAGGTGACTTATAGGCTGCTATCCAATTCTCCCAGGTTTGGGTTTTGAAATAATCACCCCCGATAAATTTAATGATGCCGTCAAAAGCTTTTGCATCCGAATAGCCCTTGTTAATATAAATAATACTCTTCAATTGTTCATCCATAAAAACTACGGAAGGATAACTCAGCTGATTGTTTAACAGAGCTGCGGCAAATTCATTATAGCCACGAGCGCCTTGGGGTACATATCGGAATGTATCTTTGTTAAAAATAACCTGGCCGGTCTGCTCCGCGTCAAACCGTACGGGATAAAATTTTGTGTTAAGATATTCGGCAACGATTGAATTACTGAAAGTATTTTTATCCATTGTTTTACACCATCCACACCAGCTGGTATAAACGTCGATTACTAATTTGCGGGGTTCTTTCTTGTTCAGATTAATAGCTTCTTCAATGGTATACCATTTTACTTCCTGGCCTTTTGCCGTTAAGCCGATCAAAATGGCGACAATAATCAAATATTTCTTCATCACAAATTATCTTTTAATTAGAAAGTAAACGCAATCTAATAAAAAAATGTTGCATTGCTTTTTTTATTAACTGTTAAAGCTGCTAACTTAGCTTATTCAAACTATATCAACAAAACCAGATGACATTATGTTGAAAAAAATTTCGGAGTTACAACCTGAAAAAGTGTGGAAACATTTTTATGATCTTACTCAAATACCGCGCCCTTCGGGATACGAGGATGCAGTAGTCGAACATATTAAAAAATTTGCTATTCAGAAAAATCTTGAATACCACATTGATGAAGTCGGGAATATACTTGTAAAAAAGGCAGGTCATCCTGAAAGGGCCGGAGCGAAGACCATTATATTGCAAGCGCACGTTGATATGGTGCCACAAAAAAACAACGATAAGGTTCATGATTTTATTCATGACCCTATTGAAACAATAATCGATGGTGAATGGATCCGGGCAGACAAAACAACTCTCGGGGCTGATAACGGGATAGGGGTAGCTGCTATACTTTCAATTCTTGATTCAGAAGATATTAAACACGGTCCTCTTGAAGGTTTGTTTACGGTAAGTGAAGAAACCGGAATGGACGGTGCATTCGGATTAAAGAAAGATTTTCTTCGGGGAGAAATACTTTTGAATCTTGACTCTGAAGATGAACGTGAGTTGATTATTGGTTGTGCCGGTGGATTGAATGCTGATATCTCCTGGGATTATATATATGAAAGATCATTGGAAGGAAAAGCATTTACCATTGAGATTAAAGGTTTAAAGGGAGGACATTCCGGAATAGACATCAATTTAGGCAGAGCAAATGCAAATAAACTTCTCGTTCAATTTCTTATTATCCTGGAAGATAAGCTGCAAGTGCGAATCTCTTCCTTTAAAGGAGGGAATCTGAGGAATGCAATACCCCGTGAAGCAGAAGCCACTGTTCTGGTTCCACTTGAAAACGTTGATAAGCTGAATCAAACAATTAAAGAATATAAAAATTTCTTATTAAACGAATATAAGGGCATTGAGACAGATGTGGATGTTTCAGCCGGTGAAAATGGTAAGATCTTCCCTGTGATGTCTGCTGAATGGCAAAAAAAATCCTTGAAAGCCTTAAACGATTGTCCGAATGGGGTAATTAAAATGTCGCCTGTTTTGAAGGACATAGTTCAAACATCTACAAATCTGGCAATAGTCAGGGTAGGCGAGGGGAAATGTTCGGCCCAATGCATGCTTCGCAGTTCACTTGATAAGGATAAGGATGAACTTACTGCGGAAATTAAACATTCCTTTGAGCCTGCCAATGCAGAAATTGTTCTTGAGGGTGATTACCCGGGTTGGAATCCTGATAACGATTCTATAGTTTTGGCCAAAGCAAAAGAGACGTATAAAAAAGTATTTAAAATGATGCCGGAAGTAAAAGTTATTCATGCCGGCCTTGAGTGTGGCATAATTGGTGGGGTTTACCCGAAACTGGATATGATTTCTTTTGGACCAACGATCAGGCATCCTCATTCTCCCGATGAAAAAGTCAATATTGCATCAGTTGAAAAATTTTGGATCTTCCTGAAAAGTCTCCTTGAGGCAATATAATTTAATTCTACTTTGACAAATTATCATAATTAAAAAATATGTCGTCCCTACGGGACTTTAAATACATTTTGTTTTTATTTTCTACCAATATTTCGTGCCACTGGCACTATTTTAAACCTCGTAGAGGTTAAATATTGGTAGCTGTTAGGTTTTCTAAGCTCTTGAAGTCCCGTAGGGACGATATGTACACAATCTGTCAAAGTATAATTAAGACAATAAATTTAATCCTGACATTACTGAAAGTATTATTTACTCGTCTTGCACAAAGGAACCGATTAATTTAGAAAGTTTTAATCGGTTCCTATTGTATATAAATTCATCGAATAACCTATCTTTGCAAACTTTTAAAAATCTACGTTTTTTAATCTGTATTTCTTAATGATTACATCTTCAAATATTGGTATTCAGTTTGGCAAGCGCACATTGTTCCGTGATGTAAACCTGAAATTTACCCACGGAAATTGTTATGGTATAATTGGAGCGAATGGCGCCGGGAAATCAACTCTCATTAGAATAATATCAGGCGATCTTGAACCTACTTTTGGAAATGTAAGTCTCGGTCCGGGTGAACGTTTGTCTGTCCTCAAACAGGATCATAATGAATTTGATGAACATACTGTAATAAATACTGTCCTGATGGGTCATCAGCCATTATGGACCTTAATGCACGAAAAGGATGCACTTTATGCAAAGGCAGATTTTACGGATAAGGATGGGATTAGGGCTGCTGAGTTGGAAGGCAGGTTTGCTGAAATGAATGGATGGAATGCAGAAAGCGATGCTGCGAGTCTCTTAAGTGGTCTGGGAATTCATCAAAGCAAACACCAGAATTTGATGAAAGAACTTAGTGGTAAAGAAAAGGTCCGGGTTTTGCTTGCTCAGGCTTTGTTTGGGAACCCCGATAATTTATTATTGGATGAGCCTACAAATGATCTTGATTTGGATACTGTGTCCTGGCTTGAAAACTATCTGTCCAATTTTGAGAACACCGTGCTCATTGTATCCCACGACCGTCACTTTCTCGATTCTGTATGCACACATACCGTTGATATAGATTATGGAAAAGTAAAACTTTTTGCCGGAAATTATAGTTTCTGGTATGAGTCGAGTCAATTGGCATTACGTCAACAACAGACACAAAATAAAAAGCACGAGGAGAAACGCAAAGAATTGTTGGAATTTATCGCCCGGTTCAGTGCCAATGTTGCCAAATCAAAACAAACTACGAGCCGGAAGAAGATGCTGGAAAAGCTGAATATTGAAGAAATACAGCCATCACTGAGAAAATATCCGGGGATTATTTATACTCCGTCCCGCGCACCCGGGAATAATATTCTTGAAGTGAAAAATATGAGCAAAAGTATGGAAGGTTTCAACTTATTTAAAGATGTCAATTTTACTATAGGCAAAGACGATAAAATTGTTTTCCTTTCACACGATCCACGTGCAATGACAGCTTTATTTGAAATAATTGCCGGCCATGATAAACCAGATACCGGCAGTTATACCTGGGGAGTTACTATAACAAGCGCTTATCTGCAACTTGATAATTCAAATTTCTTCACAGCAAATATGACACTTATTGAATGGCTCGGACAATTTTCTGAAGATAAAAGTGAAATTTTTCTGAGGGGGTTTTTAGGAAAAATGCTTTTTTCTGGAGACGAGGTTTATAAAAATGTAGGTGTACTTTCAGGAGGAGAAAGAATGCGATGTATGATAGCCCGGATGATGCTTACCAATGCCAATCTAATTATACTGGATACTCCAACCAATCATCTCGATCTCGAATCGATCCAGGCTTTTAATAACTCCTTGGTTCGTTTTAAAGGGAATGTGCTAATGTCTTCACACGACCATGAATTCATACAAACAGTTTGCAACAGGGTAATCGAACTTACGCCCAATGGAATCATCGACAAACAGATGGAGTACGATGACTATATTACGGACGAAAAAGTGAAAGAACAAAAGGAACGGCTTTACAGTCAACAGTGATCAGTCAACAGTCAACAGTGAAAAAAGGGTTGTTGGGTGTTGGGTGTTAGCAAAAGAAATCGGGATGAAAGCCGAGTTTAACAGTTATCAGTCAGCAGTTATCAGTCAGCAGTTGATCACATGTCAATGCCTAAATTACGTTGACTTTTTTATTAATAATTTGATTATTTGAATTATGTATATGATTTACAGTTGATAACGGGTAATAACTCTTTTGGGAGTTATTCTCGATATCAAGAGTAT
>Ga0182027_10004451_pt1 | contig 21705 bp, 19 predicted proteins | sample 712E1DmetaG_FD_121300 | JGI IMG/M metagenome (GOLD analysis project Ga0182027, IMG submission 121300) | Permafrost microbial communities from Stordalen Mire, Sweden - 712E1D metaG (Illumina Assembly) | ecosystem: Environmental > Terrestrial > Soil > Wetlands > Permafrost | place: Sweden... | reverse complement strand
TCAACATGAATATTCTTTATGTAGATATTATTTCCTCCCACATAAATCCCTTTTACAAAGGTAAGCCCTGAACCAGTTACTGTTAATTCAGGTCTAATTGTATTTGTAATACCGACGCCGGTATTGTCCGCACCAAAATCAAATATGCCATTAAGAATAATAACCTGTTCAGCATATGTTCTGTTCATTGCTTCAGATATTGACCTTAATGGATTATCAATTGTTCCTGAACCAGTATCAGCACCTGTGGTTGAAACATATATAGTAATAATCGGACGGAATTCAGCGGTAATAGAGTGATTCGCTCTGATATTGGAGAACGAATAAGAAAGAGGAAGCGTCTGAAGCGTATCACCATCAACAATTAACCTTAAATACTTATGTGTCGAATCGGATGGAATTGTAAATGCTTTAGTATCGCCCCAATTAGCAGGGATAACACCAACCGGGGTTAATGTTCCCCCTCCGTTAGCTGTTGCGGTAATTGTATAAGTGTTTATCGCAAAATCAGCATGGATAGTGTGTAGAGCAGTAACATTTTTGAATACATGAGAATAAATAATTCCGGAATCAACGCCGTCAATAAAAACATGAGTCAAATGATATCCACTGTCAGGAAGAATAGTAAATGCAAGAGTGTCTCCATAATTTACAATGTTAGTCCCTAAATGTGATATTGTTCCACCCGTACTAACTGATGCTGAAATAATGTTTGTAATTATTCCATAATATGCATCAATAGAATGAATACCGGATACTCCCACGAAAGTATAAGATGACACAGAATCATTATTAAGTACGGCGTCAATCATTAAGCTATCCAGCTTATAATGAGATATAGGTGTAAATACAAAACGCTGAGTCTGATACTGTCCAACCGCAACAGTTCCGGATGGTGAGATTGAACCATTTCCATGAGCAGCTGCAGTAATGCTGTAATTCTGCGCAGTACCGGTAGTAGTAAAATCAGATTGAGTCCAGTTAGAATATGATCCGTTAGCCTTTGATCTTAATCTCCAGTAATAATGTACCCCCTGCACAACAGGGAAATCATAACTGAAGGTCGGAATATTATCTGTATCCCGGAAGATTGAATGGAAATCAGAATATAATGAAATCTGGATATTGTATTTATACCCGGCTGAAATGCCATTCACAGACCATACAAAATGTACAGGATTACTATAGACTAGTTCGCCTGAACCAGGCCATGCAATTGTAGGTACTATTTGAGAGTAAATTGATGTGGCTGAAAGTAAAATAATAAACAAAATTGAACGTAGAATAGAATTTTTCATAAATTCCTCACGGTTATATTTTTATCAAAACAATCAGAAATTACTTTACATAAATTAGAAAATAGAACAGCTGCTAAATCGATATACCCCATAGATTTAGTAATAATAATTTAAATCTAATAATAATAAAAAGCAATTGTTAAAGTAAATATATCCGCAACCCCTTACCCCTTAATAATCAGGAATTCAATAATAAATATAAACGTATTGAATTACACCTATCGGCTTCCCCTTTTCATCGAATTGATCCTCCTCTGCAATATTCCCCTTATCGTCATATTTGTATTTATAACTAAAAACAAGATCTCCTTTTTCGTCGTAGGAATATGAATCTTTTTTTCTACCATCCTGATAATATTCGTTTTCAATCCTGTATTCAAGTTTACCTGATTTATCAAACCAATTATCTTCAATAAGGTTACTGTTACTGTCATAGTTATACTTATAGTATTTTTCTATCTTATTATCCAGGTCATATCTTACAGATTTAATTTTATTCCCATTTCTATCATATTCATAGGTAAATTTGTTTTTAAGTTCCCCATTTGCACCTGCTCTGTTAGTTCCGGTTCTTATCCCTTTATTATCATATAAATAGGTATAATTATCAGCAGTATCAGAATTCTTTCCATAAATAATTGTCTTTGTAAGAAATCCCTCATTATCATAATCAACAGTAGAAACTTTTCCTTTCGATATTAATTTATTTTTCTTGTCATAATCAAACCTAACCTTATCAATACTCTTAATGTGGTTAGTTTTGGTATATACCCGCTCTTTCATATCAAAGTCAAGAATCCTGGGAGGAGAAACTATTTCATGCTTAACCTCTTTTTTAACATCTTTCTCTTTTGTGACTTCTCTGGATGTGCATCCCGATAAAACAAAAAGGATTATAATAACCAGACTGATATAATTTTTCAGTTTCATACTAACAAGGTAATGATTTTTGTTATAAAGATACAAAAATATGGTGGATAGAAAATATTCTAAATCAGACTTGTGTAGGCTTCTATGAGTTTTTTCTTTGTGTCCAGAAGATCTTGTGAAATGACTTTAACCTCACCGATTACAGGCATGAAATTGGTATCCCCATTCCACCTCGGCACTATATGGAAATGAATATGCTCATCTATACCTGCCCCGCTTACTTTACCCAGATTTGCACCGATATTAAAACCTTCAGGATGGTAAACAATAGTCAAAGCTTTAACTGCAAGCTGAAGTTTATCCATCACTTCAATATTTTCTTCCTTACTAAGGCTTCCGAAATCATTTGTGTGTTTATAAGGCACAACCATCATGTGCCCATTATTATAAGGGTAAAGATTTAATACTGTAAATGAAAGCAGGCCTTTATGGACAACAAGAGAACCTTTCTTCTCGATTTCATCTTCAGCCATAGCACAGAAAACGCATTTTTTATCTTGTATCTTGAATGATTCTATATATTGGGAGCGCCAGGGAGACCAGAGTTTTTCCATAATTGTAATATGTATATTAAAGGAATCCCCGCTTTCGCGGGGATTCTAATCTGTTTTAATGTCCTTCTTCTTTCTTTTTCTGATATTCTTCTATAATCTTCTGTTCAACTTCTTTAGGCAGTTCCTCATAATGATCAAAAGTAAGCTTATGAGTCCCGCGTCCCTGAGTTAAACTCCTTAACTGAGAAGAATATTTATACATTTCTGCCAGGGGCACAAATGCTTTAATTAACTGGAAGTGACCGTCTGAATCCATGCCGGAAATTTTCCCTCTGCGAGATGAGATATCTCCCATTACATCACCCATGTATTCTTCAGGTACTTTTATTTCTATTACGTAAATTGGTTCAAGTATAACCGGTTTAGATTCAGTGAATCCTTTTCTAAAACCCATAGCAGCGGCAATCTTGAATGACATTTCATCAGAATCAACATCATGATAAGAACCGAAGTGAAGTGTAACTCTGACATCAACTACTTTATTCCCGGAAATAACTCCTTTTTCCATAGTATCGATAATGCCTTTTTCAACCGCGGGAATAAACCTACCCGGAACAACGCCGCCTACTATAGCATTAACAAACTCAAATCCTTTACCTCTTGTTAACGGTTCCATTTTAAAAACAACATGACCATACTGGCCGCGCCCGCCTGATTGCTTTTTATGTTTGTATTCTATAGAATCAGAACGTCCTTTAATAGTTTCCCTGAATGGAACTTTAGGTTCTGCCAGGTCAACTTCAACAGCATAACGTTCTTTTAACCTCTTAACGGCAAGGGCAAGCTGAAGTTCTCCCTGGCCAGAAACAATTGTTTGTGCTAATTCAGGATCAAATTTCACAGAAAATGAAGGATCTTCTTCGTGGATAGTATGAAGTCCTGATGCAATCTTATCTTCATCGCCCTTAGCTTTAGGCAGAATAGCTGCCCTGATAACCGGTTCCGGAAATTCAACCGGTTTCATTACTACAGGATATGTTTTAGAAGTTAACGTGTTGCTTGTATGAGTATCTTTAAGTTTAACAACAGCTCCAAGATCACCGGCATATAATTTTTGAGCCTCTTTCCTGTTGTGCCCGTTCAATACGCTTAACTGGCTAAGTCTTTCAGTTTTACCATTGGTTTGATTTACAAGATCCAAACCCGCTGCAACTGTACCTGAATAAACTTTAAATAGTGACATTTCACCGACATGTTGTTCTGATAATACTTTAAAAACAAACATTACCGGTTCGCCTGATTTATCAGGTTTTACAAGAACTTTTTTATCTGAGTCTTTATATATTCCTTCCTCTCCGCCTCTGTCAGCCGGAGTTGGGAAATATTTTGTAGCAAAATCTAAGAAATTATTCATGCCGACTGCCTTAGAAGCTGAGGTACAGAAAACAGGAGTAAGGTTTTCTTTAATGATTGCTTGTTTCAACCCATTTTCAATATCTTCTGAAGATAAATTACCTTCTTCAAAGTACTTATTCATTAGTTCTTCATCGGACTCAGCAATTTTTTCTATCAGCTCGGTGCGATAAGTTTCAGCTTCCGAAAGTTTGTCAGCAGGAATATCTAATTCAGTTACTTTTTTACTACCTGCTTCTGCATATTTATATGACTTCATTTTAACAACATCGATAACAGTATCAAAATTAACACCTTCCTTTTCAGGGAAAGTTATTATTACTGCTCCCGGATGCAGACGTTCATTTGCCTGCTGCAGTGTTCTTTTAAAATCTGAATGTTCGTTATCAACTTTGTTAATAATAATAGCTGACGGAAGCTTGAATTCTTCTATAAATGCGCCCGTAGTTTCCGATCCAACCTCAACTCCCTCAAATGATTTTAATACCATTACTGCGGTATCACAAACACGCATAGAAGTTTTAACTTCACCGATAAAATCAGAATAACCGGGGGTATCTAAAAAATTGATTTTTGTATTATTCCATTCGATGTGAAGAAGTGTGGTTTGAATTGAGATTTGTTTTTCTATTTCGTTTGGTGAGTAATCTGAAGTTGTGTTGCCTTCGGTTACTGTACCGATTCTGTTTATCTCTCCGGCCGTAAAGAGAAGAATTTCGGAGATAGAGGTTTTGCCGCTCCCTCCGTGGCCGATAAGCGCAATGTTGCGCAGCGAACCTGAGTCATATTCTTTCAAAGGATATCCTCCTTTTATTGGGGTGTGATTATTTAAATTTGATTACATTTAACGTTTTTTAAAAGTGTTCCAAAAAGCACTTATACCATTATTGATGCCTAAGACGGAGCTGAGGAACTTGAATACCGGACCTTCAACCCCCGTTCTTATTTTTTCTTCAAAGGCCAGAATTACTTCAACCCGGTCTTTGATATCATCCATAATATCTTTTGCTATCATAACAGGCTGTTTAGCCTCTTCTGACAGATAATTTAATTTTTCGCTCAGGTTAGTGGTGGAAGCGATTAACGGTTTAATCTGCGAACTCAGATCCTTAATGTCAATCTCAATTTCCTTAACAGATCTGGTAATCCTGTTCATTGTAAAGACTAATGCAATACAAAGTCCTGAGGCTGATACCAGAAGCAAAATATAAAAATAGTTTACTATCTGCATAGTGCCAATCATACTTCTTCGTTGTTCTGATTCCTGGTCTCTTTGTAGGCATCTATTCCTGCCTTGAATGCTGATTTCAGTTTTGAACTTTCTGAATCTAATGCATCCTTACCAGATGAAACAAACGAACCTGTTTTCCCTTTTGCATCTGTAAATATTTTTTCTGCATCTTTAAGCAATTCTTCAGATTTTACTTTAGCATCAGAAATCAATTTTTCAGATTTTTTCTTTCCTTCATTTATAACGTCTTTGGCTTTAACTTTAGCATCGGCTATAAATTTATCCGCTTCTTCCATATATTCATCGGTTTTATTCCTGATATCTTCTCTTAATTCTTTACCGCTCTTTGGAGCATAAAGTAAAGCAAAAATAGCACCAATTGCACCGCCAGCCAAAAAACCGATTAACAGCCCTTTACTTAAATTATTTTCTTCGTGCGACATATTCTTTCTCCTTCATTAAAGAATAATTATACATTGAGAATATACCAAGCCCCTATGTCAAAATCAAGAAAAGAGGCCGGAATCTCTGTTATTACTTCATATTTTTAACGATTTCATCAGCAAATTCAGACGTTTTAACTTCCCTGGCACCATTCATTTGCCTGGCAAAATCATAAGTAACCACTTTTGATTTAATGGTTTTTTTAATTGCTTTCTCAATAAGATCGCCAGCTTTAGTCCAACCCAAATACTCAAACATCATAACACCCGATAATATTAATGAACCGGGGTTTATTTTATCAAGATTAGCATATTTGGGAGCTGTACCATGAGTTGCTTCAAAAATAGCAGTAGAATAGCTTATGTTTGCTCCAGGAGCTATTCCAAGTCCCCCTACCTGAGCTGCAGCAGCATCTGATATATAATCACCATTAAGGTTAGGTGTTGCGAGTACATCATACTCAGAGGGACGGAGTAATAGCTGCTGAAACATACTATCTGCAATTCTATCTTTTATCAGTAATTTCCCTTCGGGAAGTTTTCCATTATAAAAAGAAGAAAGTTCATCTTCGGTAATACAGATGTCTTTGTATTCTTCCTTGGCCACCTGATATCCCCACTCTTTAAAAGACCCCTCAGTGAATTTCATAATGTTACCTTTGTGAACAAGAGTAACACTTTTCTTGTTATTCGCAATAGCATAATCAATTGCCTTTTTTACGAGTCTTTTTGAACCAAATTCGCTCATTGGTTTTATCCCGATAGAGGAATTTTCCCTGATTTCTTTTCCGCTCATCTTCACTATGTATTTTCTTACTTCTTCTGCTTCTTTTGTACCACCTTTAAATTCTATACCGGTATAAACGTCTTCAGTATTTTCCCTGTAAATTACTATATCAACTTCCTGGGGTCTTTTCATGGGGCTTGGTACACCGGAGTAATATTTTACGGGTCGTATGCATACAAAAAGGTCTAGTAACTGACGCAGTGCCACATTAAGACTCCTTATACCGCCACCAACCGGTGTGGTTAAAGGGCCTTTTATAGCAACCTGGAATTCTCTGATAGCTTCCACTGTTTCGTCCGGTAGCCAGTTATCCTTACCATAAACTGACAAGGCTTTTTCACCAGCATAAATCTCCATCCAAGATATTTTCTTTTTTCCTTTATATGCTTTTTCAACAGCAGCATTAAAAACTCTTTTTGAAGCACGCCAGATATCAGGACCTGTTCCATCGCCTTCAATAAAAGCAATAATTGGATTATCAGGAACTAATAATTTCGCTCCGTCTGCTTTAATTTTTTCGCCATCCGCCGGGACTAAGATTTTTTTGTAACTATCCATATATTAACTCCTTTCTGGTTCAAATGATATTTTTCCGAATCTTCTTTGATAAATGGAAACACTTACTACGCCAACAAGAACTGCGAACCATAGCGTTACAGCTCTTATAATAAATGTTGTAGCAACTGCATACTGGACCGTTACTCCTTTTTGGACAAGCATAAATGTTAAAGAACCTTCAGTTACACCAAGTCCTCCGGGCAGCATTGAGACGGCACCCACAATAATAGCAAAACAATAACTGAAAGCCGACCATAACAAAGTAATATTTATTTTGACAGGGAAATTAATAAGAATCAAATAATATCCAAGGCATTCAAAAAACCATGATGCTAAACTAACAACCGTCATTTTAATAAGCGGTGCAGGCTGCAGCATCTGGTATGAACTTTCATAAGCATTGTGAATTTTAGCAAGGTGTTTATTAAGAAACCTGTTCTTTTCTAATAATTTAAGGACAGGAAGAGCTATTTTGCGGTTGCTTAGAAATACAATCACAATAAAGAAAAAGAAAGATATGCTTAATACAATTGTCCTGCCATAATTATAATAATAAGCTCCCACCAATGCAATAATCATTAATGCCACAAAATCAGTTATTCTCTCGACAAATATAATTGGGACAGTTTTACTTATTTGAGTATTTGTAAGTTGTTTTACAAGATAGGCCTTCAGTAATTCACCCATTTTGCCGGGTGTAACACTCATTACAAGTCCTGACATAAATACTAAAAGTGAATCAACCTTCGAAATATTTATGTTTATTAACCTAAGATAATAATCCCATTTTGAAAACCTGACCAAATAATTACACATAGAACATAAAAGAAGTACCGGCAGAAGCAGCCAGTGGAAATTGCTGAATGCTTCAGCCACATGCCTGAAATCAGCAAAGATTGTAAAAGCAAGATACAATATCCCTGCGGCAGCAATCGAAATAAGCAGATTCCTCTTTAATTTTTCGAACAATTATATAATCCTTAAAAGTGCCTGGTATACTTTTGTCAACGGCAGACCCACAACATTATAGTAGCAGCCATTTATTTTAGTAATAAAGACAGCACCATAATCATCCTGGATTCCGTAAGCACCGGCTTTATCCATTGGACTTCCAGTTTCCACATAATCCACTATTTCATTTTTAGATAGTTTCCTGAAAGTTACATAAGTCTTTTCATAATCAGTGATTACTTTCCTGCTTAATGAATTGTAAACAGAATATCCTGTATAAACAATATGTCTTTTACCGCTTAGAATATTGAGCAGTTTCACTGCATTTTTTTTATCTGTGGGTTTACCTAATATTTTCCCGTTTATCACTACAATAGTATCGGCAGTAATTATAATCCCCTCTTTTACAATTTCTTTTGCCGCATCAAGTTTTTCATTGGCAATTCTCTTTACAGTATCTGAAGGTCTTTCATTTTTTTTAAATATCTCGGGAGTGTCAACTGAAAAGACTTCAAATTTCAGATTAATCTGTTCTAACAGTTTTTTCCTTCGCGGTGATTTTGATGCCAGGTATATTTTCTGATCAGTTTTAATCATAATATCTTTTTATTTTTGTTCCCGGATAATAATGAGAGAGGATATAAACAAAGTCTTTCCCCATTCTTGATAAATTTATAGCTCCAAACTGACATAAACCTACTCCATGACCATAACCCCTGCCGATAATTGTTACATTATCATTTTCACCTTTTCTTATATCAAAAAGTGTACTATTAAGAATGGATTTATTATCTGAAGTCCTTATAATATTTCTTATATTATTGCCATAAATCTTTACAGTTTTCAATTGGTTTTCATCATCTTTTAAAGTAATTCTTAGTTCATTCACCCGACCCGATTTAAACCTGCTAACCACATTAATAGTATCAAGTTTCCAGGCAAACCCTGTAATTAATCCTGCTGCTCTCAATCTTTGAATAAATTCGTCAGCGGAATAAAATTCTGTCCATGCGAACTTTGGTGAGATTGAGCAAAGGGGTTCATCACCATCTTTAATGCTTTGGAGATAAGGTGCATTTTTAATTGAAAACACATTTGATGCATCTTCAGTAAATCCACCGCAGGTGGAATGGTAGAATGTTATAGCCGGTTCATTATCATAAGTTAATATCAACCCCCGTGAATCCCTGATTGCTTTATTGGATAATGTTCTTTCAGAACCCTCACCGCCGTATACCTGGTCTCTAACGTCATTATAGATATCAAAATTATTCAGGGAATTCAGTTTCTTAAAAGCGTAAGTCCTGGCACAGATTGAAAATGCTCTAAGAGCTTCATAATTATCTGTCCCTTTACCCACGGGCATTTCAGATGGAACGACGCCTTTAAGATATTCTTCAATGGCAACCGTGTTTATAATTTGAATCTTATTATTCTTTGACACTATCCGCAAAGAGCCCTTATAGTTTTTATCATTTAAGTTAACAGTTCTTTTATCATCCGAAATAATCTGAAAAAATTTTCCCGAATATTCTTTATCGGCTGCAACTGATTTGACTTTATTTCCTTCAGCTTTGAACTGAATTTTATCACCATCACTTATTATAATAAGAGTTCTCAATTCATCTTTCAAAATAACCGGTTCCTCAGCTATGTAAGTAAATGAATCTTGTTTTTCATCAAGAAGTACTCTAATAATACTGCTGTTATCTTCAACATAGGTCTCGTTATTATTATTCTCAGAAAACTTTTTAGAGGCTCCGCATCCTGCAAATAGAGAAATGATAAAAAGAAAAATGAGATAACGGAATAATTTCATTTAAATGTTAATTATTTATAAGGTGGAATAAGTTTTCGGAGGAACAAAGAGAAGGAAAAGGCATTAACTTAACGGAACATGGCTTTAATACTGCCCCATGTTCTTTTTACGCCGGAAATATTCGGAGAAACTGATACTTCACCTGTTTCGACAGGAGTGGTATTGTCATTATAAACAATTTTTAACCTGTAAACAAAAAGGACATCCTGAGCTTTATATATTGATTGGTCTGTATAAGAATAAAATTGATTGCTTCCTTTGGGGGGTACGGTTACAATTTCAAAATAATTCTGTTGAGGAGTTTTCCTTTCAATTGAATAATGGTCTATATTGGACTCCGTTCCGGATTTCCATTCAATTATAACATTATCCTGTGAAGTTCTTACCTGAAAATAATCAATTATACCTATCCCCGCAAAAGCGACAGTCGCAACTGCTAAAACCAGTAATATTTTAATTCCCGGATATTTCATAGCCAAAATATATTCCCATTAATCAAAAATGTCAAGAAAAATCAACATAAATTTTCATATTCTTTGCCATTCCCCTTTATTGAATTTTAGGAAGATAGCAGATGAATATAGGATTATATACACAGGTAATGCAAGCCAGGCCCCAATTAAACCACCATGCAGATATATTCCAAAGAAATATGCCAATGGCACAAAGATCAACAAATTAGTAATACTTTCCGCTAACATAACAAATAAAGTTTTTCCTGCAGCCTGTAATCCATTAGCTAAAACGACTCCTGTAGCATAAAATATTTGAGCAAAGCCGGCTATTTTTAACGCTGGTTTAGCCATCTCAATTATTGACTTATCTGTTGTAATTATCAATAATATGTACTGTGGAACTAATATAAATATCATTCCCAGTAAAAAAGTGTAATATGTGGCAATCTTAGCAGTTTCGAGGCCGAATATTTTCGCCAGATTGAATTTACCAGAACCGATATTGTTACCAACCAGTGTCTGAACAGCTATTCCAAACCCAAAGCAGGGAAGAAATGACATAAACAGAGTGCTTATTACAGCCTGGGTAGCAGCCTGTTCTTTAATGCCTATAAACCCGGTAATAGTGATAAATGCAAGGAAACCAAGCAGAATAAAAACATTCTGGAAGGATACAGGTAATGAGATTTTATAAATTCTTTTAATTACTGTAAAATCAAGCTTAAAATTTTTTATCAGATGGTACCTGTGCCTATAAGAAGGAAGCTGGGAAACAGCGAAGTAAAACAGAAAATCAAAAGAAGTGGCAAGAGATGAACCTAAACCTGCACCGGCCAAACCCATTTTGGGGACAAGACCAAATGAACCATATATAAGGAAATAATTAAATATAATGTTCAGTACATTTGTAATTACACCCGAAATCATGAATATTTTAGTCTTACTAATGCCGAAAAAGAATCCGCGGAAGGACACAGAAACTAGAAAAGCCGGAATACCAAGGAACCTGTAGAAAATAAACTGTGCTGCATAATCCCCCACTATCGGGTCGGCTGCCAATAAATGAGCAAAGTGTTTAGCAAGAAAAACCGCCACCAACATTACTCCTACACCAATAGTTAATGCTATGATAATGGAATTATTCAAGGCAACAGAACAGGCATCATAATCCTTTTCACCGAATTTCCGTGCAACAATTACGTGAGTGCCTGTCGCAAGACTTGAAAAAAAGCTGACTAATGCCCAGGTTGCGAGAACCCCTATTCCCATTGCAGCAAGCACATATTTAGTATTCTCCAACCTGCCGACCATTGCCGCATCGACCAATGAAACAACCATCTGTGTTGAGAGCCCTGCTATAGCTGGTAAAGCAAGCCGGAAGATCTGCTTATAATAACCGTTATTGGGTAATAAATTCATTAAGGGCTAAAATAGGAAATGTTTTTTTAGATAAAAAATAATCCTTCTCTACTTTTGTAAATTGTGTTTTGGAAAGAGTTTATAGAAGATTTTGGAATGGTAAACTTGTGGAGCTAAGGAGAATCGAACTCCTAACCTGTTGATTGCGAACCAACCGCTCTGCCAATTGAGCTATAGCCCCGGCCTTATTGTGGAGCCAAGGAGGATCGAACTCCTGACCTCTTGAATGCCATTCAAGCGCTCTACCAAACTGAGCTATGACCCCAATAGTTTATTTTCTGAAGCAAAAGATATAGAACATTTATCTATTTTTCAAATTGTCAATTGAATTTAAGTGTTTGTTTTTATCAGGTCACCTTTATAACTAATAATTTATAATATAATAAAATAAATGGGTGTTTTGACTTTTGTGAAAATAATTATTATAATATAAATACTAACTATTTGAATTTGATATAATTTTCTAATATTTATGGGGGAATTTTACTTCTTTCTAAGTTAAATTGATTAATCCTACGTTGCTCTCAGGTTGGTCTCGCCTTGCTCTCACGTTGCTCCAAATTTAACACATATTCCTTTAATAACTAACCTTAAATTAACAAGTAGTTAGCTATCCGGATCAGATTTTACAGCATAGCCAATTTTGTGACTACCTTATTTAATCTATTGTATTGAATATCCGATTCGTTTATTTTAATCCTATGAAAAAAATATTAATAATCTATGCCTGTTTATTTTTTACTGCTTTCCTTATTTTATTTGGATGCAAGGATACAGTAACAGGAAATTCTATTGACAGCAGGGTAATGCCTCAGTCTAATATCAGTTTTGCTGCCGACCTTCAACCGGTGATTGAAATTAAATGCGCTACCTCAGGATGTCATGACGGTACTTCAGTAGAAACCAGTTTAGTTCTGACCTCTTGCTCAAATGCAAAATCCGACCCGGGAATTATTTTTCCCGGTAATTCGGGTACAAGCAGAATAGTTTGGGCTGTTGAAGGACTGAATGGTGCTAATCCTATGCCCCCCGTTGGTGTAAATAAACCATTTACTGCTGAACAGATAAGGGGATTAAAGAAATGGATTGATGAAGGTGCTAAGTGTAATTAAGTGTTTTATTTGAACTCAAATATCAGATCTGACTGCACCCATCGTGCCCTTAAATTCAATGTGTCGGGGTAAAAAGAAAATCCTTCAGCAGGTTTAAATGGTTTTAAAGTACCATAAGAATATGTCCCGCTGCTGTCAACATCGAGATATGACCATAGGATGTATTTACCGGGCACTACTCTTTCAATATTGAACTTGTTGTCTTTTACCAATGACTGGGTATATTTTATTTTCTCCCCATCTACTCCCTGAAGAACCAAAACAGGTTTTTTACTTAAATCAGAATTACCCAATGTACCTGAAACACCTGTAAAATCTAAACCGGTTATAGTTTTAAACCTGTACTGAAAAACGGAATCCCTTATATTCCCGGCGGCATCACTGAATTTTGAAAAATCAATTTTAATTATATAGTCTTTACGGGGAGCTAATGGGTTTGATGCTGCGATCTGGAATGTAGCATCGTCTATAAACTTAATGCTGTAATTAACCGGAACGCCTGAAGTGTCAGTAAACTTAAGAGCATTTTTAACCGCATTCGAATCTACTCCATCGTTCAAATAAAATTGAAAGGTCTGACCAATAAAATCCGCATTATCAGTTCTAAAAGGAGGAATATATTTTGCTATATCAGGTTTAATAGAATCTGGTTTTGAAGAAACTGATAATGGAGCAAAATCGTTTCTGTAGATATTACCACTTGGATCTTTTATGGTATCCGCATACATGTATACAATATTATCCTGGGGTATGTTCTGACTTGGTACCAGAACAATCTCTGTCGGTTTTGTATTTCCTTTATATGCATAAAGAATAGGTATTCTTTTTTTGGAAGTAGAATCATAAATAAAGAAATTATTTGATCTGATGTAAGTTGAATCAATTGGTACGGAAAAATTAACGACAATATGATATTTATCAGTCATAACAGAATGAAGCATACGGGGAGCGGCAGTATCAATTTTTGTAAGGAAAAAATTAAGACCCCTGAACAAGGAGTCTTGTTCAGAAAATGAAACATCTTGATATGGCATACCTAATTTATCCTGCCCCGGCTGAAAAAGCAGATCTCTTGACTCATCCATTACTGCAAATAATCTATAATCTCCGGCGGCAAGTCCTGCAATTTTATATCTGCCGTCATTTCCTGCCTGTGAGATATAATCCGGTTTTATTTTCATTGGATCAGGGACTTCTTTCCCCTTCTTATAAGCCCATATCATTATACCGGAGGGTTTTTCATCATAAACCTTACCTGTTATAATTTTTTTATCAATCCTGCTTCCCGTAGAGAAAGAAAAAGTATACGACTCAGCCATCCTGTTTTTATTATTAAAGTCAACCAGATCAGTCCCAATTGTAACAACATAAGTAGTGCTATCCTTTAGTTTTTCCGGGAAGTTAACTCTTGCAGAGTGTCCGCTCCAGTCAATTTCCAGGTTGCCGTTTATTGCGGGAGATATAAAGATTGCATCTTTGAGTGATCTCTTTTCAATATATTTCGAGAAGGTAAGTTCAAAATAATCATCTTTGAAATTAATCGTCCCGTTTTGTGGATATAATTCAGTGATTGTTGGAGGGACTTTGTCTATTTCCCCGCCGCCCGGCGGTAACTGGTTAGCACAGTTATTCAACAGCAATCCTGAAAACAGAAGGAAGAAATATTTATATATGTTTTTAAGTGGAGTCATTACTTAATTCCTGATTCTATTCCTATACTCTTCAACATTCGTAAGATGTTCTGAATATGTCCGGGAGAATTTATGTCCACCCTTACCATCAGCAACAAAGTAAAGATAATCATGTTTTTCCGGAAAAACAGCAGCCATAATAGCACTTTTTCCGGGATTATCTATTGGACCAGGAGGAAGTCCTCCATATATATATGTGTTATAAGGGGATTTTATTCTTAAATCTTCATAACTTAATCTCTTCACACCATTTATCTGAAGATATTGAATAGTTGGGTCAGCCTGCAGTTTCATCCCGATTTTAAGTCTGTTGTAATATACACCTGCTATCCTCGGCATTTCATCTTTTTTATTAGTCTCTCCGTTTACAATAGATGCCATAATTATTATTCTATGCAAACCACTTTCTGTTAAATTGGTTTTCTTTTTAAGGGAATCGCTAATAAAATTACGGAAGGCTTTGTACATAATGCTTATTACTTCATTAGGCGAACTGTTCTCATAAAAATCATATTCCTGAGGAAGAAGATATCCTTCAAACGTAGCTTCATTAACACCTAATGAATCCAGTAGTCTTTTATTTCTGGTTGCTTTTAAGAATGAAACAGAATCAATATTTACCTCGTTCTTTAGCCTTGAAGCATAATTCTTAATTGATGAACCTGAAAAAAACATCACCGGTTTCAGATAATCGGCTTCCCCGTTTACTAAATATTCAATAATATCAAGATAACTCAGACCATTTTTAATATGGAATCTTGCAGGTCTAATATTTCTTTCTGCATTATATAAAAACCCGGCAATCTTGAATCCTGTTTTTCCGGGAATTATTCCCAATGTATATAAACGGTTTGTTATTTGCGAAAATGATTCACCTTTCTTTACTTCAAAAGTCACAGGAGCTTTTAATTTGAAATAATGAGGAGTATAAAATGTTTTATACATCAGACCAAGTATGATTAAAAAGAATACGGCAATAATTACGCCTTCTTTTTTTGACAATAGCGATCCTAATCTTATTTTATCAGCCATCCGTTATTAACTTATTTCTCTGAGAAATGATTTTCAGGGATTCCGGGAAATGGTTTGTAATCAAGCCCGAATTTTATGCCGCTCTCATATAATTTTAAGCCGCGGAAAGTTATCATAGCCGCGTTGTCACCGCAGTACTGTATATCGGGGATTATTATTTTTTTATTATATCTAACCGCAAGTTTAGTGAGAGCTTCTCCCATTGGTTTGTTAGCAGCTACTCCACCTACAAGCGAAAGAGATTTTATTTCAAAATTCTTTAATGCTCTTTCTGCATTTCTGGTAATTGCTTTTATTACCGCATCCTGAAATGAAGCTGCTATATTATTCCTGTCTTCATCTGGTATTATTTTATCCGGATAATTTTTCTGAATATATCTTAGGACTGATGTTTTCAGTCCGCTGAATGAAAAATTATAAGGATTATCAAGATAGGCAACCGGGAAGGTTATTTTATCTTTATTCCCTGATTCAGCGGCTTTCTGTATTTTAGGTCCTCCCGGATATCCCAGACCAACCATTTTTGCCACCTTATCAAATGCTTCGCCTGCAGCATCATCCACGGTTGATCCAAGTTTCTGTATCTCTGTGAAACTTTTCACAACAAGAAGTAATGTATGTCCTCCTGAAACTACTACAGCCAGGTATGGGAATTCAGGCTTTTGCTCCATAAGGAAGCCGGAAAAGATATGCCCTTCAATGTGATTTACAGGAATGAATGGTCTGTTCAATGAATATGCTAACCCTTTGGCAAAAGTAAGACCTACCAGAAGAGCACCTATTAAACCAGGTCCTGCTGTAGCACAAATAACATCAATATCTTTAAGAGTAATTCCTGACTCAAGAAGAGCATCTTTAACGAGCGGTATAACAATCTGCAGGTGAGCTCTGCTTGAAAGCTCAGGAACAACTCCTCCATAATTTACATGGAAGTCCTGTGATGCTACAAAATTGGAAGTCAATTTACCATCAGAAATAACCGCTACTGATGTTTCATCACAGGAGCTTTCAATCCCTAGTACATTCATCGCCCGAACGAAAACATACTTTTAAAAACGTATCCGGCAACCTGTGGATTCTCCTGCAGCCGCCTGATAGAATAAGAATACCACTGCTTACCAAATGGTACATATATTCTGACTTTATAACCATCATTGTTTATTTTGTTCCTAAGGTCATCACGGACACCCAGAAGCATCTGGAACTCAAATTTATCTTTCGGAATATTCAGTTCTTTTATCAGTCGATATGCTTCTTTAATCAGATATTCGTCGTGAGTAGCAATTCCAACATAGTTTCCGTTCTTTAATATAATCTCCAGATCTTTCACATAATTCTTTCTTATCATCTCTTTGTCTTTATAAGCAATTGAAGGAGATTCAACATAAATGCCCTTACATAACCTGTAATTTGTACCAATCTTGTTTAAAACTACTACATCATCGTAAGTTCTTTTTAAATAAGCCTGAACTACAACTCCAACGTTATCGTAATCCTGTTTCAACTTTCTAAGTAGTCGAAAAGTTGCATCTGTATAAGGAGAATCTTCCATATCAATACGGACGAAATTATTGTATTCTTTTGCGCACTTGACTATTGTACTTACTTGCTGGTATCCGAATTCCTCATCGATGGCTAGACCCATCTGTGTCGGCTTAATTGAGATATTTGCTTTTAAGCTGAATGTCGAAATTGTTTCAAGAACATTCAGAGCATCTTTCATGCAAACAATGGCTTCTTCCCTGTTTTTAACTGATTCCCCCAGAACATCTATAGTGGAATAAATTCCCGAATTGTTTAATTCCCTTGTTACTTTAATTGCATCTTCTATGTTTTCCCCTGCAATATATTTACTTGAAAAAAAACCTACTACCGGTTTAGGCATTATCTGAACTGCAGAAACTATCATATTATTAAAGAGCGACAACGTAAAACTCCTTTAAAATGTCGTACCAAATTTATGCTTACTTGTGTTATTAATCAATTTTATTTCTGGCAAATAATTTCCCGATATTTACAAATAATATGGTTTGAATTAGGTGTACACTAAATTTATCAGAAATTATAAAATAAAAAAGCAGGGAAGGATAAAATCAATATCACTTCACCTGCATTTAATAATAGGGTTTGATTTATACCCTGGTTAATTACCTGATAAGGTTAACTGTAACTGTCCTTATCAAATACAACTTTACCTCTGAATATTCTGTACATCCAAATAGTATAACCCACTACAATCGGCACTCCAATTAATGCTATTATCAACATCGTTAATAATGTCCTCGGCGTTGATGAGGCATTATAAATTGTAAGACTATAGTTCAGATCAATACTTGAAGGTACGAGCCTGGGGAAAAGACTAAGCGCCATAAGAAGTATCATGAGCGCAATCGTTAAAGAAGAGGCTGTAAATGTGTAACCGGTTTTTCCTGTCTTTAACCCGATTGGTATATAAATAATTGAGGCAAACAGGAGTACTAAAAGTATCCAGAATATTGGGTTACCAAATACTGACGCAAACAGATAATGACCGAAAAAGAAAGTCAGCAGTGTTGCCAGAAGATATAAAACTACAAATGCAATCCATGCATTATTTGCGACTTTAATCATTTTTTCCTTCTGTTTCCCGTCGCTTTTGAGTGTCAGGTATATAGCCCCATGCAATAGGAACATTGTAAGACTTACTAATCCTACCACAATAGCGTATGGGTTAAGTAATCCTAAAAATGTTCCAAGATAAGCTCCCTTTGCATCTATGGGAAGGCCGCGCAGAATATTGCCTATTGCAACTCCATAAAGCAATGCCGGAAGCAAAGATCCGACTCCAAATGTAAAGTCCCAGTATTTTTTATTCCTTACTTCAGAATATTTTCTAAATTCAAAGGAAACCGCTCTGAATATTAGTGCAGTCAGCAATAATACAAATGCCAAATAGAATCCGCTGAATACAGTTGCGTAAACAATTGGGAAAGCTGCAAATAAAGCACCACCGCCTGTAAGCAGCCATACTTCATTTCCATCCCAGACCGGGCCTATAGCATTTAAATTAACTCTTTTTTCATTCTCATCTTTTGTAAAAAGATGGATTATTCCGACTCCAAGATCGAAACCGTCAAGTACTGAGTACCCTATAATGAGTACACCAACTAATAAAAACCATATTATATTGAGGTCCATTATATTCTCTCCTCTGATAATAAATCAAATCCTTTATTTACTTTCTTTTTAAGCAAAACAAACAATACTGAAAAAAGGAGAATATATATTGCGCCAAACAGGAAAATAGAAAACAATATTTCGCCTGCACCCACTGAAACAGAAACTGCATCTTTGGTTCTCAAAAGGTGATATACTATCCAGGGCTGCCTTCCAACTTCAGTGGCTATCCAGCCAAGCTGACATGCAGCGAGAGGTAATGGTATTGACCAGAAAAGTATCTTCAGCAATTTCTTATTTTCAAAGAGTGTTTTTTTATATATTTTATAAGCAGAAAGTGCTAGTATAAAAATGAAATACATTCCCAAAATCACCATATTATGGTATGAAACAAAAGTCAGGAACAAAGGTGGAATATTTTCTCTTGGGAATTCATTTATACCTTTTATTCTGGCGTTAACATCTCCTAATGCCATCCAGCTAAGCAAACCTGGAATTTCAATCTTTGCCTTTAAATCAGGAGGCATATCAGTAGGAAAAGCAAAAATTGCCATAGGTGCTGCTGTCTGTGAAGTATAAAGCCCCATAATTGCAGCAAACTTTTCCGGCTGAGTACGTGCAAGCTGTCTGCCATGCTCATGACCAAATGGGAAAACTTGCAGTATTGAAGTAACAAGCCCAAAGATTACTGCAAACTTCAAAGCAACTTTTGCAATTTCAACCTGCTTATTTTTTAATATCATGTATGCGGAAATGCCAGCCCAGAGAAATGCACCTGAAATCAAAGCTGCATCAACTGTATGAAGAAATCTTACCATAGTAGATGGATTAAAAACTGCAGCCCAGAAATCTGTTAATTCTGCCCTGTTATTTTGTATTATAAAACCGGCAGGAGTCTGCTGCCATGAGTTGGCCACTATAATCCAGAAAGCCGATATTGTAGCTCCAACCGCAACCATTAAAGAAGAAAAACGGTGAACTCCCGGAGATACTTTGTTTCTTCCAAATATATAAAGACCCAGAAATGTTGATTCAAGGAAGAATGCAAATATTCCTTCTGCAGCTAGTGGCGCACCGAATATATCCCCCACAAATTTAGAATATTCAGACCAGTTAGTACCAAACTGAAACTCCATCACTATACCCGTAGCAACTCCTACAGCGAAAATAAGGCCAAGAACTTTTCCGAAGAAATAACCAATTACTTTATAATCTTTATTCTTTCGCCCGAAATATTCTGACATGCAAATCATCCACCCTAATCCTATTGAGAGCGGAGGGAAGAGAAAATGAAATCCTATCGTCATCGCAAACTGTATGCGGGCTAACAAGACTGCATCCATTATTTAACTCCTTTTTTATTGAAGAATATATTCTTATCTACTTTGAAATATTTTATCTAAAAAAGTAACAATATGATTGCCCGTTTCTTCAAACCAAGGATGAAATAACCAGAATGTGTGAGGTGTATTAGCAATTGTATGAATTTCTGAATAAATCTTGTTTCTATCTAACTGGTTTATAACAGAATCACGGCCGGCATGAAAACGTGGCAATGAACTATTTATAAAACAATAACTTGCACTATTCCCATTTATGTAATTTATTGCTGAACCTTCTTTCCAAAGATCTGGTTTTTCAACATAAGAATAGCCAAACCACCTTTTGCCTGAAGAAGCGTTGGAGGGATCTTTATCTTTACCACTCTCATTTGAATCTGTCATATCAAGTACACCATCAATGTCTATTACTGCGTGTACGTTTCCAATGTCAGATTTATGTCCCCAATTGTTGGTACCGAGTAATGCGGCAATCTGTCCCCCAGATGAGCAGCCATATAACGCAATTTCCTTTATATCAATATTATATTTTTTATACTGATCCTTTAACCATTTTATTGCTTTCTGAATGTCAATTACAGAAGCCGGATACTTTGCTTCACCTGATAACCTGTATTCTACCGTTGCACATATAAATCCCTCCGAAGCAAGAAATAAAGCCATGGGCTTTTCCATCTCTCTGTAACCTGACCGCCATCCTCCACCGTGAATCATAATTACTATGGGGAATAAATGTTGGCTAACATTCGTGCTTTTTTGTTGTGGCAAATATAAGTCGAGGTGCATTTCCCTTTTTCCATAGGATGTATATATTAAATTTTTCTCCTCCACAACACACTCAGGAATTTCAGGAACTACAAGTTTAGCGTTATGATAATCCTTATAAACTTTTACCATAGTAGAGAATAATGCAAATGAAGTATCGGCAGGATCTGTTTTTTCTTGAGCAAGTATAAAACAGGTGAATAAGAATAAAAATAATAATGTTTTTTTCAATATTGAGACAAATGGAAAGAACGTTAAATAATTAATTTCAATAGTAAACCGGCTTTTTTGCCAAGTTCTTTTTTGTCACTGTTATTAATAAAGATAAAGTCAGCAAGCTTTGTTTTTTCTTCATCCAGTATCTGATTTTCAAGTCGGCGGTTAAAATCTTCCTCTGTCATCCCCTGTGCTGTCTTCCTTTTTCGTTTAATCTCTTCGTCGGCAGTGACGAGAACTATATAATCGAACATATCTTCAATGCCAGCTTCATATATCAGGGCAGCTTCTACAAAAATAACATTCTGCTTCTGTAGTTCTGATTTCATTACTGTTTCTAGTTTTTCAATTGTAGGAGGATGAAGGATCGCATTTAATAATTCAACATTCCCCGGATCAGAAAATACTTTGCTGGCAATGTACTTTCTGTCTGGTTTATTATCAACAAAAGCTTGCTTCCCGAATTCAATAATAACAAGTTCCTTTACACCTGGATCATTTTCAAGGATCTCGCTTGCTATCTTATCGGCAGAAATAACTGGGAAACCTTTTTCCTTTAAAGCATCACAAAAAACAGTTTTACCTGATCCAATAC
>Ga0182027_10004450_pt1 | contig 21707 bp, 12 predicted proteins | sample 712E1DmetaG_FD_121300 | JGI IMG/M metagenome (GOLD analysis project Ga0182027, IMG submission 121300) | Permafrost microbial communities from Stordalen Mire, Sweden - 712E1D metaG (Illumina Assembly) | ecosystem: Environmental > Terrestrial > Soil > Wetlands > Permafrost | place: Sweden... | reverse complement strand
TCTCTGCTTCTGATGTGAAACGTTTAGAACGTAAACTCAACAATACACCAAGAAAAATATTACATTACTTAACACCGAAGGAAGTCTTCGATCAGATCGTTGCACTTCCTCATTGAATTCAGCCTATTTAATTTGTTCATCGAAGTAATCTATTTCTGTGCATCTGGTTTATCTTCCGGTAATATAGTTTTAATGACAAAACCACCATAAGGATGCATTATAATTTTGATTGGCGCTGAAAAATCACCATCAGTTTTTATAAAATCATTTGTGCCGCCCTCATCGGTGATGAGAATGCCTCTGGATTTACCACTTATGAATGGAGCTTTCAGAGTTAAATTGTGTTCAGAATTTTCTCCATTAATACCTGCTATATACCATCTCTTCCCTTTTTGTCTTGCTAAGACAACAAATTTTCCGGGGATACCGTCGATAAATTTCACATCATCCCAGGTTTCGGGTAAGGAGCTCATATATTCCCTCACAAAATCTTTCTGGGCTGCCATGCCGGCCGGGGTTTCGGCGATGTGCTGGATACCCGAAGTAAAAAGAACCGATAACGCTATCTCAAAGCCATTGGTCGTTCTACGTGTTATGTGCGGGATACCGGAAAAGTTTACGGGGGTGAAATCCATCGGATCAAACAGGTTTCTTGTAAACGGAATAACCGTGCAATGAGAAGGTTGATGATCTGCAAAGAACTGCCCAAAAGTAATATATTCTTCTCCTCTTATTGCTTCCATACTCACTAAATTAGGATAGGTTCTATACCATCCCCTAGGGAAAGTTGCTCCATGAAAATTCACGGCGAGATTATACTTTGCGGCATCTTTCAATAAGTCTATGTAATATTTCATCATCGATTGTCCATCGCCGCCAATAAAATCTACCTTAATACCGCCAATCCCCATATCGTTCAATTTCTGAAACTCGGCGTGTCGATAGGCGGCTGTTACCAGTTTGTCGCGCGGAGTCATTGTAGTTGTATTCCAATCGCCAGCCGAATTATACCATAATAATATTTTTACATTTTTTGTCTTAGCGTAATCTGCGAGTTGTTTAATCTTCTCATACCCAATTTGCGCATCCCATAACGCATCGACGAGACAGTATTTCCAGTTCATGCTCGATGCAAAATCGATAAACTGATGCTGAACATCATAGACAGTCGCCTCATCTTTAAGAATCACCCAGCTCCATGAAGAGATACCCGGTCGAAGCCACGATGAAACATCATATTTTGGGGGAGTGGCTAAATCAGTTTCCAAAGTTGATTCAACGAGGCCAGCAAGGTTATCAGCTATTGCAATGACGCGCCAGGGTGTATACCACGGCAAAAAAGATTCCGGCAAATAAGGTTCGTTCGACCTGGATTCCTGCGGCTCGGGAAATTGTACTGAATATTCGCCATCTGGTGACCGCTGGCTTAACCGTGATCCGCAATAATTTGTATCAACAGCGGTTTCAGTGATACAAATCCAGTATTTCCCATAGTTAAAAAGCGCCGGCATTACCCATCCAGCCTGATAGGGAGAATTTGTCCCGACAGGTATATTCATACTGTAATATTCTTCATAGGATGGAGAAGAAAAACACCACCCCATTCGTGCATCCGGACATGGTTGAAGAAATGCTTTTGTGGAAATATCAAAGTGATAGGTTGTTACTTCTTTGAATATTCTTAAAGTTGTATCTGATTTCCCCGGGAAATAATATCTGAATGCTATACCGTCGTTCGATGCCTGAAAAATCATTTCTATTTTTTTTGAATTTGTATTCTTTAGATAAAATACTCGGTTGTTACTCGTGTAATTACATTTCAATCGCTTACCATGCAGAAGTGTATACTTGGTGGAAATAACTTTCACATCAGAAACCGAATCAAGAGTAAGGTTGGTCGAAAAATCATCATCACTTCTAATAATTCCCAGTTTTGATTGCTTCAGAATTATTGATCCCGAATGAGAGACGGAATAAAAAGTTTCTCCGTTCGATGTAAGCCGAAAGTCAATAGAGATCTTGGCATCCGGACTTTTTAACGTATAGCTCTCTTTACACATAGCTTCACGATTGAAGGTCATCGCCAATAGCACCGGCAGCAGTTTGAGATATCTCATAATTTTAATCTTCCTATATTATCCCTGATGTTCAATCCGCACACAACTAGGATTCTTTGATTTTTCATTCTATCTCCTTGGGACTTTATTTAAACAACAACGGTGCAATTTTATATAGATCATGTCTCCATACGGGCCATGTGTGTCCTCCGGGATAGTCATCATATTCGTATTTAATTTTCATGTCATCGATTTTAGAGCGCATAATCTGACAATTATTGTAAGCTATATCTTCCTTGCCGCCGATGCCAATCCATAAAAGTTTTAAGTTACTTTTGATCTTCTCAATATTTTTTTGCATAAAATCATATTGTGCATCCGCAAGTTTGCTCTGCATTGGTATTATCCATCCGGAACTAAATACTCCTAGATATGAAAATAGTTCAATGTTCTTTATTCCCACATAAAGGGTTTGTATTCCACCCATCGATAATCCTGCAAGGGCGCGGCTCTTTGAATCGATTTCTGCACGATAATTTTTTTCGACATATGGAATAATGCATTGTTTCAATTCTGCCTCAAACATCCTTAAAGTGTTTTCACCAAAGCCGGGAGCATCAACATTCCCATCCGGCATGACAATAAGCATCGGTCTTGTTTTATCCTCAGCAATGAGGTTATCGAGAATCAAATCTGTTTTACCCTGGGTTGCCCAGCCCCTTTCATCTTCGCCGCCGCCATGCAAAATGTAAAGCACTGGATACTTATCATTCATAGTGATGTCATATGCGGGAGGTGTATAAATATAAAATTGTCGCCATTGATTAAAGACGGTCGAGTAATATCGTTTTATCCTTACCTCCCCATGCGGCACATCATTGACAGCATAGTAGTTGAGACCTTTAATCGGTATTTCAATACCGCTTGCCATTCGACCCATGCCATAAAAAGTTTCACTCGCCGGATCGGCAATTGCAACACCGTCCATGAGCAGGGAATAATAATGAAATCCCTCGCTCAATGGATCGGTCGTTATGCCCCAGTATCCGCCTGTGTCTTTTACCATATCGTATTTTCTAGCCAAATCGAGTTGAACCTTTTGTGCGTCTGGTGCCTTAACGAGAAACAATGCGCGATTGTCAGGTAAAATCTGCGGATATTTCGCTTTTCGAACATTCGTGAGTGACGGTGTGCCTAAAAGTGAATAGTGGGAGAATTTTGAAACGTCAACCGGTTTAAAAATAAGTCGCGAGAACATATATAATGAGTTCTTCCATACCTTGAAGTCATGAACCCCCGGCTCAATATAAAAGATATGGGGAACATCATTGGCTTGCAAATATTCATGCATGCGTTGGCTGAAGGTGATCAATCCATCATTGTCACCGCATGATATCCAGAGTAATTTCAGTTTCTTTTTTGCTTCGTCGGGATTTGGGACCAGCACTTCGGGTTTTTTCGTATTCGGTGCAGATGAAAATCCACCTATCCATGCAAACGTATTCAGATTGCCCAAACCGAAGTTTAGCGACTGACCACCTCCCATCGACAATCCCGCGATTGCTCTATGTTCTCTATCATTATAAACTGGGAAAGTTTTTTCAATGAATGGAATCAGATCGTCAAGCAAATCCTTTTCAAACGTTGCAAACGCCAGCACTTTGATGCTGTCAAAAATATTTCCTACCGCACGGTCATCTTTCATTGCTCGGCCATTGGGCATAACAACGATCATCGGTTCAATTTTATTTTCAGCGTAGAGATTATCCAGAATCACCTGCGGCTGGCCTCCGTTGAGCCATTCTTTTTCATCGCCACCGATACCATGTAAAAGATACAAAACAGGATATTTTTTATTCACTAAATACCCGGGAGGAGTATAGATAACAGCTTTGCGTTTTGTGCCCACTGTTTTCGATTCGTAGTACACTGTATCAATTTTCCCGTGTGTTCTATCAGCACGGACACTGTCAAAACCAAGCGGTGCATGCCTGAGAATGTCTTGAGAAGTAGCATTGAGGTTAAACACCAACAATGCAGAGAATAAAAAGAATAATCGCTTCATCATAACCCTCTTGAGTTCGTTGATTGTTTGAATAGCGTTGATATGGATTTCCTTTGCAAACGCCAGAACATTGTTTCGTTCAAGGACATTGTTTTTCAGGTGAAACAAGGTTTTACTTCTTCATTTCGCTATCATGCACTCCAGCTTTTATCTGTATAAACGAATGAGCAGGGAATGAATATGAGATTGTATTCCCGGTGACCTCAATCTCTTTCGTTATCGGTATATACTCTTTCTGCTTATCAAAAGTAAAGAACATATTAAGCGAATCGCAGTCAACTAAACTTGCTTCTGCTTTTCCGCTTAATGTTCGCGAAGAGCTTATTATTTCTGCCGTGATGGCCTTATTTTTATCACGGTTCACAACATTAATGAACACTGTATTTGTTTCTTTATTGTATACTGTTGTCACATCAAGGTAAGGGATGTCTTTATACTTTCCTGTATTAAAAGTATCGCATTGTACATATGTGTCGACGGAATTGCCGCGACAATTATTGGAGAACAATTTGAATGTATAAAACAACGGCGTTTTAAAACTTCCTTTTTCTCTGTCGGTATTTAACAGGGATGTCATCATTGTAAAGTTCGCCATTTTAACATTATCGGCATGACGGATAAAAGAATTGAGGCATTGCGCTATCGGCAGAACGGATAAAAAGTTTCTTCCGAAAGATCCCCACTCATCGACAGAAATAGAGATCGGATTCTTAAAGTCCTTCATAGCTTTCACAGCGTCAATTTCATCCGCCGTTACTCTGATCTTTTCTTCAAAATCCATTGCACTCTGGCCCATGTATGTATAATAGTCAGGTGAATTTTCCCAGTAGCGGTGAATGGAAAAATAATTTATCATATCTCCCAGCCCTGTAAGTACTTTCCGGTTCCATTCAACCCACTGACCGGTGTTTTCGTAGTATGATGATCCGGAAGCTACAAATTTTATAGTATTGTCTACCGATCTCATGGCTTTCGCGGCTTCTCTTGCAATCTTGACGTACTCATCAGCATCTTTATGACCCAGTTCCCATGGCGCGCCGTCAACTTCATTGCCGAGATCCCATATCTTTACATTGTACGGTTTTTCATGACCATACGTAGCACGTAAATTGGAATAGAATGTTCCTTTCTTAAAATTGCAGTATTCAACCCAGCAACAAGCATCTTGTATTGTAGCAAGGCCAAGATTTACGCAGATTATATTTTCACTCCCCATTGCTTTATTAAGTGCAATCCATTCATCTGTGCCGACATGATTATTGTCAATCCCGCCCCATGCGAGATTTATACGTGCAGGGCGCTGGGCCTTTGGTCCGATTCCGTCCTGCCAGCTGTACCCCATAACAAAATTTCCTCCCGGCCAGCGCATGTTGCTTATTTTCAGTTCTTTCATTGCTTCAATATAATCTTTTCTGAATCCGTTCATGTCTGCCAGCGGCGATGAGGGATCGTATAAATTTCCATAGAGAGTATTGAGGTCTACAGTATCAGGTAAACCCATTCTTCTTCCATTAAAATGGATAGGCTCCATAAATACGCCGTAGATTTTTGGATCGATCTCTCCGATTATTCTGTCGATGTCAATTTTTATTTTTGCCGTTTGAGCTGACAAGATAAAAGGGAGGGCAACCAATAGGCAAAAGAAACATTTTTTCATAACAGGTTATTCCTATAATGGTGATTAAAATATGACAAACTACATTTCGAAAATTTAATAGTTAATTAACAGCTTTGACAATTGCTGCATATAGAGGCAAAGCTATCCATTCTGATTCAATATTCCACGCATTGTTTTGTCCATGATGGGCCCTTGATATAAAACATTTCATTCTTATAGTACACAGGCTCAATTCCCAATTGAGGGGTTTTTTCCCATGCTTCGAGATCGGAACAATACGGATAAGGACGTTTATCATACATTATATAATGGCAAGAGCTCCACAAAGTACCGTCCGGTCCTTCGAATAAAGCATTATGTCCGGTTTCGCAATATGGATCCTCGCTGTCCTGAAACTTCAAATTTGCATATCCACCTTCAATTGCAAGTTCAGTACGATATCCTTTTTTTCGTGTTCCGAAGATCGGTTCACGCGACGCCAGTTTCCAGGGGCCGAGTGGTGTTTTTGATTTAAGCAGGCCAACTTCGTACCCGCGAGTCCAGGTTGAAAAAAACATGAAATAGATACCGTCTCTTTTCACAATGAAAGGGCCTTCGATACCTCCCACCATCCAATCCGGATAACCCGGTTCTCTTTTGTCAAGGAATTTCTGAATGCTTCCGATCATTGTACCTGAAGGTAAATCAATTTTTGCCTGAAAGAGTCCGTTGCCGCTGCAGTAAAGATAAGTTTGCCCATCATCGTCCTCGAATAAAGTTGCATCATTGTTATATTGGTTTGTCAAAGGTCCGTTGACAAGTTTATAAGGACCCGTTACTTTATCTGACGAAAACAACCAGATGCTGTGGGTTTTCATTCCTTTTGGATCATCTTCGGTAACTTTTCCGCTGTTGACGGTAAGCCAAAATTTATTTTTTATATAATGAATTTCTGGGGCCCAGAATCTGCCATTGTACGGACAATTAGGAGGTAGTTTGCTGGCATCTATCAGCCATGAATGCTGGCGCCAATGAATCAGGTCATCCGAAACCAATAATCGTACTCCCGGATTCGGTCCTGTCCAGACCGGAAGTGAAGTTCCTGTACAAAACCACTGTCGGCCCACTTTTATAATACAATGATCACGCATAGCGATAGCAATATCCCGTGTAATCGGATTGGTATAACAGAAGACATGCGTAACAGCACTATCGGTTGAAGTTAGAGCATGAGTTCTTTCCTGCGCAAAACTGGAAGATACTAAGAGAAGGAAACTCCACAAGAACATTACTTTACATTTCATAATTATATTTCCTTAATTTTCTTTTACTATAGTTTACTGCTTTTCGTATGGACTTTCCGGCATCTTGAGATAGGATTGTTCATAACCTCCGTCATCAATTATCACTTTCAAAAAAACAATCCCAGGATCCAACGGCCTGATTGTTAACAAATGAGTCTCATCCATGTTAAATTGCAAAGGAAGTGTAATAACAGTCTCGATAATCCTTGCGGCACCTGCCGGATACATTTTTGTATAATTGTTCTTCCAAATCAGCTGATCATTGATGTTCCAGTATTTTTCATTCCCTCCGTCAAACGAAGCCGCAACACCGTGTCCTCCTTTTTTAAATGGAAGAGTACTGTTGAAAATAATTCTTAGTTTAACACTATCCGATTTTGTATGAATTTTCATTTTATATATCAATCCTGCTTCATTTGTTTTCTCGGTGTAAGGCATCAGCGCAACACCGGAAAGCGTTCTTCCAAGTTCGGGAATAACCGTCCATCTGGTTTTATCGTTGACCTTGTATTCAAAATAGTGTTCGGCTTCCATAATAACGACACCGTTCTTTTCATCAAAAATGTATCCGCCATGCTTAACTTCATCAGGTTTTACATGGGTTACTGGTGGCAGTATATTGCCGCCTTTTGGCTCGTCCCATGACTTGTAGCCAATATGGGTCTGATCCATTATGTGGTTCCATTTGCCAGCCGCAATGTTAAGGTTATAATCTTTTGAAAGTTCCGCATCCCTCTTGAAACACAACTCAACACGGTCGGCCCAGTAGTTGGCTTTCAAATCTTTTTCTGCACTTAGTTTCGCATTCATGGCAACAGCATAGTACATATCGTAAAGATTTGCCATCGCACGCACTGGATGCAGTACCAGTTCCATATAAGCGTCCTTATAGTCGGCGTGTATTTTCAAGTACTGTCTCAAAGCCCTGGTTTCAAGAGCCAAATAAGCATCCTTCACCTGAAGAAACTCGCCGCTTTCCAAATTGTATGTCCTTTGATCAAGCATTTCAGCAGTGACACGACTGTTATACTTACAATACGTACTCAAAATTTCTGCTGCTTCGGTTGATTCTCCTTTTCCAAACTGTTCTTCACAGAACTTTCTGGCATATTCATCCAGATTATTCACGTTGAACGATGTTGGATTCCAAGCCATATTCAGGAAGAAGTCCATGGGATATTCATTCGGTTTCAAGTCACCCACATTCAAAATCCAGACCCTATCTACGCCATAGCTATAGGTCAACTGAAGTTGTTCCCACATGTGCGAAATTTGAGTCATGTTTAACCACTGGTAAGCCCTCGGGGCACCATGCAAATCTACGTGATAATAAACTCCATAACCACCGGGATGTTTCTTTGCGCCAAGTTCAGGAAGACGGCGAACATCACCCCAGTTGTCGTCGCACAGAAGAACGATCATATCGTCGGGCACTTTCATCCCCTGGTCGAAATACTCAAGCACTTCGCTATACAAAGCCCAGATTTGGGGAGTTTCTTTTGAAGACTTTTTAGTCACTTTTTGAATAATCCCGCGCTGGTCGTTCATAATTCGTTCCAGCAACTTGAAGTTGTCTTCTGCACTTCCCAAATCATTCATTGGCATGTCACCATCGCCGCGCATGGCCATGGTGATTATTTGTTCGTACGCCTTATTGCGTTCAAGGCCATCTTCCCAAAATTTCTTCAGCCCCGCTTCATTGGTCTTGTAGTTCCATTCACCATTGCCATATTCTTTGTGATGGGTGCCCCATTCTTTTTGAGCACGCATCATCGGTTCGTGATGAGAGGTTCCCATGACAATTCCGTATTCGTCAGCAAGACGTGGATTCTCGGGATCATCCTCATTGAAAGCATTTCCCCACATGGCCGGCCACAAGTAGTTGGCTCTTAACCGCAGAAGTAACTCAAACATATGAGTATACATGGTACTGTTGACGCCTCCAAATTTTTCTTGAGTCCATCCGGTAAAGCAAGGCGCCTCATCGTTGATGAAAATACCGCGGTAACGTACTTTGGGTTCACCCGAAGCATATCGTCCCTGTAAAAAATATGCGGCCGGGCGTTTTTTTGCCGGCACATCCGCCCACCAGTACCATGGAGACACACCTAATTGTCTCGATAATTCATAAATACCATAAATGGTCCCTCGCTTGTCACTGCCTGCAATGACGAGATATTGATTTACTCCAGGCTTCGGATTCTTAATAGCAACAATGACGAAGCTTTCCCATTTTCCTTTCAAGCCTTTCGTGTCTAGCTTATTAGATGATACCAACTTGTCTATCAGTTTACTTTTACCGAGCGTACCAATGACTATTTCATACTTTGTAGAGGGATCGGAGGTAAGCAATTTTGGTTTTACGCCGGTTACATTATCAACATCTGATTGCAGGTCACCAATGGCACGGATTACACCTGTATAATCGGAAGTATCATAGCGAAGTGACGCGGTTGTATGATCGAGGGCAACGATTGGGAAGTCTGCATCGTTAGCAGGCTTTTCCACTATGAAATTTGAAATCAGTCCACTGATTTGTTGAGCTCCTGTAGGCAAATAAAGGACGAAAATTATTAAGCAGACGAACATCAAATTTTTGACACTAATCATTATTATTACTTTCATTTAATAGAATTTAAGATATACTTCTATTCAGAAATTTTCCGGTCAAAATCTACACAGCCTCCTGTTTCTAATGTCGCACAGGTAATTAAACAAAACTTGTTTCCCGTGACAGGCGATTCATCTTATGTGTTAACCCTACGAACCCAATTCTAATACGATCACTGAATTGGGCGGCATAGATACTTTTAATGTACCTTTTGAGATTGATGCATCATTAAAGGTTTTAGGTACCACATAAGCAGGATTCTCGAACGTGTTATGATCTTGAACTTTTGATGAAGTTAAAATCCTACCTGATACCTGTTTAACGTTCATACCCTTCACATCGATTTCTACTGCTTGAGCTTTTGTGTTATCAATATTGGTTAGAGAAATATGAATCTTACCCGATTGATCCTTGGAAGCCGAGACAGAAACTGCCTGCAGACGATTGTTTCCCATGACAAAGTCGTTCGCTATTATTTGTATGGGCACTAAAAATGCATCTTGATGGACTTTGTACATTTCCATTACGTGATAGGTCGGTGTAAGAATAATTTTTTCCTTATTAGTAAGTATAACTGCCTGGAGGACATTCACCATCTGAGCCAGGTTGGCCATTCTCACTCTATCTGCATGATTATTAAAGATATTGAGTGTGAGCCCTGCAATCATCGCATCGCGCATGGTATTTTGCTGGTAGAGTTGACCATGACCACTTGTATCTGTTTCGTACCATCCTCCCCATTCATCAACAACGAGTGCCACTCGTTTCTTGGGATCGTATTTATCCATTATGTCACTGTTCGTGCGGACCACGTTCTCCATATTCCACGCCTGCTGCATGGTCTTAAAATACTCTTCATCTGTGAATTGTGAAGATGATCCTTTATAAGCCCAGTTAATAACCGAATAATGGTGGACGGATAAACCTTCAAAGCGTCTGGAAGGTATATTTTTCATTACCTCCTCAGTCCATACAGATCCCGGACCTCCCGGACCAACTGCAACTCTAAATAGTTTTTCCGTATTGCTGTAACTGGTCATTGCGGTAGCAAATTGTTTATATAAATTTATGTAATAGTCCACCGACATATTGCCCCCGCAGTCCCAAGATTCATTACCTATTCCCCAAAACTTTACATTCCAGGGTTTTTCACGGCCGCTTTTTTCCCGAATGTCGGTTAAATAGCTTGTTCCATTGGCATGATTTGTATATTGAACCCATTCTACTGCCTCTTTTACAGTGCCCGTATTCATGTTGACAGCCAAATAGGGTTCTGCACCAAGTAGTTCACACATGTTTAAAAACTCGTTCGTACCAAAGCTGTTGTCTTCACGCACATTACCCCATGTCAAGTTTTCAATAGGTTGCCTCTCATTTTTTGGACCTACAGCATCTTTCCAATGGTACATATCAGCAAAACATCCGCCTGGCCAGCGAAGATTGGGAATTTTTAAATCCTTGAGCGCTTTTATCACATCGTTTCGTACGCCTGCTGTGTTCGGAATACTGGTTTTGTTCTCACCAACAAATATTCCATCATAAATACATCTTCCCAGATGCTCAGCAAAATATCCATAAATGTGTTTGCTTATCTGTGTCTCTGCCCGGTCGGCATTCAACGCGATTTTGTTTTGAGCGATTAGAACAAATGGCAAAATCCCAAAGAGCACTACATGAATTATTATTTTCATTTCACTCACCCCTATATTTCATTGAAAATCATTTCTCATATACTGTTTGCAAAAACCTTCGAGTCTTGTATTTATTTAATTTTTCGAAGTAACCGGATATCATACACCGCACCTGCCGTGCTTCCCTGTTGCGCTTGAAATTTCAGTCTTATGTGATCCTTGCCTTCAATCATCGAGTTTGGGATTTTATATTCTACACTCTGAAATTGCGATTGATACCATCTTCCGGTGTTATTCTCCGAGACTAATTTTTCGTTATCTATATAAATATCAAATTTCCTGTCGCCCCATTCATATCCCCAGTAGCGTACCAACAAAGTCAAATCGGTGTCACCCTTGGTTGCAAGGTCATAACTAAAATATCCTCCATTCGTTGCATCGCGCCAAAATTCATCCATAGTAGTTCCGGAATTTGAATTTGAACATTGCATTGCGTGATCAACTTCGGGCTGTTGTTCGCCGGGTGCGACAACATCTATCGTTCGGTTTTCCAATGCAAGCTTGTCTTTTTCATCCGCCGCAATGGAATCAAGATAGGAACGGTATTGAGCACCTGTTAAAGCCATCCAATACATCATGTACCTTGCATCATGAATTTGATAGAAGGGTTCCAATAATACATTAATAGGATTGATCATTTTTAGATTTGGAACCGTAAACGTGAGCGGCTTACCTTGTACAGGCACCAATTCATCTGTGATTTTTGAGAGAGCATCTTCAATGAAGATCGGAGCTTTATCGATAGGGAGTTTCTTTCCAATGGCATATTGTGACCAACGTCCATCGTCCGCAATGAGACCTGCCAAATCCTCTGTACCTGTTTTAGCCCCGAGGAGAATTGGTCCATGCATAAATGCAATATAGGTCGGCACATTTGGCAAATACTCAATCGAATTATGCATGGGCAATATAATTTGAATGACATCGCCTTTTGTCCACAACCTCTCAATTGCCATGTACGCCGACGGGTGAACCGTATATGGTATTATTTTACCATTCACTATTACTTTTAATGCGCCGTCTTTCACCCACGAAGGATATCTCATCATCAAGGTAAAATGAGAAGATCCTCCCGTGATAACGAGTTTAGATGTTTCTTCAAAGGGGAACTTAGTTTCCTGTGTTATCTTTATTCCCCTTGCTTTCCAATTCAATTCAGAAGCGATGAATAGGTTTACGAACAAGGAATCATGTTGATGAGTATAAATCATCTGATTATATTTTGCATGATTTTCCATGCCTGTACCGACACAGCACCACATCGCCTCGTTTGGAGCGGAATACACCCGATAATGACGCGGACGGGCCGGAGTAAAATAGACATAACCGCCGTGCACTGGATGCTGCGTTGACAAAATGTGATTGTATAACGTCCGCTCATAATAATCTATATAGGCTGCCAACGGCTTCGCTCTGAATAAATCTTCAGTCAACTTCAGCATATTATAGGAATTGCATGATTCGGGGCCATCAACATCATTAACAAAGTCGCTGCACGCTTTGACGGACGGAAAATGCTCCTTCCTGCTGTTTCCTCCAAACGCGAGACTACGATTCTTCGTCACTGTTTCCCAGAAGAAACTGCTCGCCTTTCCATATTCTTCATCGTGGGTAAGCTCTGCAATTCTTTGAAAGCCCGAGACTTTAGGTATTTGTGTATTCGCATGTTTATTATCGAGATTATCCTGCCCCGCCGCCATTGCATCGAGTAACATCCTGTGCGAAAACCGCTTAGCCGTAACGACATATTTCTCATTACCTGTCATTTGATACGCATCGGCAAATATTTCATCCATCCCGCCGTGCTCTGCATTGAGCATTGTTTGCATCTGGTCCTCTGTTAGTCCAGAGGTGATGCGGATACCCCAGTCGCAATAGTTAACAAATATTTTTTTAGCTTCTTCGTTTCCGCCGTACAACCAAGCGTCTCTTAGACCCGCATACATTTTATGAAGATTATACCACGGTGCCCAGCTTGAAAAGCATACTGAGAAATCTCCCGTTTTAAGTTTCGACCATATTGCTTTGCTATTCGGCATTCCTCCCGTATATCCCGCACCCCAATCCGGATTATTGATTGCATTTGAATCTTGACATAGTTTGAGTTCTGATATCATATAATCCATGCGTTTTTTACATTCAGGATTTCCAGTTGCGGCATAATTCATTGCCAGTGCAGATAAATAATGTCCGCCAACATGTCCATCCAATCCTATCCAATTTATATAGCTTGAATCGCGCGGTGTCAGTCCAGCTTCTTTTCGGTAGGGAGCCAATAAACGATTCACATTATATTTTAGAAGGACTTGAATATTCAAATCTCTCGCATGTTTGAATGGACCATCTAATAATTTTACCTCTCTCAGGGAGAAGGTGTTTGAATATATTTTCTCCTGCGCAAGGATAGTGCTGAACAGCAATACGCCGCAAAAAATAAGAGATAGAATTATCGTGATTCTTTTCATGGTCAGTTCTCATTCATTGAACTTATAATATCGTATAATTCTGATTTGTGCATCGTTATCTACACTGCGTGTTTCCATGTAATCGATCCAGAGGCGAGTTTTCTTTGCATCTCATTATATTATTCTTTCGGTGTTTTAATTTGATTTTCTGCTTGTTCATTTGCTTGAGCAACTAACGATGCACAAGGGTGAACGAGCACTAAAACAATCACTATCATGATATTAATTTGGGTTCATTGGTTCAAAGAATTCATTCTTCTACTGTATTCAATAGCGAAAATCCATTTTTTCCAATGCATTCAAATTGTATACGGGATGTTCAATATCAAGTGGAATCGGTCGTCGACTAAATTGCTAAAAATAGAGTAAGCAACCGTCTTTCCAGATTTGCGCATCGCGGCAATGACGACGAAGTTTACTTTGCACTTCTTCAAAACGCTGTGTATCGATGTAAGGTTTTTCATTATCCCATATCTTCTGAAATTGATGCACTTGCTGTACCCCGTTGTCATAATGGTAACATAGTTCATCCCATAAGATTCGTCCGTTCTTCATTTTATAATCCCATGGCAGATGATGAAACCACAACAGATAAATCTCGGGACACGTCTCCAACTTATTGAACTGAGAACACAGCGGCTCGTGGTATTGGTTTACCGCATTACTGCCGGTTCGTGTACGATCAAAACCGATACCATTGGTATCTGCCTGGTGATAGTACGGGGGAGTCCAATCCAATCGCAAACCTTTCGGTGCATACCAGGGACCCGGACCATAATGATGGTCTCCTGCGAAAATATGATGAAGTCCCAGAGGCATCATGTAATTCACTGCAGCTTCGCGACTCTGGAGCATCATTTGTTTGATAGGGAAAAGAAAATGCTCCTCCCAATCGTTATCATTCCAAGTTTTCGAATGATTTGTCTGCTGACGAGAAAAGGTAAGCCTGATCCATTCGTCTGCAATTTTATCGCTTGTCAGTCTGTTATTCCAGGCCAACCGACCGAAAGCATACCAATTGGCCTGGGCAAAATGATGTCCGCACCAGTTGGTGTCGAGTCCAATGTTGGCTACGCCGGCAATGGCTGTATATTTCTGTGGAAAAATACTTCCATCGGTACAGCGTGCAACGGTGCTGCCAGTCCCTTCTTGATAAGTATCGCTTTGCAGGAATTCTTCCCACATTGTTAATAGATACACCAACTGATTTGATTGTCCCAAATACTCCTGTGTGATTTGTAATTCTGCCATGATAGATGTTTTTTTCATGGCACCAAAAAGTGGACTGAATGGTTCGCGGGGCTGAAAGTCGACTGGACTGTTTTTTACTTGAATAATTACATTATCGCGGAATTGGCCATCCAGAGGAATAAACTCATCATAGGACTGCCTGGCACGATCCCTTTCCTTGGGACTATAAACAAAGGCCCGCCACATCACAATACCACCATACGGTTTCAAGGCATCGGCCATCATATTTGCCCCTTCGGCATGCGTCCGTCCGAAATCCTGCGGACCAGGTTGACCTTCGCTATTCGCCTTGACTAGGAATCCACCGACGTCAGGAATCAAACTATAGATTTCCTTAATCTTGGTTTTCCACCATGTAATAACTTTAGCATCCAACGGATCGGATGTTTTTAATCCACCCAACATAACCGGTGAGGAGAAATTAATTGATAAATATATTTTGATTCCATAAGGGCGGAGAACATCTGCAATGGCTTTTACCCGTTTTAGGAATTCGATTTTCAATATTTTTGGCGAAGCATTCACATTATTAAGGACAGAACCGTTAATACCAACTGATGCATTTGCCCGTGCATACTCCTGCCATAGAAGTTTGTCTCTTTCCGTAACGGCCAATGAATCCTTTCCCTGACGCCAAAATATGGAATAACCCGCATATCCACGTTCTACTGTACCATCTAGATTATCCCAATGATCTAGTATGCGACGTTCATAAGAGGGATTTGAGACTTCATCAATTATCGGTTGATCTGTATGTTGGCGGCGTAATAACTCATAAACACCATACAGGATTCCAAGTTCGGTATTCGCCTGAACACCTGAAGCGTCAAGTTTATAGCCATCGCCTTGGATTGACTTGTCGGATTTAATGCTAAGAACAATCGTCTCTCCGGTTTTACCCTGCCATCCCTTCTGAAGTTCCTGATGGGCTATGTTTACCGTGGGGGAATTTTCAGAGCAAACTACATTCATAGGGTTCACGTTGTGCTTGCGAAGCCAAAGTTCGTGTCCATTTTCAGCCTGTACTGCAAAAGCCGCCAGAAACAAGACAAGAATTTCAATGAAGATCCTCATTAAGTGCTTATAAATTTCTTTCATTGTTATCAACTGATTTACCTGGGTTAACCTGGGGTGATATAATAAACGGGCCTCTTGGTACCTGGCCTACTGCAAAAGCAGGAAAGCAAAGTATAGCCCAAACAAGCAACGATCAGGCGAATGGTTTTAATCATGTTTATTTTTGTTGAGTTGTAAATAATTTATAATGCTAGCGAAAATATTTTTGTGATTCTCTTGTACACAATGACGATAAAGAATATCTGATTATCAAAAAGTTGTTCGACCTTTGCACTAATTACTAATCCATTTAGAATTTTTCATCCATTTGAATATAGGCTTCATCCATTCTTCGGTCGGTTGAGATAAAACAAAACCATGATTACCTTTCGGATAAACATGTAATTCGGCAGGCACATTGTGTTGTCTTAATTTCTCATAATAAACTATGCTATTATCCACATCAACCACTTTATCGTCTCCCGCATGAGTTATATAAGCAGGCGGGGTTTTTTCATCCACCTGCAATTCGTTTGAGAATTGGTCTATGACTTCCTGAGTGGGATTTTTGCCCAATAATTTGGCTCTCGAATCAGCATGGGTTAGTTTATCTTGCATGCTGATAACAGGATAAATGAGAATCTGGAAATCAGGACGCAGGTTTGTGTTATTGCCATTTTCAATTAAAGGTTCTTTATAATGAGTAGCTTCTGTTGAAGCTAAATGCCCTCCTGCAGAAAAGCCCATTATTCCAATCTTATTTATGTTGATTCCCCATTGGCTTGCATTTTCCCTGACTACTTTTATGGCCTGCTGAGCATCCTGAAGAGGACCGATCTTTTTATCCAGCATAGTTGAATCATCCGGGAGACGATATTTAAGCACAAATGCGGCGACTCCGTTTTTGGCAAATTCTTTTGCAGTTTTTATTCCCTCTGCTTGATAGACAACTACACTATACCCGCCACCGGGGCAAATGATTACTGCTGCACCATTAGATTTATCTTTCTCTGGCAAATAGAGTTCCAGCGTGGGCTTTGTCACTCCGGAAAACATCCGCGGGCCTCCTGTTTCTTTGATATCGGATGCCTTTGAATTAGGAATAGCTCCCGGATATAAATTCATACTTACCTGTGCTGTTACGGCACAGGTAAGAAAAATCATGAGTATAAAACAAGCTGTTATTGTTTTCATAGGCGTATGAGAATTATTTATTTAAAGAGCAATGGAGTAAATTGATATAGATCTCTTCTCCAAGTTAACCATTCATGTGCGGTGCCTGGAGATTCATAATAAACGTATTTCATGCCAATCCTGTCTAGCATTGCACGGAACGCTCCCACAGAGCCCGGGAACGGGTTGGGCTCTTTCGTACCCAAACCTAGCCAGAAAAGTTTAATCTGTTTATTGAGTGCTGCCCCATCTTTAAATTTTCCGTCCATGAAAGCAACAGGGTCAATAACGTCCGCACTTGGGAAGTTAGATGTACCGCTGAATCCACCAATGTATGAGAACTTGTCCAGATTGTTCATAGTGATCCGGATAGTCTGGTTTGCGCCCATGGAAAGACCAGCCATTGCTCTGTTTTCTCGGTCTGCAATAGTACGATACGTTTCGTCAATCATCAGAATAATTTCTTTAATCAGGACTTCTTCAAAAGCTGAAAAACCAGGTCCTCTTGGTGGAGTTCCAGCGGCCTGCGGCGTCTGGGAAGGCTTTGATGCATAACCATTATCCATGACAATAATCATGGGAACAGCTTTCTTTTCAGCGATCAGGTTGTCGAGAATGAGATTTGCTTTTCCCTGAACAGCCCAACCTGTTTCATCTTCACCACTTCCATGCTGGAGATACAGCACAGGGTAACGAGTAGAGTTGTTTTTTTCATACTCCGGCGGAGTATAGACAAAGCATCGTCGCCATGCATTTGTGATTTTAGAAAAATAGAGTTTCTGAGTCACCAATCCATGGGGAACCTCCTTGAGAGCATAGATATCCTGATCCTTGGCGGGGATTTCAATTGCGCTGCCCCAGCGGCTGGCGCCGTAGAAGTACAAACTTCCTGGATCTGGAACCGATGCCCCATCGATATTGAGCTGGTAATAATGGAATCCTTCATCCTGAGGATGCGATTCGCCGGTCCAAACTCCTTTATCATCCTTTGTCAGGTCGTATTTTACAGCACCAATATCAAGTTGGACTTTTTGCGCCTGCGGCGCCGAAATGCTCACACGAACGCGGCCTTCAGAATTTACCTGAGGAAATTGCTTTCCCGATTGATTAACTAATGATGGCTTGAAATCCTCCACCACTGCGGACTGGTTTGTTTGAGCAAAACAGATTCCACTTGTGAGTACGGTCGCTACTATGATATGCCAATATTTCACTTGATAAACTCCTATATGATTTTTCCATACGTCGCTTGTTCAATCCTTAAAGAGTAGCGGGGTAAATTCACGCAGGGCACGGCGCCAAGATAAGAACTCATGCGCTGTTTCCGGAGAGACGTAGAAAACACTGTTGATCCCGGCTTGTTTCAAAGAGTCGGCATTCGCCCGTGGATCGCCGCCAAACATGCTTGGTCTGCCGGGACGATTGCCACCGAGTTCGCGGCTGCCAAAACTGACGAAGGCGAGCTTCACCTTATCCTTGAATCCGGGTGTTTTGTTGACATCATCCATAGAAAATGTCCCGCCGCTGAAGAGCCCGATGTGTGAAAATTTATCGAGGTTGGTTGTGGTGATCGTCTTTGTTTCCATTCCGCCCATGGAAAGACCTGCCATAGCACGGTGGGGTTGATCAGAAAGTGTACGGAAGTTGGCATCAATGTATGGAATCAGCTCGTCTACGAGAACAGTCTGAAATGGACCAATCTTGAAATCTCGGAGACCGCCGATTCGAACTTCGTTGGTCATGCCATAGGTCATCACGATAAGAAAAGGTTTGATCTTACTTTCGGCGATAAGGTTGTCCATGATCAAGTTGGCGTGACCCTGGTTACTCCAAGCCGTTTCATCTTCACCCCAGCCATGCTGCAGATACAGAACTGGATAACGCTTGGTCTGATCCTTGTCATAATCGGGTGGAGTGTAGACAAACGCTCGGCGAGATGTACTCGTACTCTTGGAGGGAAAGAGAATCTGCTGCACTTTTCCATGTGGAACATCCTTGAGAGCGTAGAAGTCTTCATCCGGAGCAGGAATTTCAATGCCGCTTTCCCAACGAAGAGATCCGTAAAAATTCAATGTGCCGGGATCGTTGAATGTTCCTCCGTCAATGGAAAGATGGTAATAGTGAAAACCTTTATCCAACGGTCCTGCCGTAGTGCCTACCCAAGTGCTATCAGCAGCTCTCGTGAGTACAGTACCTCCGCGTCCGCCCAGTCCCAGGCTCACGCTAACGCTTTGAGCTTTTGGAGCTACAATGCGGAATCGTGCGTACCCTTGGGAGTTGACCTGGGGGTATTGCTGGCCGGGTTGATTGAGGGTTGAAGGATTGAAGTCTTCCTTAATCGCTGGTTGTTCCGTCTGCGCCAAACACAATGAACCCGAACAAACGAGCAATAATGCTAAATCATAAAAATGCCGTTTCATATTTTTCTCCTTTAGTCTTTAAATAGAAGTGGTGCGAATTCATGCAGGCTGCGCCGCCAACTCTGCCATTCATGTGCCGTTAGCGGAGAGACATAAAAATGCGTGTTCATGCCAACTGCTTTGAGGGAATCGGTAGTTGCCTTGGGGTCGCCACCAAAGGCGCTCCTGCGGTTTTCTAATTCACGACTGCCATAGCTGACGAATACGAGTTTGATTTTTTCTTTGAATCCAGGAGCAGTCTTGATATCTTCCATGCTGATACTGCCGCCACTGAAAATACCGACATATGAAAACTTTTCGGGACTAGCAAGGGTTACAACCCGGGTTTGCATACCGCCCATAGATAGTCCGGCCATAGCACGGTGCTGTTGATCGGCAAGAGTACGATAGTTGGCATCGATCATCGGAATGATGTCCTCCAGCAAGGTTTTCTTGAAGCCATCGGCCCAGCCCAGTGGAGGCCAATTTCCAGCGGGGCGCTCGCCTTGTCGCGGGGGACGTGCATGCTCTGGCATCCGCCATGTTCCGTTATCCATCACGATGATAAATGGCTTAGCCTTGCCCTCGGCAATCAGGTTATCCATAATGAGATTTGCCTTCCCTTGATTGGACCAGCCGGTCTCATCCTCACCACCGCCATGTTGAAGGTATAGAACAGGATAGCGTTTATTGAGATCTTTATCATAATCGGGAGGTGTGTATACGAAACAACGACGCATACTATTATTGCTTTTAGAGAAATAGATATGTTCGCGTACCTGACCGTGTGGGACATTCTTGAGTGTATAAAAGTCTTGATCTTTGGCAGGGATTTCAATACCGCTGCCCCAACGGCTGGCGCCATAGAAGTACAAGCTATTGGGATCAGGAACTGCAGCCCCATCAACCCAGAGCTGATAATAGTGGAACCCTTCATCCTGAGGAGCACATTCTCCAATCCATACTCCTTTATCATCTTTTGTTAGGTCATATTTTACAGCACCGATATCGAACTGGACTCTCAGAGCCTGCGGCGCCGAAATGCTTACACGAACACGGCCTTCAGAATTGACCTGAGGATATTGTTTATCAGGTTGATTGACTGACGATGGTTTGAAGTCCTCTACAATTGCTGGCTGATTCGTTTGAGCTAAACAAATTCCGCCTGATATAAGGGAGGCTAATAACAAAAAAACGTATCTGTGCTTCATGTGACGGCTCCTTAAATGATTTTAATTTTTTAAAATGTTCAAAAAACAATCTTTACTATCCAACTAATACTTCACTCCAGCTTTTATCTGTGTAAATGAATGAGCAGGGAATGAGAATGAAATTGTATTCCCGGTGATCTCAATCGCCTTCGTTACTGGGATATATTCTTTTTGTTTATCAAATGTAAATGCTGTGTTAAGCGAATCAAATGTAACTAATTGTGCCTCAGCTTTTCCTGTAAATATACCTGAGCAGGTAATGACATCAGCGTATATTGTTTTATCTTTATGCCTGTTGATAACATTGATATAGACTGTATTTGTTTCTTTTGAATACACTGCAGTAACATCAAGGAAAGGAATACCTTTGTATTTTTCCGTATTAAAAGTATCACATTTAACATAAGTATCAACAGAGGCGCCGCGGCAGTTAGTTGAAAATAATTTGAAAGTATAAAACAACGGCGTTTTAAAGCTTCCTTTATCTTTGTCGGTATTCAATAAAGATGTCATCATAGTAAAGTTCGACATCTTAACAACATCGGCATGACGGATAAAAGAATTGAGGCATTGCGCTATCGGGAGAACGGATAGAAAATTTCTACCGAACGAACCCCACTCATCAACTGAAATATAAATTGGATTCTTGAAGTCGTTCATCGCTTTTACAGCATCGATTTCATCAGCCGTTACTCTGATCTTTTCTTCAAAATCCATCTCACTCTGGCCCATGTATGTATAATAGTCGGGTGAATTTTCCCAGTAGCGGTGGATGGAAATATAATTTATCATATCTCCAAGCCCTGTAAGCACTTTTCGGTTCCATT
>Ga0182027_10004449_pt1 | contig 21711 bp, 20 predicted proteins | sample 712E1DmetaG_FD_121300 | JGI IMG/M metagenome (GOLD analysis project Ga0182027, IMG submission 121300) | Permafrost microbial communities from Stordalen Mire, Sweden - 712E1D metaG (Illumina Assembly) | ecosystem: Environmental > Terrestrial > Soil > Wetlands > Permafrost | place: Sweden... | reverse complement strand
TTCCGATAGGATCTTCAGTTTGAAACTTTCACTGAAATGTCTGATGGTTTGTCTGTTTTTTAACATATCTACATTGAATTAGTGTAGACATATTTTAGGACGTCACAAATATTACAGCCAACGGTGGCGGTATGGCCAGTAAGGGATTGCGGGTGATACCCTATCAAGGTACACGGAAAGTTGAAGCGGGCTACATCCTTTCGCATACCACTGAAACCCTTATTGGCTATACCGCGTGTTATGGGCAGATTATTCTTTGTCTTTCAAGTATTTAGATATATTATCATCTATAATTGAGCAATACTCTATATGTTTTGAATCATACGTAAATGTGTCTTTAAGTTTGACTTTAATCTCGCTTATTAACTTTTTAAATTCAGGGGTCACTTTGCCATTAAATTTATCACGTAAGATTTCATCAAACATCTTAAAATAAATCGGAAAAATGTTATCCATAGTCGTAATGTTTTATATTATTATTTTTTATTCATTGCAGCCCATCCAACAACATAAAGTCCACTGCCATCATCATAAATAATCATGTTGGTAAATGCTCTTGCTGTTAAAGAATTGTCACCATAGCCACCACCTTCTTTGGCGAAGTTGATATTTCTATATTTGCCAGAAGCATTTGTATAGCCTTGCACAGGACTTAGTGAAAATGTTCCTGTTTCATCTGGTTGAGAATTCCAAGAAGGTTCGTCATCTGTATACGCAGTTTGTAACCAACCTTTAAAGTTAGTGCCAGAAATTTGCAACTTATAATGTGAGTATATACCACCTGCATGGTCATAACCAACCCAAGTACCCTGCATATCTTTTATTACAGCCTTTTCATCTTTGATGTCTACTTTTAAAAAAGAACCAATAATAGCCACAATGGCAATTATGGCTATTACGGTAAAACAACCAATCTTTTTCATTTTTCAAAGTTTTAATTCTTTTCAGGGAACCCGCCGTATATACCAGCATGGTCTGGGTCACATGAAACATTAAGAGGAGATAAAGTAGGAGAATTATCTGTAGATAAAGGATAATATATACAATAATCAGTAACCCCATTACTACTTGTGTATTTAATAATTGTGTAATTCGTGTTGTCAACTCCATACTTTTTTACGGCACTTTTAACCTCCTCTGGAATATCTTTAATTATTTCCCATGTACCAGTGAAATAATTTCTATCAACCGTATTTTGTCCTGTCATACGGGTAACTTCACCTGATTCAAACGTACCGTCACATTTAAGAGTTGTTCCAGTATCATCACTAACCCCTTGTGTTATCGGACTAGGAATGCTACTTGTAAATCTTTTTCCACAAATGTCCTCTTTTTTAATATTTGAGTAATTGCTACAAGACAACATCAAAATTGTCAATGTAAGATAGGATAAAACATTTTTCATAATTCAAAGTTTTTTAAGGTTAATATTTAGCTGACTCACCATTTAAACCATCTTCAAAACCATTGCAAAAGCAATCTGTTGCATGCATGGTATTACGACCAGTTTGTTCGTTATATGAATTTACATACTCACTGCAACTACCAGCACCACCCATTGTTTTTGTAAGTTTGCCTGCAGCGTATCCCTCTTGATACTCAGATTTATTATTGGCACAATTTGTAGATGAACATGAGTTGAAAACAAAGAAAGAAACTGCAATTAATAAAATTAGACTTGATTTCATGTTTTTAAATTTTAAGTTAGTAATAATATATAAAGTAACAAAAGGCTCAATTAATTTGGCTCTATAGTTGTTCCATATTTGGTGGATGGCTATTTATTTTTCTTTTCTTCTCAATTATGGAAACTGACGATTCATATCCATTTAAAATCCCTTGTCTTTTTAAATCATCAAGTGTTCCAGATTCAATCTCAGGTTTTCTTTCAAACTTAAAGTCCACAGTTAATCCTGATAATGTAATAAGTCTTTTCATTTCATCGGGAATTTCAGTAGTCCTTCCTGGAGTCCAATTACCATGTCCAATTAATCCACTATATTCTGTCTTCGTATTTTTATCAAATGCGACTACAAACGGATGTTCATCAATTTTATCATGGTCAATTCGATAACCCATAATAATACCTACGTAAGTCTCTGTGTTGCCTGAAGACGCAATAACTGCTGAATTAAATTTGCTTGTAAGACCCGAAGGAAGCCAATTAGGAAGTTCATTTATGCCAACTACTTTATAAGTCAACTCGGGACATTTACTTTGCCATTCATTTAAATCCCATCCATTTTTTAAATAATCAAATTTCATAATATTGGTTTCTTATAAATAGTTTGAAAATCTTCAAAATTCCAAAAAGGTCAAAATATTTTTTAAGTATAGTATCATGTTGTGTCTTTATTTTTGCTTACCACAAACTTGCAGAAGGGTGTTTTTTTTAATTTGCCCATAACGGTCGCAGCTATGCGCAGTGCGGGATTGCGTGGCCACGTCCCTATCAACCGAGACAAACCTTGCCTGCGGGAACTGAACTTGCAAAACCTCTGAAACCCGCATTGCGTATGAGCTGTTGTTAGCAGCTGGGTTTTATTTTTTAATCATCTGTTTTTCAATCCTTTCAAGGTGCAGTGAACTTGCCATGTGCGGTTGGAGAAGGGCAAGCTCTTTTGCAATTTTTGGTTTGAGGGTGGGTTTTGTGCGAATTGCAAATGTGCTTGACCTTGTGCGTGGGCTTGCTACAAACTTTGCTTTACTCGTTTTTTAAAACCCTTTATCAATTACATGAAACCCTTTGTTAAAATCTCCAATCCCTCCGCCTAATATTTTAAATCCTTCGTTAAAAGTATCAAATCCTTTGATATAATCTTAAAACCCTTTAACAATTATTTGAAACCCTTCTCTAAATAATTCAGACCCTTTAATAAAAACGTCAGCACCTTTGGACAATATTTAAAACCCTCTTAAAGTTTTATGAAGTGCTGACGTTTAAATTTTAAAATTATTTCAAATCGAATCTGTCTGAATTCATTACTTTAACCCAAGCGGTTACAAAATCTTTAACAAATTTTTCTTTATTGTCGTCTTGTGCGTAAACTTCGGCATAAGCACGCAATATGGAATTAGAACCAAAAACTAAATCAACTCTTGTTGCTGTCCATTTAACTTTTCCGGTTTTTCTTTCTCTAATATTGTAAAGATTGTCAGAAACGGGTTCCCATACGAAACTCATATCTGTAAGATTTACAAAAAAGTCGTTGCTTAAAGCTCCTTCTCTGTCGGTAAAAACACCATGTTTAGCTCCTGCATGATTTGTTCCCAAAACTCGCATACCACCAACCAAAACAGTCATTTCGGAAGCAGTAAGTCCCATTAACTGTGTTCTATCAAGAAGCATTTCTTCGGGTTTTACGGCATATTCTTTTTTCTGCCAATTTCTGTAACCATCGTGAACTGGTTCAAGCACTTCGAAAGATTCAATGTCTGTCATTTCGGCTGTTGCATCACCTCTTCCGGCTACAAAAGGAACTTTAATTTTGAAACCTGCTTTTTCAACGGCTTTTTCAATTGCAGCACTACCACCTAATACAATCAAATCGGCAATGCTTACTTTTTTACTCAATCCTGCCTGAATTTCGGTAAGTTTATTTAATACTTTTTCAAGTGGTTTGGGTTCATTCCCTTCCCAATTTTTCTGAGGGGCAAGGCGTATTCTTGCACCATTAGCTCCACCTCTGTAATCGGAACATCTGAAAGTTCTGGCACTGTCCCAAGCGGTATTAATAAGTTCAGTTTGTGTTAATCCGCAATTGAGTAGTTTACCTTTTAAATCTTCAACTTCCGACTCTGAAAGCTTATAATCAACTGTAGGAATTGGGTCTTGCCATATTAAACCTTCTTTTGGAACATCAGTCCCTATATAGCGACTTATCGGGCCTAAATCACGATGCGTAAGCTTGAACCATGCTCTTGCAAAAACATCAGCGAAATATTTTGGGTCTTTATGAAAACGCTCAGATATTTTTCTGTATTCAGGGTCAATTTTCAACGCCATATCGGCATCGGTCATCATCGGGTTTCTGCGAACTCCAGGAACATGAGCGTCAAAAGGTTTATCTTCTTCTTTTATGTTGATTGGTTCCCATTGTTGTGCTCCGGCAGGACTTTTTCTGATTTCCCAGTCGTAGGTAAAAAGTAAATGAAAATACGAATTATTCCATTTATTAGGGGTAGTTGTCCACGCACCCTCCAAACCACTACTTACAGTGTGTTCGGCATTTCCTTTCCCTTGTGAGTTTTTCCAACCAAAACCTTGGTCTTCGATTGGTGCACCTTCAGGGCTTGCTCCAAGAATCGATGCATCGCCATTACCGTGTGTTTTACCAACGGTATGTCCTCCGGCTGTTAGTGCAACGGTTTCTTCATCATTCATGGCCATACGCTTGAATGTTACCCGCATAGCCTGAGCTGTTTTTAATGGGTCTGGTTTACCGTCAACGCCTTCGGGATTAACGTAGATTAATCCCATTTGAACTGCCGCCAATGGATTTTCAAGTGTTTCTTCATCAGATTTGTTGGAATATCTATCTTTTTCAAGCCATTCTTTCTCAGCACCCCAATAAATATCTTTTTCGGGATGCCAAATATCTTCCCGACCACCGCCAAACCCAAATGTTTTAAATCCCATTGATTCATAGGCCATATTTCCAGCAAGAATCATCAAATCTGCCCACGAAATTTTATTGCCGTATTTTTGTTTTATAGGCCATAACAGACGACGTGCTTTGTCAAGATTAACATTATCTGGCCAACTGTTCAATGGTGCAAAGCGTTGATTACCGGTGTTACTACCTCCACGACCGTCTGCTGTGCGATAAGTTCCGGCACTATGCCAAGCCATTCGAATCATTAAACCGCCATAATGTCCCCAGTCAGCTGGCCACCAATCTTGGCTATCTGTCATGAGTTTTTTTAGGTCGTTTTTTAATGCTTCCAAGTCAAGTTTTTTAAACTCTTCACGATAATTAAAATCCTTACCTAAAGGATTTGTTTTCGTGTCGTGCTGATGTAAAATGTCTAAGTTTAGAGCATTCGGCCACCAACTCATAACAGAACTGTTTGATTCTGTATTAGCCCCATGATTAAAAGGGCATTTGCCTTTTTTTGAATTTTCTTCCATGATATTATCAAATTAAAGAGTGAATAATTCAAACTGTTATAAAACGAAAAGTTTCATTAATCTTTTTTCGTTCCATCTGTAAAAGTTCGATGGCCTAATTTTTTATCTAAATAAAAAATGCCGCCACTTTTCTCACCAGTGATTTTAAGCACATCAATAATTTCGAGGTCGTTACTTTCTTCTTCAATTTGTTCTTCTATAAACCATTGTAACATAGTAGTAGTAGCATAATCTTTCTCGGCCATGGCCACTTCGTAGCAGTGGTTGATGGATTCTGTTACCTTCAATTCATGTGCGTAAGTTTCTTCAAATATGTTTAACAAACTGTCCCACGAAGTTTTAACAGCGGCAATGGGTTCAAGCTTTACTTCGCCTGACCTACTTAGGATGTAATCGTAAATTTTCATTGCATGTGATGTCTCTTCCTGAAACTGGACACGCATCCAGTTGGCAAACCCCTTAAACCCTCTGCTTTCGCAATATGCAGACATGGACAGGTATAAATAACCCGACCACAATTCAGCATTTATTTGTTTGTTAAGTACTTCTTCTACTTTTTTGTTGATTTTCATAATTCTAATTATTTAATGGTTATTATTATTTGAAATATTTACCGTTGGTACGATGAAACCCATTACTAAAGTCCCGATTAATCCAATTATCGAAACTGTAATTTTTAGAGCAAGTGGTGAAATAAATAACAGACATGATAATGTAATCATAATCCACATTGTAGCAATTGCGAATAGTTTAGTCTTTTGGGTCATTCCTTTAGTGGTTTGAAATTCTGAAATGTATGAACCTACGAAGTGATTGGTAATTAATTTTTGGTACAATCTATCTGAACTTTTAACATACAATCCTGCTGTAAGTAATAAAAACGGAGTAGTTGGTAATCCAGGAACTACAATTCCAATAATCCCTATACAAAGAGATAATGTACCTAATGCAATCAATAAGACTTTAAGAAAATTCATAGTTTCATTTTTTAGTTTTGGTGAACCTTCCGATTATTTGAAGTTTAATATCTTCAATTTTAAAATCTGGTATGCCTTTCATTTCAAAGTACTTTTCGAGCAAATCATTAAGCTCCTTGTCATTGTAATCCTCAATCCTGTCCGACTCTGAACAATATAAATGATGATGGCTTTCCATTATTGCATCGTATCTCATAATATCCCTTTCCGTTTTTACTTTTTTAATTAATCCGCTCGAAACTAAAGCATCAAGAACTTTGTAAACTGTCGCAGTAGCAATATTTGGATGGTTTTTCCTAATATAGTCTATAATGTTTTCGGCAGTAGGATGATTATTGAGCTTAACGATAGCTTCAAGTATAGCAATCCTTTGAGGGGTTACTTTAAGTCCTTTCTCAATTAGTTTGTTGCTAAATTCTTCTGGTTTCATAACTAATAATTTTTAAAGGAGAATAATTCTCATTTAATAGTTAACAAACTTAAAACAATTATTATAGAAAGTCAATAATCGATGAAAATATTATTTGAAAATTATCAAAATGCAGAAACTTACCCACGAAGCTGGTGAGGTGGCAGGATTGCAGCTCTTTTGCAAGCCTTTGGTTTTTGAGCGTTGGCTCGTGTGGGCTTGCAAATGTGCTGCAATGTGCGGTGGGTTTATCAAGGTGGCAGTTTTCCTTTTTGTTTTCAAATCATGCTACAAACTATCACCGGAGCGGTTTTGTAACCTTGCTGCTAACGGTTGCGCATATGGCGTCGTTGCCGTTTTAATATCGCTTCGTTATCAGGGTACAATTTACATAAAAAACTAGACAAACATTCGAACCCCACCAACCCGGCAATGCGCTATATGCGGTGTTAGCTTTAGTTGTTTTTTCATGTTCTTTTTAACTCCATCATATTTTCAGGTTTTCCTAATAGTCTAAATCCAAATTTCTCATAAAGCCCATGTGCATCCTCAGTTCCTAAACCCCAACGTTGAAGATTCTGAAGATTTTCATGATTCATAATATTTTTTATCAATTCCTTGCCCAATCCCCTTTTTCGATAATTCTCAAGGATAAATACATCCATAATCCAAGCAAAAACTGCATAATCAGTCACAACGCGGGCAAATCCCACCTGTTTGCTGTCACAAAATACTCCAAAGCACAATGAATTATCAATTGATTTTACTACAGTTTCTATGCTTCGACCTTTTGCCCAATAAGATTCTATGGATAGATAGTCATGTATCAGATTAACATCTAATTTTGATTTGTCATTAGATATTTGAAATATACTTTCCATATTTTAAATTGTCAGATCTTATTCTAAGTACAATTGAAGTCAAGCTAATATTAATCCGTCACTTATACTCAAATTGAGCATATATCTAGTAAGCAATTACAATTAAAGCTAACGTCTGCGGCTATGTGCTGTGCGGGAATTCAAAGCTCCTTTTCTCTCAGGATACAAGAAAGATTGATTAGAAGCTCCAACATTCGAAACCTTCTGAAACCCGCATGGCATATAGGTGCTGTTGGCGTTTCGTTGAGTTTGCAAATTAAATAAATAATATGGACTTAATCTTTCACACATCTAATTGAAAATCCAGCATTTTTGCAACCTGAGGTAAACATACTATTCTTTTCAATATCACCCGTGTAAATACCATATGCAGCATCATCCGAATAGTCATCAGACGTCCACCAAAATCCTGCATTAAAAATTCCAAAGTTTCCATTACATCCTCTACTGCCAGAATTTAAACCTTTAAAATCACTCATTTGAATAGAATCGATTGCATTCTTATGTCCTCCAAAATATGTTATTAAAATTTCCCACTCAGATTTAGTTGGAACATGCCAACCTGACGGACATATTTTTTTAGAATCTACAATAAACCAATTATATAGTGCGCCAAATGAGTCAGAGTATGTCTCCAAATTATTGCTAAACCAACAATAAGCTGGTGAATTAGTGTTTGACCATTCAGTTTTATCAACAACTAAGGGTATTAAGGAACCATCGTTATAAATGCTTGTTTTTAAGTTTTCAACCATCCACTCCTGAGTGCCAAAAAAAACAGTTTTATATATATTACCATCAATGTCTGGAATTAATCTATAAGAACCACGATCTTCAGAAACAGTAATATAATCCGATATATATATTGAACTATCTCCTCCAACTCCAAATGATATTAAAGTAATAGTATAGATGCCAACGTTTGAGTATGAGTAAGATGGGTTAAATTCCTCTGAAGACACTCCATCTCCAAATTTCCATAAATATCTAACTGAATTTTTTGATAAGTTTGTTAAATTGATTTTTTCACTAATATCCATATCGGTTTTATCCAATTGAAACTCTGCTACTGAGGGTAGATATGAAACTTTTATTGTATCAGATATGCTACTTTCTCCTGCTGAATTATTCGCTTTAAGAATTACAACATAGAAACCTCCCTCTGAATAGGAGTGTTTTGGGTTTTCATCTGTTGAATTAATTCCATCTCCAAAACTCCAGAAGTAACTTAATGCATTTTCCGACTGATTTGTAAACATTACCGTATCACCAATTTCAACAATTTCCTTACTCACGGTAAACCTAGCTATAGGTTTCTTTTTATCCTTTTCACAACTTATAAGAAAAACTAATTGTAAAATAATTATGCTAAATAAAGAAAGTAATACTCTCATAATGAATCCATATTAAGTTGAAAATAAATAATTTTGATTGTAGCAAGTAGTTTCGAATGCAGCGTCTCAATGAACGCCAACGGTCGGCGGTATGCGCCGTTGGGGATTTCGTGGCTACGTCCCTATCCCCCGTTACAAACCTTGCCAGCGAGAACTGAACTTGCCTAACCACTTAAACCCCAATGGCGTATGACCGCTTGTTAGCAACTGGCCTTTTTTGTTTTTTAATCTTTAGTCAAATATAAATCATTTTATCAATCTGCAAACCTATCCAGATGAATTGTGTCTCAATCAAGGTGGATAGTGCGTTGGGGGTTTTAATTTTTTTAGGGTGGGGCTTTTTAAACCTTTCAAGTTGCACGAAACTATCCTTGCAGGGGGCAAGAAGGGCAAGCTCTTTTGCAATTTTTGGCTTGCGGGTGGGCTTTGTGCGAATTGCAAATGTGCTTGACCTTGTGCGTAGGCTTGCTACAAATTACCCTTTGCTCGTTTTTTAAAACCCTTTACAAGATACATTAAACCCTTTGTTAAAATCTTTAAACCCTTTACTAATTTTATAAATCCCTTTGCCAAATATTTAATATCCTTTAATAAAAACGTCAACTCCTTTTGTAATTATTCCAAACCCTTCGTTAATTTCATCAACTTCTTTAATTATTTTATAAAACCCTCCTGTTAATTTATAAAGTACTGACGTTTTTATTTAAAGCAGGTAGCTTGTCGCAAGTTTTTATCTTGGTTTAGTAAACTTTATCTTGCTTATTTTCTTGTACTGGGGGCTTGTTGCACCATATACTGACTTAATATATGTTTTTACGTCCAATGCTATATCTACCAAGCCTGTATTTGCTTTGTACAAAACATCATTACGAGCAATTCGGGCATTATTTAAAGGAACTTCTGCGGTAGTTACTGCCAAATTCTTGGCTTTTAAATCAGTCAATACGGCTGTAAGGGCTGTTACTTTTAAATCTGCTTCGTTTGGTGCGTATAATGTAACCGAAGTTAAAAGTTTAATAAGCTTATCGAAGTTATCAATACGACTATCGAAACTCATTTGTGAAGACGAAATTTCAACTACCTCTTTGCCTGCTTCGGCTGCAACTTTCTTTTGTTCTTCTGTCTTTTTAGGAGTCGCTCTACGCCCTTGTAATTTACGAACTAAGGTCTGTGCTGATTCATCAACTTGTGCAGTGGTATCAGTTGCTTTGAGAGCGTTGATAACTTTGGTAACTAATGGGCTTAATGGCTTAAATGCTGCGTCTCTTGCATCTGTTGCCAATTTGTGTGCAGGTTCTGCTGCACTTACTGCATTAACTGCGCTTTTAGCAGAAGCTAAAAGGGTGTTTAAAGCTGTAACTTTTAGACTTGCCTTTGATGGATTGTAGGTTGCACCATAAGAGGTAACGTCAGTAATAATTGTTTCAAAGTTCGCCACATTAATTGGGTGGCCGGTTTCGCTAGTACTTGCCATGATTTTGAGAATTTAAAGGTTAGACATTTCAAAAAACTACGGAAATATACAAAAAACGTTTAAAAACCAAAAAAAATGTTTAGAAACATCATTAACAAGTAATTCACAAAAGCTATTCATTGAACTTTGAGAAATCTACTAATTCAAGGTCTTTATATTCAGGCATGGCAATTGTTGAAAAGAAATCTTTCTGTACTAATTCCTTTTCAATATCTTTTGAATAATCTTTATCGAATAGATATTCAACAACACCGAATCTATCTCTGATTATTTCGTCTTGCAAATTAAGTTTTGACCTTAAAAATCGGATGAATTTTATTTCATTTTCATCAACTTTAGCATCAGCATAAATCATTCTAAATGCAACTTCTAATATTAAAAGCTCTTGAATTATTGAAAGGTCAAGTAAAGAGATATTAATAATTAACTCGTCAACAAAATGTTTTCCTTTCTCTTTTAAATCTTTTAATAATACATCAAGCTCACCAGACAAATCAATACCTTGAAAATATGAAGCGGATTTATTCATCAGTTTTATTTCATCAATTTCTCTTTGGTCAATATGGCCATCACAAGCCATAACGCAAAAAGCTGTGCGAAATAGTACTTTTTGAAATTCTTTACGGTCAATTGGTGACATAATTTTTCTTTTTTAGGTTTACTTACTTAAAGCCAATTCTTGGCCGAGTATTAGTAGTTTCAATATTTTGTTTTTCATTATCCCATTTCTGCTTCAATGCCACATATTTATTAATTTCTGTAAGAGAAACAGACGGTTTATTTAGCTTTATTGCTTCATCAAATATCTGCATTGTAATTCTTGATTTCAATTTTAGGGCTTTTCGGGAAGCTTCATCAATAATAAATTTTAAATCACTTGAAACATAATTTTCAGTTAGCAATGCTAATTTCTCATAATCCAACCCAAGGTCAATAGGTCTATCTTTTAAATATAATTTAAACATAGCTTCCCTTGCTGATTTGTCTGGTGGCGGCAAATAAACCATTTTATCTAATCTACCTGTACGTAAAACAGCAGGGTCAATTTTTTCAGGACGGTTTGTTGCACCAATTACAAAAATCTTTTTTTCACCACAATTTGTCATTTGAGCTAAAACCTCATTTACTGCGGATGCATGCATTTGATGTAAATCGCCCTCTCTTGAAGGTACAATTGCATCCAATTCATCAATAAATATAATGCTGGGTGCATTTTTCTCGGCTTCCTTAAAGAGCTTCCCAATATTTTCCTGAGTAGCATTTACATATTTACTTTGTAAATCAGATGGCTTAATCATAACAAAATTATAACCCACCTCATCAGCAAATTTTTGTGCAATAAAAGTTTTACCGCAACCAGGGGGACCATACAGTAACATGCCGTTAAGCATAGGAATACCATATTCCTTATACAAATCGGGATTATTTAAAAAATCAATTATATCCTCTTTTAATGTCTGCTTTAAACTATCCATACCCGCAATTTGAGAAAAACCACAACCTTGTTTTTTCTCTTTTTGCGAATTGGTAGAAGTAAAAGTATTTTCAACATCTTTTTTATCAAGAATAACTTCACGTCTTAATGCCTTAGAAAATTCTTCGGCTGATTTAAAACGATTATCAATGTCAATTGAAAGCCCTTTTTGCAGCGTATTTATAATATGTTCGTCTAAAACATCTTCGTCAACTAAAGAAAAATCTAAAGGTTGCTGACGTATATCTTCTAACAGGTTCTTTTGTTTATTTAAAGGCTGTGTTAAAAGATTCTCATTATACCAAGGCGGAACACCAAAAACCAAATAATAAAATAATGCACAAACAGAAAACAAATCACTTTGAGGGATGAATATTCCATTTAATAATTCAGGAGCTACAAAAAATGGAGAAACAACCTTTAATGATAAGCTTTGCTTCATTTGATGAATTGTACGAGCCTGTTCAAAACCAGTTAAAAATGGCCTATCCCGTTTAGATGAATAGTCAAGTTTTACCGTTTCCGGCGTTATACAATTATGTATTATAGGACTTTCTTTTTTGTGCAAATAATCAACTGTCTCTAATAATTCTAATATAATTGGAATAGCTGTATATAATGAAACTGTTCCTTCTCGTTTAATTCTATCTAATATTGTTTCACCACTATAAAATTCAAAAATAAGGTAAGCATATTTCAAATTTTTTATTATAGTTTCACCTGAATCTATAAAAGCAGGAATATTGGAATGCTTTAACTGCTTTAATATCCCAATTTGTATAAGTTCACCGCTATCATCAAAAAATGTAGAGGGCAATGAAGCCAAATTAATCAGGTCAAGCCTGATTAATTTAGCTTCTTTATTTTTTGCCCTATATGATTGAGTAAATGTATTATTACCAATTGGAAATTGAATTTCAAATTGGTTTTCTACAATAAACCCTTTGGGCAATATGTTTGTATTTGTTTGCATTAGTCTGTTAAAACGCTATCATCACCAGCAAAAATTGGCTTATCTACTCCCGGAAGCAATTTATAGAGTTCTATAACTATTGGTCTAAGTTTCGCTTTACTTGGATTAGATGCGGCAAGTTGCAAACCCTGATTAATCAGTAATCTTGCTTTGTTGCGGTCACTCCATTCATGCATATCAAACTCCTGATTAAAATCGTGCAACATGGAAATTTCCAGTTTAGCGCCAAGACCAACATCAACCATTGTAAAACCAAGACTTCTCATTATATCAATAAGGTCTTTGGCTACTTTTACATTTTTCTCTTTTATAACCTGTGGAATTTGCTCTTTAAACTGTGCAATGGCTTCTTGTATTCTTTCTTCGTTTAAGCCTTCGAGCTTTCCTGTAAATTCCTTATATGTATTTTCAAGTCTATAGAATGAATCCTTCAATTCTTCTTCTGTTTTTGGCCATTCTGTAGAATCTTGAATCTCATCAATTTTACGCAAACTTCTACGAAGATTATCTAAAACCTGTTTTTTACGGTCGTAATCACTTCTTCCTTGTTCTAAAAGTTTTTCAAGATTAGTTAAGTCATCCGTAATTTTCGATAGTTCTTCTTTGTCAGAATATGCTCCATCATGTTTAATCAGGTTTAAAGTTTGCTTTGCTTTTTGTAATTCTGTATCTAAATAATCAGAATCAATCTCAGCTTGAACAGATTCAGTTGGAACATTTAAGTCATAAGTAAAATCTAAAAAGGGGAAATATGCAGACATAGTAATTTTGGCATCAGATATTGCTTTAATAGTGAGATTTACATCACTATTTTCAGGTAAAAATGCCGGTAATTTTTCTCCATCAATTATAGCATCGTAAACATGCTCATTAAATAATGCTCTTGAGCCATCTGAACCATCTTCACCTTGATAAATGGGGATTTTAATAAAATCTTCTTTTATACCGGGTCTTATTGATTTTTGAGTTTTCAAGTCATTCCTAACTCCAGTAGCAGGGTATGTAAGATTTCTTTCTAAACCTTTTATCGGTTGAAATACTAATTTACCTGAACTTTTACGTTTAATTTCAATACCTATATGATAAGCTAAAGTTGAACTTCCTATTTTTGACCCCTGAATTATTGTAAAATCGGTCGGTTCGCATGGTAATAAATCGCCTTGTTCATTGTAAACAAAAACATTAAAAGCATTGGCTTTGCCAGCATTAAGTTTAATCTCTATTACCTCGCCAGCTTCATCTATTTGTACTTTGCCACTTGACCAAGCTTTATCGGAACGAACAATTTCTGAAAAAACTTTATTAGGTATTTTACCTTCTGTTTTATCCTTTAAAAGTTTAATTGTAACAAACTCTTCCATTTCAACTGTTGAAGATTCATAACCTAAACCTAATTGAATTTTTGTTTTGTCTCTGTTCTGCTCAATTATTTCAGAAGATATATTTATTGTAGATGCATACAATGCCGCTCCTTTTGCTACAACCGTCATTGGGTCTACTGTTGTATCAAGCTTTTCAGTAATTTGCTCCCTTAACATATTGCGAAGAATTGGTGAAAATGTTGGACCTCCAACTAAAATTAAAGTTCCTAAATCACTTCCTTTTAAGTTTTTTCTGCTAAGCAAATCTTTGCAAATGTCAATTGCTTTTTGAAATATTGGTATTAATGTTTTGGCAAGTTCTTCCTTTGTAACTGTAATATCAACTTCTATTTCTTCTCCATTGTCATCGTTTCCAATATCACCTGGGTCTATATATAAATTGTAACTATCATTAAAAGAAAGTTGATTTTTAATTATTTCCGCATGAAACTTCATTACATCTCTTAGAATCTCTTTTGCTGACGATTCTAATGTATTTTCTATTTTGTATTTTTTGGCTATATGCGGTATTATAATTTCATCTACAATTGCAAAATCAAGATTCTTTCCACCCAAGTAATTGTCGCCTTCTGTATCAATTACTTTCATAATACCATCTTCAACTTTCAACAAAGCTGCATCAAATGTGCCACCACCAAAATCAAAAACAAGCCAAAGTCCATCTTTTAAACTAGAATCTAGGCCATATGCCATTGATGCTGCAATCGGTTCTTGTAATAATTCACAATGTTCAAACCCTGCAAGTTTTGCCGCTCTTGAAGTAGCATCCTTTTGGTTTATGGTGAATTTAGCAGGAACAGTAATTACTATTGATTTAAACTGGTCATCTTGAATAAACGACTTTAATTTTTTTAGTATTTCACTTGAAAGTTCTTCGGAAGTAAATTCTTTTTCTTGTTTGGAACTAAAGTACTTTTTATCAGTACCCATAGTTCTTTTAAATTCAATAAATGAATTAAAATCTGCCCCTTTTGATATGGCTTCTTGCCTTTCGCTCCTATAAGCACGAAAAGCTGGGTCACCTACTAATACCGATTTTTTATTATAAGCAACACACGATGGCATTGTGTCTTTATTATCATCAAGGGCTTTTTTAATAACTGGTTCCCCATTTTCCATTCTTGCAATTGCGGAATTTGTTGTACCAAGGTCAATTCCATAGTCTATTTTTACTCTTGCCATTTTGTATTCTTTTAATTTTGTGAAACTTCAACTTGTGCTTTCTGCATTAAAACTCCTTGATAGTTTACTTGTGGTCGGATAACTCTTGTAATTATCCGTTTGCCAGAAGGAATATTTTCGTCACTAATAAAATTAATGACATCTATATTCATACCATCATCATATTCTTTATATAGCATTTGAATCATTTCATAGCCACTTGAAGCAAAATTATCTCTTATACGTTCTAATCCTTTTTGGATTGGTTTAATATCTTTTTCATTGCCATCAATCCTATTAAGATTTTTTTCAATTCTTACAATCTCATCAGCAACTTTTAAGGCTAATGTATGGTCAATAACATCATTTTTAGAATTATTTTGGTGCTCTTCTTTAATTAATTTCATTTGGGTTTCAAGAAGCTCAACTAATTTGGTATCAAGTTTGATTCCTTCTTCTTCTAAAGCTGATTTTGTCTTGGTTATCTGGTCTGTTAAATCATGTTTGTTTTTAAATAGTTGTTTTCTCAAGAAAACAAATGAAACGACTAATAATAAAACGATTGTTAAAACAGCTATAATCCAATAAAGGGTATTCTTGCTTAATGAATTATCCAGTTTTTGAATTTTCTGATTTGCTGTTGTTTCGTTACTTGTAATCTTTAAACCTAATTCCTGATTAATAGATTGAATTAACTCATTGTTAATAATAACAGCCGCTTTGAGCTTTTGAATACTATCGTTAGCTGCTTTCAGTTTTAATGTAAAACCTCTTTCGACTGATTTTATTTGATTAGAGAGCTTTTCATTAACACTTTCAAGTTGCTTTATTTTGTCTTGTAAAACCTGATTCTCTGAATTGGTTTGTTGGGTAAAAGCATTTATACCCAAAAGAGCGCAAAATGCTATTAAAAATAGTTTCTTTCTCATTTTATTATCTTAATAAAATTGTTTAAAATACTTCTGATTGCTTTATTAATTAGGGGTTTATTTTTTAACCGTTCAACTAATTTCGGGGAATATTGATAATAATAATTAATAAATGACCTGCCTAGAGTTGATTTTGACAAAACATTATCTCTGAAAATCCGAAGCTGTATTACTTGAGGATGCTCATAGCTGCCATAAGCCATTGTAGCAATATAACAACCGCCTGAGCTTTTATTTGAAGAAGTTGTTCTATAAGTTGTAGTTGAAGGTCTGTTAATTTGAGAAAGTTGAGAACTAATATTTGATATTGTTCTTTGGTTTTGGCTAAAACGAGTTCTTAACTCTGTAAACATATCCATACCAGACATTAGACTCATTACCTCTACAGCATTATTAATAGTGACAGGTAAAGTTAAAAGCTTTAATCTGTTAAATTGTAAATCATTTTGTTCGACATTGACAACCTCAATAAGCATATTGAGAGCATTATTTACAACGGCACTACTAATCTTCATATATAAATCATCAGTACTGCCTAAGATTGTTTTTATATTTTGAAGTTTAGGTTTACTTGATACGATTAAATCTTTTGCATTTTCAATAGTATCATTTAAGCTTTGGAAACGTTCTAATTTACTTCCAATAAAAGCTAAATCAACGCCAATTCTTTTGTTTTTATCTCTTTCTGGTTTTTCACTAATCCATTCTTGCAAATTCTCAATATTTTCTTCAAGTCTATTTTTTACTTGACCTGTTGGATTAATGGCTTTAGCCATTTTCATAACTTTTAATGCAGGTTCACCGGGGTCATATTCATCATTATCTCTATACTCTATAAAGAAATCAATTGCGCATTGAAGTATCTCATTTGCAAGTTTACTTGCAATCATTTGATATTGGACGTTATTAGCTCCCCAAACATTTTTAAGAAATAGAACATCTTCCTTTGTGTTCAGATATAATTCCTCTCCATATTGTTCACCATCGGACGGATTTAAGTCCCTATTTGCTTTAGCACGGTCAATCTGATTTTCAATATTATTAATTGGCCTATCAGTAAATTTACCGGAGATATATTGTTTTATTTCAGCAGGAAAATCTTTGAAAGTGCTTATCAATTGGCTGGTTGAAATGCCATTTTGTTTATTTAAGTAAGGTTTAACAAGAACTAAAATATCATCTACGAAATCTTTAAGTAATGAATCTTTATTAAAAGTAACCGATTCACCAATTATTGAATTTATAAAATCGCTTAACGTATCTGAGTTTAAAATCTTTTCTTTTAAGTATATCGTTTCCCTAAACTTTTCGGAATCAAAGGAACCATTATGTGTTAGCAAACCTAAATGCAAGGTTGATAGGTTTGAAGCTGACGAAAAATTTTTGCTTGATATTTCCGCATTCATCAGTGTTTTTTCCCATATCTCAGATGCTTTATCAATATTACCTTCTTTTAGATTATTTAATGCAACATCATCAATACGATTGCTATTTATAAACCAGAACAAAGCATAATGAACCTTATTTTTTGCTTGCTCAATTTTGCTCGCAGCCTCTTGGACTTGAGTTGAATCTCTATTAACCTCGCCAAAAAATGGAAAGTCATAATCAAACGATTTAACTTTCCCTACCTCGGCAAAACGTTTTATTGTTGCAATCTGTTTTTGCAATTCCTTTTCTGTCGAGTTACCAAAAAGTCCAAGTGTCCGGTAAGGATTTTGTTTAATTGGGTTCATAACGAAATATTTATCAATATGCACGAATGTAACAACGAAGCGACGCGGGGGGCAAGATTGCAGCTCTTTTGTAAGCCTTTGGTTTGAGGGTGGGCTTGTGCGGGCTTGCAAATGTGCTGCAATGTGGGTTGGCTGTTGAATGTTGCGTTCCCTAATGCGCCCTTAAAGGCGCAAAGAGCGTGGGCAAAAAAATTAAAACCCTTTGTGTTAGGGTTTCCAATTGCACAAATCCAATCAGTGTATTTTGTAATCATATTTTCAAATTTAGTAGAAAAATATCGTTCGAAGCGTTTTTTTTAGGCTTGTTGCTAACGGTCGCGGGTATGAAATGTAGCGGATTGCGGAGATGCGTCTGTATCCCACGATACAAAACTTGATGCGGGACGAAACGCTCGCAAACCCACTGAAACCGCTATATTTTATACCCGTTGTTAGGCACTGGCGATTTGTTTTTTTGTCAATTTATCGTCAAATATAATCTTTTTTCTCAATCGAAGTACTGCCCTATCACGGTGCATTGGCGTGGGATGGGCTGGCAGGCTCTTTTGTAAGCCTTTGGATGGAGCGTTGGCTCGTGTGGGCTTGCAAATGTGCCTGACAGTGAAGGGATGGGCAGGTTGATAACTTTTATTAATTTTAGGTTTGATTTTTATAAATAAAGCTGTAAATTTGCATACTATAATTATCATTTATCATATGGGAAGATTTGAAAAAATATTGGTCGATAATAATGGAGTTGATAGAAGAGAAGCAGGGTACTATTCAACACCACTATTTATTTCTGAATATATTACAAATGAGCTACTCAGAATAAATCCCAACGGCAAAAAGGTATTAGACCCTGCTGTCGGAAAAGAAGAATTATTGAAATCATTTTCTATTAATGGTAAAGAAATAGATTCCTTTGATATTATCGAATATGATGATTATAAATATTCAAATTTTTCAAGAGTTGATTTTATAGAACTTTATAAATCAAAGAAAATCAATCAGTTTTTCAACTCTGATATATCCTTGGATTACGACTATTATATTGCAAATCCACCTTACAATTGCCATGAATTAAACTATATTAGAGATAACAAGAAAGAATTAAATCAAATTTTTGGTGATATTGGTGTTCATAATATGTACTCAATGTTTCTTTCTGCAATTATAGATATGGCAAAAGAAGGTGCATTGATAGGTGTGATTATCTCAGACTCCTTTTTAACTGCAACAATGCATTCAGGACTAAGACAACAAATTATTGAAAAATGCACAGTTCATCAATTATTGCTATGTCCTAATGATTTGTTTTGGTCGCAAAAAGCTGATGTAAGAACGTGTATTATAATTTTACAGAAAGGTAAAAAATATCAAAATGGTGTTTTAATATCAAATCGAGCGAAAGATACCAACGATTTTAAACATATTTTGGCGGCAAGAAAATTAAAAGAACTCAAAATTGAGCAATTGCTATTAAGTAAGGATAAAACCGCAAATCAGTTTATTATAGATATTGAAAATGAAATAATTGACTTGTTTAAAAACAAAAGGCTTGGCGAAATATTTAAATGTATAACTGGAATTTCTACAGGGAATGATAATAAATATCTTTCTAAAGAAAAAAAAGATGGTTTTAACGTTCCATTTTATAAAAATCCGGGACGAAGAAAATTTGTAACTGAACCTGATGCATTCTTAATAGATAACTTCATGGAAGAAAGTTTAATTGTCAAAGATTTTATGGTTCGAAATAAGAATTATATGCTTTGCGAGGGAATTACATGTTCTTCAATGGGTTTACCTTTTAGCGCATGCTATCTACCAGAAGGTGCTACATATGGTGTAAACGCCAATATTTTTCCACCTAAAGCAGATATACATTGGTTAATTGCATACTTAAATAGTAGTTTGGTTACTTTTTTAGTGAGAGGCATTCTTATTAGGTCAAACATGGTTACTTCTGGCTATATTTCACAAATTCCTGTCCCAGATTTTGATAATAATATTAAAGATGAACTGAATCAAATTACAATAAATGTAATAAACAATAATATTACAACTGAAATAGCTATTAATAAAATTGATGAGCTAATTTTTGAATTTTTGAATTCAAGCAATGAAACAATCCAGAAAATAAAGCATTTTGCTAAGAATCTAAATCATAAAGTTTAAATCCATTTAGTTCTTTTTTCTTTTTTTCTCATGTGCTACTTCTATTGCTTCAATTAGAAGTGGGTGAAATTCCGCATTTGTTCTTTTTATTGCGTCTGCAATATTTTTATACTTTGCAGATTGAAAATTACCATTATTGCTGGGATTAATATAAATGTCAGGAATCCAAGCAATCGGAAATACTGTAGCATGGTCCATCTCAATAGTCATATCAGCATTAAACTTTATAAAAAAAGTGCCGATAAAAAAGTTTTTATTTAGGTCATCATGATAGAAAGTTTTAAGACCCACACCTTTGGAAATATCATCCTTATTCTTTCTCCCACCTAAAACAGCAGACTTAATATTAACATAAATAGGCGTATCAACCCCATCAACCTTACAAATAAAATCATGAACAGATACTTCTGAATTCGAAGCCACTAATTCTGTAAGTTTAAATTCCGTATGATATTTTTCTAAATTCTGAGTAATTAATTCTTCCAAAATTCGCCAAACAGTTCTACCTTTTGCTGCTTTTCGCCAACCATAAGGAAATTGTTCAGGATTACCAATATTAATTTTCCCAATTTTTGCGACTAAAATATCGAAACTCTCTTGTAATTTTTCTCTTAATAAATCAATTTGTTCTATTGTCATCAATTAATAGTTTTGAAATTGCAACATTTAAAGCATTAGCAATTTTTTCTATATTGATGAGGGTTACATTCTTTTCTGCTCTCTCAATCATACCAATATATGTTCTATGTAAATCCGCTCTACTGGCTAATTCTTCTTGAGAAATACCAAGTTCTTTTCTCAATTCTTTAACCCTATTACCGAATTTTACTAATATATCAGTTTTTGAATTCATTGCTAATCTTAGTATGCACAAATCTATCTATTGTATATCACATAGACTACATACTATAATTAGCATTTCTTTTAATAATTCAGCATTAATTATCTAAGACTATCTATCCACGGAGCAGGTGCGGTGGCAAAAAAGCAAGTGTTTGGCAGCGCAGCGAAGCTTGCAGGGAAGGGCTGCCAAACTGTTGCTTTGTGTGATTGGGAATTTGTTTATTGTCTTTTTAATCAGCCGAGAACTATCGTCGGAGCAGTTTTTTTCGCTTGTGCCTAACGGTGGCAATATGCAAAGTTGGGGATAACGGAGTGATTATCTATCAAGCTACACAGCACTTTATGCGAGTCAAAACCCTTTGATAACCTACATAACCCCAATTTTGTATATTGCATGTTGGCGGTAGTTTGTGTGTCCTGCGATGAATCGGGGCACTTTCAAATATAGAAAATCTTTCTGAAAATCAGGAAGGAAGTTCATTGAAATTGATTCATCATAACTTTAGATGAGATGAGAGGCATCAAATCGAGATTATAATCAATCAGAAACGAGCTGTACCCTATAAAACGGTAAAGACAGAGGTCTCACAAAGAAAGAAAGTAACCCGGGATTTGATGATTGGTCTCTCGGATTACGCTTTACTGGAAGTGTTTCCAATCCACCCCACGGTGCTTTCCTTTCAAGGGACAGGTACTAAACGGCTGGGGTCAAAAGGCAGAAAACCCGTAAGGGAATATCTGTCAGGAATGGGTAAAGAAGCTGAACGAAAGTAAACCGTTCGATGAC
>Ga0182027_10004448_pt1 | contig 21711 bp, 13 predicted proteins | sample 712E1DmetaG_FD_121300 | JGI IMG/M metagenome (GOLD analysis project Ga0182027, IMG submission 121300) | Permafrost microbial communities from Stordalen Mire, Sweden - 712E1D metaG (Illumina Assembly) | ecosystem: Environmental > Terrestrial > Soil > Wetlands > Permafrost | place: Sweden... | reverse complement strand
GACTTGTCGTCGTTGCTACAGTACTGCGCGCAGCACACGCCATTGGTCATGGCCCAAGCCCCACACGAATCCGCGCTGGCGTCCGGACGCGGGCCCTGCGTGCGCGCGTCCGCGAGCGCCGGTGTGACATCGGCGGCGTCGCCACCCACGGCAAGCGGAACGTCGATGCCAGGACCATCCGTCGCGGCATCGGCCTTGCCGGTGGACGAGCCTCCCGAGCCGCCGCTGGCTGGCGCGCCGCCCATCGTCTTTGACCCGCCCGCGATCTGCGCGCCGCCTATGACCTGCGCGCCGCCTATGACCTGCGCGCCGCCTACGGCGGCATTCACGCCACCCGTTCCTTGAGCGCCGGCCGTCGACGAACCATCGCCCGATGCCTGCCGACCTCCGATCGCCGTCGCGCCGCCGCTGGCCTTCGCGCCGCCCGATGCCGAGGAAGTCTGCGAACTTGTCAAGCAGCCCGCAGCCATCAGCCCGCCGAATGCCAGCGGTATCGTCCCCGCCCAAGAAACACGTGCGAGACGGGTGGTACTGCTTCTGTTCATGCCGTCTAGTCTACTCCTGCTCCGGCATCCAAGTCCCTCGCTCTGGCATCCAAGTTGCGTGGGCAAATCGGCCTACCGGCTCCCTGATCCATGTTGTAGGACCAAGCGACCGACAGTTCTTGACCCATTCAACCCAATGCACCGATTGGAGTTTCCCAATGCCTCTGATTCCCCTTCGTCCCCTTCTTGACCATGCCGCGCAGAACGGCTACGGCGTCGCCGCCCTCAACGTCAACAACATGGAGCAGATCCAGGCCATCATGGAGGCCGCGCGCGTCACCAAAAGCCCGGTCATCGTGCAGGCCTCGCGCGGTGCCCGCAAGTACACCAACGACAACTTTCTGCGCCACCTGATGCTCGCCGCTTCCGAGCTGTACCGCGAGCTGCCCATCGTCATGCACCAAGATCACGGCAATTCCGTCGATACCTGCGTCAGCGCCATCCGCTACGGTTTCACCAGCGTCATGATGGACGGCTCGCTGGAAGAAGACGGCAAGACCCCGTCGAGCTACGAATACAACGTGGCCGTGACCCGCGAGGTGGTCAACGTCGCGCACCGGTTCGGCGTGTCCGTGGAAGGCGAGCTTGGCTGCCTTGGATCGCTGGAACACGGCACCGGAGAGAAAGAAGACGGACACGGTGCCGAGGGCAAGCTGTCACTCGACCAGCTTTTGACCGATCCGGATCAAGCCGTCGACTTCGTCCAGCGCACCGGCCTCGATGCCCTGGCCGTCGCGGTTGGCACCAGCCACGGCGCCTACAAGTTCTCGCACAAACCGACCGGCGACGTGCTGGCCATGAAGCGCATCGAGGAGATCCACACCAAGCTGCCGGGCTGTCACTTGGTCATGCACGGATCTAGCTCGGTGCCCGCAGAGCTGTGCGCTATCATCAATAAGTACGGCGGCGCCATGAAGGAAACCTACGGCGTGCCGGTCGAAGAAATCCAGCGTGGCATCCGCGCCGGCGTGCGCAAGATCAACGTCGACACCGACAACCGCTTGGCCATCACCGGCGCAATCCGCAAGGCTTTTGTCGAGAAGCCGGCCGAATTCGATCCGCGCTACTACATGACCCCTGCCCGCGCCGCCATGCAGAAGGTGTGCGAAGAGCGCATGAAGCAGTTTGGCCAGGCCGGCCAAGCGCTAAACGTTCCCATCATCTCGCTGGACGAGATGGCCAAAGCCTACCTAAGCGGCAAGTACGGCAACAACGCCAAGCCCGACGAGCGCTCGGCGCAGCTGAAGAACTGAAGGATTGGGCAAGAATTTCTGCGCCAACGTGAAGCAGCGTTGTCCCTGTCCAAGGCCGGCAAGTGCGTATACTTCGTCCATGGCCGACGCAGCGAGGAAGGTTGCCACCTACGACGACGCGCTGGCTGCGCCTCCACACATGGTGGCGGAGATCGTGGACGGCGAGCTGATCCTTTCACCGAGACCGGCGTCGGCCCACGGGGCTGCCGCCAGCACGCTGGGCGAGGAGCTGGGACCACCCTTTAAACGAGGACGCGGCGGACCTGGTGGTTGGATTATCGTCGACGAGCCTGAGTTGCACCTTGCGGGCAACGTGCTGGTGCCCGATCTGGCGGGCTGGCGGCGCGAGCGTATGGCGCTGTTGTCCACCCGTGGCACGACCGCCGGCGGTACCCCGGTTTCAGACAACGCGGGAGGCGCCGGTGGTTCGTCGGTCTCGGGCGGAAGCAAGGCTTCCGGTACTTAATCCTAGCACCCGGGGACGGCAGGGGAGCTTAGAGCGGGGCAGGTTCGGCACTGCATGCCGATCTTGGTGCCGGTCGTGAGTGGACCTTGCGCAATTTCGGCTGCGGTCCGCAAGACTTGAACCAATTGTCCGTTGACCGGGCACTTGTCCCTGTCGATGGTGAGCTGCCAGCAGTCCGTGGCGACATTGCCCGCGGTGTCCTGCGGACTGCACATCGGCAGCGAAGTTGGGTTCTCCGTGTAGGTCTGAACCGTCGGATTCTTGGGATCGATAGGATCCGGCGTTCTATAGATCACACGGCAGTCGGGCTGAAGTCCCGGGGTGACGAGGTCGGTATCGACCAGCTGGTAGTCGAGGCACAGGTTCTGTAGCTTCTTGGCGACGGTGTCGCCGATGACCTTCATCGAGGTCGAGAAGTCGGGCTGGCAAATGCTGAACTTCAGACCATTGCCGCCGAACTCGTCGACGAACGCGGCATTGCGCAGGCCCGCGGTGGCACCCCAGCCAGCCGCCGCGGGATCGTAGGTGTTCGCGTTGGCAGGCATATGGCCGGGATCGTAGCAAACCGGCCACGAGTCGAACACCGTGGTGTGGGCGGTGTCGGCGGTGTTCGCGTTGGGGATCAGGTCGATCTTGTACTGCGCACTCGCCATATCGCCGTCGAGCGGCCAGCCAAAGATACCCGCCACGAGGATTTGATGGTCTGGGTCGCTCTTGAGCGATTTGATTTCGTCGGCCAGACGTCGGTAGTCCTTGAGCGGACTGCAGTCGGTCGGCACCGAGGTATCGGTCGAACCCGTGCCGTCGTCGGTAGGATTGGGGCACGCGTCCGTGCGCGCCGCACAGGCACTGAGAGGAGCCGTGAAGCCAGCGGTTGTCGGGTAGCCAGGAGGCGTTTCGGTCAGGTTCTTGCCATTGCACTGGTGCGAACGCGTGTAGCAGCGCAAGCTCGCGGACTCGCCACGCAGTTCGGGCTTGTCGCCGAACATGCCGTCGTTCAGCGCGGCCGAGCAGTCATCTTCGTCGGTCAGGAAGACCAAGCCCAGGTAGGCATTTGGACGCAGCATGAGGTGTTGAGCATCGCTCACCGCTCCTAGCCCGCCTGCGACCAAGGCGAACTCGAAGGCCTGCAACGGGTGCTCTTCACCGCAGCCTAAGGTGCCGAGGTTGCCCGCCAAGCAAGCGAACACGGTGTTGATGTCGCCAGTGAAGTTCAGGCCGGTGTTGCCTTTGGTTTCGAGATAGGTGGCATCTGGGCTATTCACGCCACACGGTGTGGGATTGGCCGCTGTGGTGTTGATCATCTGGAACCTGCCCATATCGCCGTACTGGGATACTGTTCCGTCAGGCAGCGTCTTGGGACCACAAGAGCCACTTGAATACGCGCCCCCGGTGCCGAGATCGCTGTCGATGATGGCGACGCGCAGGTCGGGCAGGGTGCCATCAGTGGGATCCTTGAGCGCATTGATCAGCTTCGGGAACTGCGCGTTCAGCTTCGCCTGCTTCGGCGCCATGGACGGCGAGTTGTCGACCATGAACACCAGGTCGAGCATCCGGATGGGCGCCACGGTGATGTACATGTCGGTCTGCTGGCCCACGCTCGGCGAGCCGCTGCTTGTTCCGGCGCAAGTCGCGGGACCGTCCCCTTGGCACGCGATCGGCGTTGCCGTACCGGCTGTCCCCAAGAAGTCCTTGCACATACAAAGCTTCTGGCAACAAAGCGGACCTTTGACAAAGGGAATGCCGCAGGCGAAGCCCTTCATACACCGCGGGTCGGCAGGGTTGCTCATGTCGCGCAGTTCGCCCTCGCAGTCGCTGTCCGCGGTGCACTCGGCGGAACAAGTGGCTTGCGTGGGCGGAAGGGGCATCGTCGCGCCCACTTCAACCACCGGCTTGAGACAAAGGTGGCTCGGACACTCGCCGGCGCTGGCGTTGTACGTGGCCTGGCTCATCCCCGCGGTCACCGTAAGATCGCATGGACGTCCAATGGCGTTTTGAACTCCGAGGTTGGGGGCGTCCGCAGAAGCGTCGGCATTGCCTGGCGTCAAGCCGCCAGCGTCCTGCTTGCCACAAAACTCCCCGGAAGCCAGGCACTGCTTGGTGGCCTCACAACAAACGAAACCCGTCGTGCAGGGGCAGGACTTGCCTTCAAGGGGGACGTCGCCCACGCAAGCCGCAAGCGAAAGTGAAATCGTGGTCAAGACGAAAAAGTTCGCGCATTTCATGTTGAAGAGCCCTCCAGTCCTTAAAACGAACCAGCCTTCGCTTTTGGACCAATCAGAAATGGCCTGACAGCCAAATCTGGCCCAAACCAACTGCAATCTGTGGGGACAGAGGATCCGCCTCCATCTTCGGCTCGCGCCTCGTGAAAAGCCAAGTCACGGTGCCGGTTGCAATCGCGGCCCCGGCAACGGCAAAGGCCGCCATGGCTCCAAGGTTGCGCGAATGGATGCTGTCGTTGAGCTGGACCACGCGCCGTTGGAAAGAATGCCCTGCCTCGTCCGCGAGGCGCGAGGCATCCCAAAGCAAGAGTCCACCCGCCACCACACCCGCCGCGGCGGCCACTCCACTGGACCACAGCACGATCTTGCGCGCGCGAGTGGATGACGGTTTTGGAGGAAGCTCAGAGCGCTGCACGACCACCAGTTCTTCCGAGGCTTGATCGAACGGCAGCGAAAAGATCAGGCTGAAGGCTTGGTGGGCCGCTCCGCGCTCTGCAACCCGCGGATCGACGAATCCCGAGGCCGCGAGCGCGATGCTCTGGTCGGACGCCGGCACGGTCAGCTCTTTGCCGTCGTCCATGCTGCGCACGTAAAGCAGGCTGGCGCCACCGGGGCGCACAAGGCGCAACTCCCGCCCCTTGGCGTTGTGAAAATCCAAGAAGCGCACGCCCCGTTGGTCCTCGATCAAGTAGTGCGCCGACGGAAAATCCCCGTCGACCGCAAGCGAGCGCCCAAGCCCAGTCCGCAGATCCAAAAGCTGCGTCGACGCCGCGGAGGCGCGGGCGAACACGTGCGGACGAAATTTCTCGTTCACGATGGCCTGGTTCGCGCGATCAAGAAAGGACGCGATCTCGGTGTAGGTGATGCTGCCGTCGCCGTCCAGATCCGCTGCCCCGTACAAACCCGAGCGCACCTCATGACTGAAGATGCCGGCCTGGAAGGCTCCCCATTCGTGGCTTTCGTCGCCCGACGAGGTGGAAAGCAAGAGCCCGAGATTGTTCCGCCGTCCGAGCTCCGAGGTGGCGGAAAACCCCTGCACCTTGCGCCGCTCGCCGCCGGGCCCACGCTCGCCCACCAGGAGATACGAGAAGCAGGCGTCGACGATAAGATGGTTCTCGTCCGCGCCGATGGGGTCGAGGATTTCATGTGCCAATTGATCGCCCGTAAGGCGCGCGTCTTCCAAGGTCAGGTAGGAAACCTCCCCGTCCACGTTGCCATGCCCGGCGTAGAGCACGTAGAGCGTGGTCTTCACCCCTCGTTCGCGGGCCATCGCGATCTCCGAGGCGAAGAGCGACACGACCTTGCCAAGAATAGATCGCGTGGGTGGCAATGCCTCTGCGGCGGCTTGCGGCGATAGCGCCGTGGTTTCGCGATCCAATCGCGCGAGCAACTGCGTCCGCGCGCCGAGCGCACGAAACAGCTCCTGGTATCGAACGGCGTCGTCATCCGCGTAGAGCAAGGTCTTGAGGTCGGCATCCACGCCGCGATTCACGCCCATGATCAGCGCGAAGACGGCATTGCGCGGACGCGCCTCTTTGCCATGGAGCGGCCCCACCCACAGCAGGCACAGAGCACCCAGAAACAGCGCAAACCCTCTCATGGGCGCACCTCGAACACCATCGTGCGCAAGACCTCGCCAGCGTCGGCATCCGCCAAAAATTCGCCGCTTCCCGCCCTGGCCTCGACGGTGCGCACGTCAAGCGGCTTGTCCATGAACAAGGCGTGCACGGTCAGCGACGAGCCTTGCAAGGAGTGCCTCACCGCCTCGGGCAATTCCTTGAATCCAACTTGCCTTCCGATGGGTACGGCCTTGGGGTTGTCCGCGGGATCCGTCCAGGCCGGGTGGTACCACACCAAACGACCGGCCCCATCGATGGCGAAGATCATGAGGAAAGACTTCCCCACTTCGTTGCGATAGGCAAAGGCCAATTCATCCCCAGGGGAAATGGCATCATGCACGCGCATCGATTCCCGTTCGCCCTTCACACGGAAAATCGCCACTTCCAGGGATTCTGCGTTCTCGATGCCTTTTCCACGAGAGGCGATCCCATGGTTCGGGTGGGTGATGGTGATCACCATGAGCAACAAAGCCATCGCACCTATCGTGGACAGCGTTCCAATGACCATGCCCCGCCGCCGTGGCCGCGTCACCTCCGAGGGGAGACCAAGCGCAATCGACAGACGCTCGCGCGGCGGGCGAGCCTTGGGCTCCAGACTCTCGGCTGCCTGATACGACTCGTAGGCCGCGCGGCAGTCCGCACATGCCGGCAAATGGTCGCGTAGGCGCGCCTCGCCGGCCGGGGAAAGTCCCTTTCTGAAATGCCCATCGACCAACCTTCGCAGGTCATCATGATTCGTGTTCATGGCATCGCCCTCTTGCGCAGGTACGCGCGGAGAAACCGTCTCACTCGCAACTCGCGATAGGCCAGCGTGGTGCGCGGCATGCCGAGGCGCCGCGCAGCCTCACGCTGATCGAGCCGCTCCACGAAGCGAGCCTGGAACAAGGGCCAAAGCTCCTCGGGCAGACCGTCACGCCTGAATCGCTCCACGAAGAGGTTCAGCTCGGCCCGCTCCTCCATCAGGCGTGACACCGGATCGACCAGCGGCGGTGCGTCCCGATCTTCGAGATTGGTTTCCCGCCGGTAACGCCGCCAGAAATCCACGGCCAGGTTGTGCGCCAGCGTGGCAAGCCACGAGCGCATGGAGCCGCCCGAAAAATTCCGGCGCAGCTCGGGTTTCGAAAGCAGTCGAAAGTACAGGTCGTGCACCACGGTGTCGCGATCGGCCCCACGCAACACACGCCCCACTGTCGCGTCCACGGTTTCGTAGGTTTCGCGATAAAGCAGCCCGATGAAATCACGCTCTCCCGCGTGAAATCGAGCCCGCGCCGAGTCGTCGTCTATGCTGAAAGGCGCCTTGCAAGCCATGGTGGTTAGGAAATCGACATGGACCACGCAACGGTAACGAATGGGCCACGCCCCTTGGACGAAAAAATCGCCCTGCCCTAGCACCCGGGAACGACGACGCCGCTTTGAGCGGGGCAGGTTCGACACTGCATTGCGACCTTGGTGCCGGGGGTGAGCGGACCGGCCGCCATTTCAGCTGCCGTGCGCAGGACTTGCAAAAACTGTCCGTTGACTGGGCACTTGTCCAAGTCGTTGGCGAGCTGCCAGCAGTCCGTGGCGACATTTCCCGCGCTGGCCCCCGCCGGACACGCCGGCAGGGAATTGGGGTTCTCCACGTAGGTGATTCGGGTCGGATCCTTGGGATCGGCCTGCGGCGTACGGTAGGCTACCCGACAGTCAGGCTGAAGTCCTGGGGTGTTGGGATCTGTATCGACCAGCTGGTAGTTGATGCACATGTTGGACAGCTTTTGGGCGATACCGTCGCCAATGCCCTTCATCGAGGCCGAGAAGTCGGCCTCGCAAATGCTGAACTTCAGTCCATTGGCGCCGAACTCGTCGACGAATGCGGCATTGCGCAGGCCCGCAGTGGCGCCCCAGCCAGCCGCGGTCGGATCGTAGGTGTTCGCGTTGGCGGGTCTGTGGTTGGGCTCGTAGCAAACCGGCCAGGAATCGAAGACCGTGGGGTGGGCGGTGTCGGCGCCGTTCGGGTTGGGGATCAGATCGATCTTGTACGTCGCGTTCGCAACGCTGTCGCTCGCGAGTGGCCAGCCAAAAATGCCTGCCACGAGGATCTGATTGTCCGGGTCGTTCTTGAGCCCTTTGATTTCGCTGGCAAGACGCTGGTAGTCCTTGAGTGGACTGCAGTTGGTCGGCACCGAGGTATCGGTCGAACCGTTACCGTCGGTTGGATTGGGGCAAGCGTCCGTGCGCGCCCTGCACGCGGAGAGCGGGGCACTGAATGCAGTGGTGGTCGGGTAGCCCGGGCCGGGAGGTGACGTGGTGAGGTTGGTGTCGTTGCACACGTGCGAACGTGTGTAACAGCGCAAGCTCGCGGATTCAGTGCGCAGCTCCGGTTTGTCGCCGAACATCCCGTCATTCGTCGCGGCCGAGCAGTCGTCTTCGTCGGTCAGAAAGACGAGGCCCAGGTAGGCATTGGGACGCAACATGAGGTGCTGGGCATCGCTCACCGCTCCTAGCCCACCGGCGACCAAGGCGAACTCGAAGGCCTGCAACGGGTGCTCTTCGCCGCAGCCCAGGGTGCCGAGGTTGCCCGCCAAGCAAGCAAACACGGTGTTGATGTCGCCCGCGAAGTTCACCCCAGTGTTCCCCTTGGTTTCGAGATACGTGGCATCGGCACTGGTCACGCCGCAGGCCGTGGCGCCAATCATCTGGAACCTGCCCATATCGCCGTACCGGGAAAATGTTCCATCAGGCAACGTCTTGGAACCGCATGAGCCGCTCGTGTACGCGCCGCCGGTGCCAAGATCGCTGTCGATGATAGCGATGCGCAGGTCGGGCAAGGTGCCGTCGTTGGGATCCTTGAGCGCCGCGATCAGTTTCGGAAACTGCGCGTTCATCTTGGCAACCTTCGGCGCCATGGAGGGCGAGTTGTCGACCATGAACACCAGGTCGAGCAACCGGTTGGGCGCGACGGTGATGTAGATGTCGGTCTGCAGGCCCACGCTCGACGGGCTACCGGTTGTTTCAGCGCAACTCGCAGGACCGCTGCCCTGGCAAGCGATGGGCGTAGCAGCACCAGCTGTCCCCAAGAAGTCCTTGCACACGCAAAGCTTCTTGCAACAGAGTGGACCCTTCACGAAAGGAACGCCGCAGGCGAAGCCCTTCGCGCACCGCTGGTCGGCAGCGTTGGTCGGGTCGCGCAGTTCGCCGTCGCAGTCGCTGTCCTGGGTACACTCGGCGGAACAAGTGGCGCCAGTGCCTCCTAAAGGCATCGTCGCGCCGGTTTGAACCGCCGGTTTGAGACAGAGGTGGCTGGGACAATCGCTGGCACTGGTGTTGTACGCGCCCTGACTCATCCCCGCGGGAGTCACCGTAAGATCACATGAACGTCCGAGGGCGATCTTGTCCGCAAAGGAAGGGCCGCCCCCCTTGCACGCTGCCAGTGAAAGCGAAGCCACGGCAAAAAATTTCGCATAGGTCATGTCGAAAGTCCTCCAATCTGCGCGGACGGGAAATCCGCCGGCATCCTCGCCTCGCGCCCGGTGAAAAGCAAAGTCGCCACTATTCCCCCAGAACGCGCGTGAGTTCGTCGAGCAGGGATTTGCGGTCGAAGGGTTTGGTGAGAGCACCCTGAAGCCGTAGTCGGCATAGGACTGCATGACGAGGTCGTCGCTGTGGCCGCTCGTGACCAAGGCGCGAACCGTGGGATCGAGCGCGATCAACGCCTCCACCGCCTCTTTGCCCCCCATGGCACGTTGATCATGGCGCAAGCCGAGCGGATCGAGTTGGCGGACCAATTGTTCGCCAGCGGCGGCGCTTTGGTCGATGCTTGCAATCGTTACTTTCGCAACGGCGACGTGGCTATGCCCGAATGCGACCGCGGTCAGCGCCAAGGTCCCGTCACTCACCCGCGTCCCTTGAATCTCCCCGCCCGTGCCGCACCCGAATACATGCGCTTTGGGAAAGGACTCGCGTATCCGTGCCACACATTCCTGACCACTGACCAGATCCGCGTCGACGAACAGGAAAACCAGTTGGGCGGAGGCACCCAACGTGCAGGCGCGTAGCGAGGGATCCCAACCGCTGGCGGCCGACCACCCGCACTGTTCAATTCTCATGTCCATACGAAACGACCTCGGGCAACGGAAAAACTTGCCCCGCGCTGTGGTGCAAGCTCAAAGGAAAACCAAACGCCAGGATACCACTGCTGCAATGTTGTGAGGAGGGACGTGGTCAACGTCGTCAACGTCGGATGGCGCCCTGCGGGACAAGCATGGAGATCGCGGCGTGCTCGCGCTCACCCGAGATCGATGCATAGCGCTCCTCGGATGGCGCATAATACGATCCGCAGGTGAAACCATGAACAAGCCACTGATCATGTGCAGCATCGGGGTTTCGATTCTTTTCGGTTCGATGGCATGCCAGAAAGAGGGGCTGACCAGCGGCGCTGGTACTGGGGGCGGGCTTTCTCAAGGTGGGGCCGGCGGTGTCGTATTGCCGACAGGAGGATCGCCAGACACGGGCGGCATCGCTGGCACTGGCGGCCTCGTCGGCGCTGGCGGCCTCGTCGGCACCGGCGGTCTCGTCGGTCAAGGAGGCGGAATCGGCACGGGAGGTTTGGTGGGCACGGGAGGTGCGCTCGGCTCAGGTGGCGCCTCCGTCGCGGGCGGCACGATTTCGAGCGGCGGCGCTCGCGGGACGGGCGGCTTTACAGGCGCCGGCGCCGCAGTGGGGGTGGGCGGCGCTCCAGGCCTCGGCGGCGCACCCAGGACCGGCGGCAAGAGCGGCGCAGGGGGCGGCCTTGTCGGGGGCAGTGGCACCGGCGGAAGAATCGGAACCGGTGGTACAAGCGCGAGTGGTGGAGCGGGTGGCTTTTCGGGAACCGGCGGAGCCACCAGCAAGATGTGCGGGGGCATTGCCGGTCTCACTTGTCCGGCCAGCCAGTTCTGCGACATGCTGCCGGTCGGCGATTGCGGCAAGTCCCCCGACGCGGCGGGAACCTGCGCTGCAACCGGGCCTCTTCCATGTGCGGCCATCTACCTGCCAGTGTGCGGATGCGACGGCAAGACCTACGGCAACGATTGCGAGCGCCAGGCTGCCGGAGTTTCCATGGCCTCGCAGGGCGCGTGCCCGGCCTGTCCAGCCGATATCTCGCAAATTGGCACTTGGCCGTGCACCGAGGGATTGACCTGCGAATACGGAACCGACCCGCGGCCGAATTGCCGCCCCAGCGCGACCTGCACCAACGGCATCTGGACGGTCCTACAAGCGAAATGCACTCAGCTTCCCCCAGTGACCTGCCCCGCTACGCGCGACGCCGCCGCTGGCCAGGTGTGTCCGACAGATCAGGCCTATTGCGTGTACGGCGACTTATCGTGTGTTTGCACGAATTGTTCGACCGGGCCAGTCAATGTCTGCGGTGGAAGTTTCACCTGGCATTGTGCCGCGCCCAACGCCGATCCCGCGTGTCCGCCTGGCATTCCCCTGCTCGGATCGGCCTGCTCCACAAATGGGCAGGCCTGCACGTACACATGCGGTGCTGGGGGCGGACGCACGTGCAGGCAAGGCGCCTGGTACGCCGCCAATGGCGGTCCGTGCCCTGTGTCCACGCGACGGGCGAAGAAGGACATCCTTTACCTGGGCTCAGCCGATCGCCAGCGCGTCGCGGACGATCTCGCGCGCTTCAAGCTGGCCACCTACGAGTATCGCGATCCCGCGCTGGCCGGCATTCGTCACCTTGGCTTCATCATCGAGGACGTGCCCGGCAGTCCCGCGGTCGACGGTGACGGCAACATGGTGGATCTCTATGGCTACGCCAGCATGCTGGTCGCCGCAGTCCAGGCGCAGGGCGAGGAAATCAGGAAGCTCAAGGCCGAGCTCTTGCGCCTCAAGCGCCAAGGACACAGCAAGTAGCACCTACGAATTCCGCGACGAGTATTCGTACCCATCGGCCACTACAGCTCGCCACGCTTGTCGCGCTCAATGGCCAAGTCGAGCGCGTGAAGCAAACCATCCGTGGCATCATCCCAACTGTACGAGCTAGCGGTCACGTGTGCCCGCTCGGACATCGCCTCCCATTCCGCATTCGAGGCGTCGCACATGTTCAGAATTGCGCGACTCATATCCTGAGGATCTTCGGGACGAACCAGCCAACCTCCGCCCGACTTGAGCAGCTCGGGCGCGGCCCCCGCGGGGGTTGCGATCACTGGGGTACGACAGGCCATGGCCTCGAGAATGGGCAGGCCGAAACCTTCCTCTCGGCTCCCGAATAGCCACGCGTCGCAGGACGCGTAGAGCAAACGCAGTTGCTGCGGCGCTGGGCGAAGCGTGAATTGCGCACCCTCGGGCAAGGGTAGTTCGGGGGTTGGTCGCATTTGGCCAAAGGCGAGAAGCTGCAGCTCTGTTCTCACTTGGGCTGCGAGCGCGTAGGCCCTAAGAGAGATATCGCAGCCCTTGAGGCCCTCCCCGGAGTAGACCATCCCAACCCTTGGAATCGAGCGCTTCGATCGGAAGGGGGCATTGAACTGCTCAAGGTCGACGGAATTGGGCACTACGGAAACGTGGTGATCGCCAAATTTCGACCTTGCCACCTCCTGCAGCCAGGGCGAGACAACGATCTTGTGCATGGGCAAGCACCACGTGGCCTTCAAGCGTTCGACCTCATAGCCGGTGAAGATCTCGTAGCCCTGAATGAAGTAGACCTTGGTGCCCTTGCTTGGCGACAGACCGGCCACCCACTCGGCGGTTTCCCACCACATCGCGATAACGATGTCGGCATCCGGCGCATCCACGTCGGTGATCGGCCGCCAAGGGCGAAGCACTCGGCGCTCGTACCCTCCGGAGTCGAGATAGGAAGGCCCCTCGGAGAGGGCCCTGGGCCAGCCGTTTCCCTTGAGCCACGAACGAACCTTGCGGGAAAGCCGCGGTTGGCGCGGCTCGGGATAGATCACGACCACCTTATGTCCGCGCCTGTACAGACGGTCCGCATAGATGGCGGCCACTCGGATTCCGCCACTCACATTGGCTTCTGGCAGTGCGATGGTGATCCTCATTCGGCAGCGACCAAGGGTAGCCCATCGCAGGCTACTCGGACAACCATACAATACCGACCCTGGAACCCCACGATGTGCACGAGGTGATCGATGAAGGATCTACACTGAGTCGTCTGCTCGCTGTTCCGCCCTGCCTCACGGAGCCGGCGTGTCAGTGCCCCGGCCATGAGGTAAGGATAACCAGCCCACAACCCGTTGGGGAGCAGATCCACAGCCAGAATCATGGGGCGGTAACCACCACCGTCTCGCAGCAGGTACCTATCACCTATGCGGGCCGCGGCCGGCGGCTTCGCAGATACATCCAGGCCCAGCCGACACTTACGGCTAGGGCGATGCACAGTCCCTCCAGGAAGATGCCGAGTTTGGCCGGACGAAGGTGAATGGAATGGATCGGGTGTGCAACCAGATGCGCCGTGAGTAGCCCTGCCGCGGAGGTGACAATGGTCAGGGTCGTAAGTCTGAGATCTTGCCCGAGACACGCTACCTTGTACCTGCGCGATCCGATGACGGAAGTGGTGTAGCGAAGCAGCTCCGAAGCCGCAAAACCCGCGACAGCCCCGGGAAAGGAATAGCTAGAAAAACCCAATGGGATAAGGAAGAGCATTCCAATCAGTTTGGCCGCATTCCCAGCCGCAACCCACTTGGGTTGGCCCAAGGCCAGGAGCGCAACGCCGTTGGACGTCTCGAGTACGAGAAGCCAGGTTCCTGCAGCGAGAATTTGGATCACCCACCCCGCGCTGGTTGCACGCGAGTCGTACAACAAACGGATCAGTGTCGGACCGCCCGCGATCAGCCCTGCTGACGCCCATCCAGCCAGAATGGCCCAAGGCAGCCGGGCCTTGAGATAGGCTTCGGAGAAGTCCTTGCCCGATTGATGAAGCCTACTGAGGACCGGAAAGACCACAGCGCCCAGAACCCCACCCACGACCGAAATCGGTAAGATGGCCCAGGTGAGCGCGATGCTGTACACGCCAAGGAGTCCGATGGGAATCAATTTGCCAAAGATGAGACGGTCCGACTGCATCGCCGTGAAAGTAAGAAGCGTACTTAGGAATATCCACCTGCCAAAACGCAAAAGGGCACCCACGCACTCGCGATCCCACAGTAGGCGATTCCGAATGCCTGGGAGATACTTGTGACTGAGAATCAGCCGGACAATGTTCGAGGCAAGGCCTCCAATGACCAACGCCCAAACCGTCCGGTGGAACCAGGCCCAAGCAACGGTAACGACCAGCGACACGATTTGAGACAGAAGGTCGACTGCCGTCAGCTTGCCAAGGTGAATTTTGCGGGTTTGCGTGAAGAGGCTGGTTGAATTGAAACCCGAAATCACTGAACTAAGAGCCGCAACGGGAATAAGGTGAACGAGCTGAGGCTCTTTGTAGAAGAGGGCGATAGGCCAGGCGAGCAAGCAAGCGGCGAGGCACAGTGCCCAGCCTCGCAGAATCTGGATAGTCCAAGCGGTATTGAGATAACGCGGATCTTCTCCTCGGTCACTCTGGATGATACCTGGGCCAATGCCGATATCCGAAAACATGACCAGGCCTTGCATGAACACGTTGACGAGTGCCATGAGGCCGAATGCCTCGGAGTAGAGGAGTCGCCAGAGAATCAGATTGCCGAGGAGTCGCAGGGCCTGGCTGCTTCCATAGCCCACCAAGGTCCAGGTCGAACCACGGGCCACAGCCGAGCTGAGTGAAGATCCCGGCACACCTTCCGCAGCCGAGTCGAGCGCTGTCGGGGCAGGAGTGCCGAGAGCGCTAGGGGAATCTGTCGGTTGCTGCAAGTGACCCAAATTCTTGGTTGACCAGATATGATGAGGTGGGCGCCGTCAACTTCTCAATAGTGGGCAGTCCTAACCATGGCCACTACCCAAGTCAAGGTCGATTGGCGTTGCGTTGCGGGATCGTGATAGCTTGCGCTCCAAGGAGGCGGGCGACGTCAAAGAGGCTGGTGCGTTGCGGGCTCGATGGGGATTTCCTGATCCAGAGCACCGCGGCAAGGGCTGCGTGCTGTCGTTTGCAACGGCCCATCTGACCTGGTTCCAGAAGCCATGGTCATCATCGATGCCGACTGCCGCGTTTCCGAGGGCGGTGTGCGCCAACTCGGGGCGTTGGCGGTGGAAGCGCAAAGGCCATCGCGGCAGCCTACCTCCAGCGGGTGCCGCTGCTCTGGTCGGCTTCCCGATCGCCCTTGGTTGGAGCCTCCTGCTCCACCGCCCACACAAATGATGGTACAAGAAGACCATTCCGGTAGCCGCCGTGACCAGCACCTTCGCCGAAATAGTTCTGGCCCTCTCGATTCCACTGATGGTGGGCGTCTTCTTCGTGTTGCGCCCGGTGACCGCGACCCTGGTGGTCGCGCTTGGCGCCGAGATGTTCTTGCCTGAAGGCCCCACGTTCAAGCTCCCATTCACGCCCTACTTTGACAAGCACACGCTGCCCTACGTATGTACTTTCGTTGCCTGCTTCCTACGCTGCCCAGGACGTGTCACCAAGATCCCGAAGGAAAGGTGGTTCCTCCTGCTCGCCCTTCTATTGGTGGCCGGTGGAGTGCTGACGGGTATCACCAACAGCGATTCGCTGGTCTTCGGCAACGAGGGCCAGGTTTTCCTTCCCGGCCTGACCATCAAGGACGGCTTCTTCATGGGCATCTCCAACTTCGTTGGAACCTTCCTGCCGTTCTATCTAGGCTACGCGCTATTTCGCAAAAGCGATGATTTCGAGACTCTGGCAGCCGGACTGGCCATCGCGGGGTTGATCTACATCCCTTTCGCACTGGTCGAGCTTCGCCTGAGCCCGCAATGGCACAGCTGGATCTACGGCTACGCTCAACACACTTTCCAGCAGACACTTCGTTGGGGAGGCTATCGCCCCATGGTCTTCATGCCGCACGGATTGGCCGTTGGTCAATTCTTTGTCTGCGCCACGTTCTGCCTAGTCATTCTGGCGCGATCCCGGCGTTTTCTCGTTGGTCTGCCCATTCGATTTCTGGCCTGGGCCCAATTCATCGTCCTTGTGGCCTGCAAGAGCACCGGCTCTATCGCCTATGCACTGGTAGGGCTCCCCATCCTCGCGTGGGTGAAGCCCAAACGTCAACTACTCGTCGCGGCCATCCTTGCTTGGATCACCCTCCTGTATCCAATCCTGCGTCTGTCCGGCGTTTTTCCCGTGGCGAGCATCCTCGACGCGGCTCAAAACGTGCAAACCGAACGCGCGGATTCGCTGGCTTTTCGTTTCGGCAACGAAGATTCCCTGCTTGCAAGAACGCGCGAGCGCATTGTCTTCGGTTGGGGAGAATATGGCCGCAACATGGTGCGCGACGAGGACGGACGATCATTCTCCATCTTCGACGGATATTGGATTATCCGCCTCAGTGTCAACGGCCTTGTTGGGTTCATCGCCAGCTTCGGACCATTGTTGATTCCGGTCTTCTTGACTCGACGGCGCCTGCCTGCGTTGACCGGCGAGAAGAACATCTGGATCTTGGCTGGAGTTGCTTTCACCTTGACGATTCTGACGGTGGATCTACTCCTCAACGGGTTGTGGGCTGGCTATCCCTACCTGATTGCCGGGGCGCTCACACGTCGGCTCCGCGAGGCAATGGCGGAGGAGCGGGTGCGCGCAAAGGCGCAAAATCTCGCCGACCCTTCTTGTTCGCCGAACGCCCGTGAGCCTATCCCCGCTGGTACCGTGGCAGATAGCGTTTTCGTCGATGTCCCGTCGGACGGCGCCGAAAGACAGCGCTAATTCTTGGGAGTGTTGACGTCGAGCAATGCCCCGTACTTCGGGATCTCGCGGCGTGGCTGGCCATAGTATTCCTGGTGCCCCCAGGATCCCCAGCGACTGCCTTGGTGGCCAATGCTGTTGTACGCGCAGAATAGTTCGCAGCCGAGCTGCTGGTGGAGGGCGAAGTTCTTCCTATAGATCTTGTACATCTCGGGACTGTATTGCGCGGCCTTCAGGGCAGGCAGGTAGGGCGCCTCATTCTGATCCTTGGGTTGGAGGTGTTGGCCGCCCTCATACACCACGAAACGCAGTCCGTATTGCTTGGCGATGGCGGCGATCACGCGCGTCCACTCGGCGGAGTCTTCCTCAAAAGCTTCGTTCAGGTCGGTGAGGACTTGTTCGGGCGTGAGGGACGCTCCGGCGGCTTCCCAGCGTTTGTAGGTCTTTTCGTTGGGACCGAAGTAGCCAGCGGGAGAAAGGGCATCCGCACCGCCGTGTTCCACCACCCACTTGGCCGTGCGACGGGCAGTATCCTCCCAACTGTGCTGGACACCGACCACGCGGACCAGGCGGGCGCGGTCTTCGCCGGTGAATACCGACTCCCAGGCCGCGAAGCAACGGCGGTCGAGCGCGGCCATGCGTTCGGGATGACCATCGCCGCCATCCTTGGCTACGGTGCCGTCTTCATACGGCATTTCCGGAACAACATCGTTCTTCCAAGCGCGCTTGCCCGAGGCGACAACCGCATCGCCCGCGACCTTGCTCTGCAGCATCCAGCCCGCCTGCGCGAACTGCCAGTTCCAAACCTCGTTGGAGTATTCGACGTAAACTTTGAGCTTGGGATCGAGCTTGGCCTTCACCAATTTGGCGAAGTTAGTCATGTATTCCGGGGTCGCACGATGAGGCATACAGAACCACGGATCGGTCTGCGTCATGTTGGCCAGTTGGATTAAGATTTCCACAGGTACGCCGCCCGAAAACCGCTCAATGAATTTGGAAAACCGATTGCCCGAGCGGCTGAGAGCGTTGCCCGATAGGCCAATCATGGTGTAGAAACCGGGCGGTTTTCGATTGTTCCATTCCTTTTCCAGCGAATCGTTCGTAGCCATCCAATCCATGAACCGCAGCGCGTGCCACTGCCTACAGTAGTCGAGGAAATCCTCGCGAAAGGGATTGGCCTGGAGGTCTGCCTTTTCATCGGCCTCGGCAAGGACGCGAATGTTTCGAACGTGATTGCCCTTCTTGGAGCGCTTGATGGCAATGGCTTCGTATGAGCCGTCGTTCGCACGGCAAGCCAGTTGCAACACCACGCGGCCGGGACTCGATGAGACCAACTTGCTACTCACCGCCTCGGTGATGTCGCCCTCGCCATCGTAAAGCACGACGTAACGGCCGGCTCCGGTCACGTTCGGAATGATGGTGAATACGGTTTGGGGCTGCGCCACGCCGGCGGGTTGATAGGGGACTTCAAGCGGGTACCCATCGGCGTCGAGCGGAAACTGGTCCGCCACCTCGGTGTCGAATGGACCGCTGCCGTCGAGGTTATGAGTCTCCCACTGGCGCGCGCCCCACATGAGGTTCTTGAACGGAAAGCCGGGAGTGTAATCGTTGAAGCTGGCGAGGTTCATGCCAATGGGGAGCTTGACCGCGGAGGCGAGGGACCGGGCAACGGCGCGTTCCGTCGTCTTGGAGCGCCGGCCGCCGATGAAGGCGACGACTGAAACGATCAGTCCCAAGGCGAAAGCAATGGCCAAGTTCTTCATCCGCGGAATTCTGCCCGCGTTTGGGGCGCGAGCAAACAGTTAAGCGATCCCGCAAGGATCTTTGGCCGTCTCGGCCTGCCCCGAGGACGCGCTAGTCGGCGAAGGCCGTCTTCAGCGCCCGCCCCACGGCGGACTCCAGCCCGAAGCTCGGATCAAGAAACTGTTTGCTCAGCTCCGAGCACGCGCGCGATTTTCGATCATACAAGGCTTTGTCGGACGCGAGGGATTCGATTGCCCCCACATAGCTCTCCACGTCGTCGGGCTGCGCGGCGATGCAGGCATCGGCCAGGACCTCACTCGCCGGCACGATTCTGCTCGCAACGAAGGGGCGTCCCGCAAGCACCGACTCGGCAGCGACCATGGCGAATGCCTCCGAACAATTGCTTCGCGTCGGCACCACGACGACGTGGGCTCGGCCGTAGGCCAGAGACATCTGGTGGCGATCGAGCGCTCCGTGGATCTTGATGATCGGTTCAAGCCCCGCCTCCCTGACGGCCTGCCGGAGCTCTTCGAGAACACTTCCTTCGCCGCACATCTCCCATTCAAACCGGCCCGGTCGCCGCTCTTGTAGCGTCGCGGCCATGGCGACCACGTCGAATACTCCCTTGTAGCGTTCGATGCGACCCGCATACATCACGACAAACGGCTTCTGTTCATGTGGAGGCGGTGGTGCGATGGTGTCGAAGCAGCCTGGACGGTACTGGGCTCGGATCTGAAGGATTGGACCCGATCTGCCCCCGCCGAGTTCGGCGACTTGCCGCCCACACTCCGGGGAGACCACGATGATGGCGCAAGGGACGGAACGCCAGAACCACGAGTCGAGCCATTGTATCGATCGCTTCACGAGTGTACTCGGCCGCTCGCCGGCGGGCCAGAACGCGTTGTGAAGGATAGGAATCACTTTTTTGTGCGCGAGCTTGAACGGGATCAGAGAAAACCAGTTGCTTCGGCCCGAATCGATGAACACCACGTCGGCCCTGAAACGCACCGCCCGGAAGAGCAGCCCGAGACCGTTGAGGGTCTGGACAACGTGAAAGAACCCCCCCCTCGCCTTCGGGTGCCGGTCCGGCCGGTTTTCGATCGTCCACGAGCCGTCGATGAGGACTTCTGCCCGCTTACAGCTCGACTGCATGTAGAGGACGCACGGTATCTTCTTGAGCGCGTCTTCGAGCTGGCTTGAGTACGTGATCGAAACCTCGCCGTCGTGCGGCCGGTCCTGCCGCCAGGAACGGTGGGCTTCGACGACATCGCCGGGTCCTGATGCGTACATGACTCGCACTGGCATACGTCGTCCTTGGCAGATGGGTTGGTAAGGGTCGTCCACGCGCGATGAGGGCAGAGTACTGCTTAGATCCTGCTTCCGTAACTTTCTTTCTCACGTAGTGTACAAAAACTCGGTGCGCCGGTGAAGGCCGGCAAGCTGAAGGAAATGAGAGAGTCCGACAGTGGAAGAGTCGCGAACTGCACTTGCGCCAAGCCGTGCGTCGTCGTCCGCAAGGACGAGCAGCCGAAAGTCCGGAAAGAGGCGCAACGCCTGTTGTGGAAGAAGGCCAAGTCTGTTGACCAAGTCTCAATAACGCGGTACTTGGAGAACATGACAAAAGCAATAGTCAGGAAGAACATAGGCGCCTTGACGCTGGCAGGGCTTCTCGGACTGGTGCTGACCAGCATCGCTTGTGGGGACAACTCTTCTGACAAGAAAGACGCAGACCACGCCGACACACCGGCGGACACGCAACAAGGTGGAGACACCGGGGTTGTCCCAGACGCCAGCCCGCCCGTCGGGCTGGACGCATCCGTGGACACCTCGGCAGACGTGTCCGCGGCCGCAGCCCTGGACGCATCTGCGTACGCATTCATGGACGCATCCGTGGACGCATCCCTGGACACATCTGCGTACGCATCCGTGGACGCATCCGTGGATACATCGGCAGGCGCGTCCGTAGACAGTCTGACCTGCGACCCCCAAACGAGCGTTGCGAGCGGCGCCTTGGGTCCGTCCAACATTCTCGTCATGGCCTCGCATCCCGATGATGATATCATCACCTCCGCGGGCGTCATCGCACGCGCCGTCCGACGTGGCGGGCAAGTCCATGTCGTGTACCTCACCAACGGCGACTCCTCCGGCATCGACGAAGGTGCCGAGCGACAGAATGAGGCAGTCGCTTCCCAGGACGTGCTTGGGGTTAGCGAGGACAATTTGGTCTTCCTTGGCTATCCCGACGGAGACACCGAGGATCTGCGCACGACCTACACCGGGCCGACCGATGTGATGACCACGCTGAACGGTGTCTCACACACCTACGCCGCGCATGGTCTAGGCCGGACGGACTACCACAGCTATGCTTTCGGCTCCCCCGGCGCCTACAACTGGCCCAATGTGGTGGGAGACATGGCGAACCTTCTCGGCACGCTTTTGCCCGACGCTATCTTCGTCACGTCGGGAACCGACGGCCATCCCGATAACGTGAGCGCCTATCTATCCATCGTTCAGGCATTGCCGCAGGTCTTTGCAAGTCACCCCACGTACAAGCCGACGATCTACACGACGTTCGCCTTGCCACCCGACGCCAACTGGCCCAACCCGCCGGACCCGACTCAGTACTTCTCGCCCTTGGCCCTGGTAGACACGGGGCTGGAATGGAGCCATCGCAACAGTCTGGACGTGCCGCTCAGCATGCAAACCACAACGCTTGAAACGAACCTCAAGTACCTGGCTATCGGCGTGGAAGTCAGCCAGGGGGGCAACGAAGCCACCAGCTACATCGGCATGTTCCTCCACAAGGACGAATTCTTCTGGGGCGAGCGTCCCGCCGATCCTGACAACCTTCCACCCGTGGTCAATGCGGGTTTCGACCAAACGGTTTCAGGGGGCGCGTTCGTCACGCTCGATGGATCGGGGAGTCTCGATCCCGAAGGAGCCGCGCTGTCCTATCGATGGGTGCAGGCCGACGGGCCAGCCGTTGCACTTTGCAGCCCCACGTCGGCTCGACCAACCTTCACTGCTCCCTCGAACCTTATCTGGCCGACGACGTTCGCCTTCGAGTTGCAGGTGGCCGACGGTCTAGGCTGGTCGATTCCTGACGCGGTCAGTGT
>Ga0182027_10004447_pt1 | contig 21711 bp, 15 predicted proteins | sample 712E1DmetaG_FD_121300 | JGI IMG/M metagenome (GOLD analysis project Ga0182027, IMG submission 121300) | Permafrost microbial communities from Stordalen Mire, Sweden - 712E1D metaG (Illumina Assembly) | ecosystem: Environmental > Terrestrial > Soil > Wetlands > Permafrost | place: Sweden... | reverse complement strand
TTTTGGTTCTTTGACATCTTTGACGTCTTTTATTTCTTTTATGCCTTTATTATCTTTTGTCTCTTTAAGAGACGCTGTTGAAGTAGTCGAGGTAACTGTCGCAGCTGTTCCCGCATCCTTGCTGTTAGATGATAGATTTGAGGATAGATTAGAGGATAATTTTGGAACTTCAAGTTGCAATTGCGATGCTAATGGGAAATCCTTGTTGCTTGAAACATATTTCATCAAATTATCCTTGTCAGTATAATATTCTGCAACAATCCTTCCGACACCATCTACATCGTCTATGCTTTTCTCCACAAGATAATTCAATACTTTTATCTTATCGCTTAACTCTCGAGTAATTTCTGAATCAGTCATCCCTGTAAATAATGATATATTGTCGTACAATGCTTTGGATTTACTTACTCGCACGAGAACATCCTTCTTTATATCATATTGCAATATGACGTTGGCTTCTCCTGTAGGCAATATCTCTGCTATTTGGAAAGTTCTTCTCTTACCGCTCCGCCTGTTTCTAAATTGTACGATGATAAGTGAAATTGCCGGCAGCATGATCTTTGGAACATCTAGAGGAGCATTCGTCAATCTTTCGACAGTCTCTTTTGCACTATTTGCGTGGAATGTAGCATATACTGAGTGTCCTGTGTGTATAGCCTCGAATAATGTTTCTGTCTCTCTCTTCCTCCTGACTTCTCCGACGAGTATCCTGTCAGGTCTCATTCTCAAGCTATTGACGAGCAAGTCCCCCATATTTATCTCTCCTTTCCCTTCTGCATTAGGAAGAGTAGTATTCAATGGAACCCAATGCAAGAATTTTGGGAGAACTATCTCTCTTGTATCCTCGATGCTTAGTATCCTCTGGTTTGGAGGGAAAAAGTTTGCGAATACATTCAAAGCGCTTGTCTTGCCTGAGGCTGTTCCTCCTGCAATAAGTGCAGATAACTCGTATTGGATAGCAGTCCATATCAATGCTGCAGCTTCTGCAGAGATAGTGCTCGTCTTCAAAAATTTTGTAATCGTCCAAGGATCTTTGGAGAATTTTCTTATCGTCAAAGTGTTTCCATTTGTTGATACAGGGCTTAGAGTTGCATTGACTCTATCTCCAGTATCTAGATGTGCATCAAGCAAAGGAGTTAATACAGTTATCTGCCTACCGACTTTTCTTCCGATAATACTGGCGTAATGCCTTGTCTGCTCTTCGCTCTTCAGATATACATTAGTCCTCAACCAACCGTGCTTCTTATGATATACCCATGCAGGTTCTGATGCCTGGTTAATAACCAATTCTTCCAAATTTTCGTCGTTCATCAATAATTCTAGATTTCCAAGGCCTAGACTGTTCATTTTCAGATATGATCTAAGAAAGCTTATTACTTCAGTATCGCTGTCTGGAAAATATTTATCTATCAATACATCTATAAGTTCATTGAATTTATCCTCTATTAAATCTGTCTTCTTTATGTCAGCGACATCTTCAGCGCCAAGGCTGACTCTTCGTATCAATTCTAATCGCACTTTTTCCAAAATCATTTCTGTAGTCTTGCTTATTACAGATATCTTCAGAGTGTACGTCGGTACGAATTCTCCTCTTTTTTTCACAATAGTTACGCTGATTGGTATGCGCTCGGACTTGAATTCATAGCTATCAAGAATTATATCCTCTTTATTGCCAAAAGGAACAGACATAGAGTCTGCTAAATTTGTAGTCTTCTTCAATTTTATTCTATTTGTCTTATTTATCTTATGTGCTTTTTTAATTTTATTCTTAATCAAGTTACACCCACTAATAATCGTTAATAATTATCAGTAATCGTCCGTAATGCTATATTTTCTAAATATAATTATTATCAGTTATCCCTTTATCAATCCAAGCAACTTCTCAATCTTGTATCTAATCGACAATTTTCTGTGTTCATATGTTTCCAGACTAGAGGTCATGTCTTTGAGCTGTGTTTTCATGCTTGAACTGTTTGTTAAAAGGCTGAAAGTTTCCACTTTTTTTTTCAAGGATTCCAAATCTTTCGTCAAATCAGTCTTATCATTTTCAATTTCTGCGATAAGCTTCTCTGTAGTGATGTTCTTTGCAAATACACCATCAAATCCTTTATGCACTTTATCTCCTATACCTGAATAAGATAATGATCCGAGCTTCTCTTTGATTTCATTTTCTAATTCTAATTGATTTTTAAGAAGTCTTTCTTCGCCCAACTTTAAATCCTGTATCTTCTTAGTCAGCAATGTGCCTTTTTTTTCAGATAGCTCTGCATTTAATTTGTCTAATGCATTTTTATACACAAGTATCGTCTTGTTTGATCCATCAAACTTGTGCTTGTAATCATCCATAACGTCGTCTATACTCTTGAGAGAATTTTTTAGAGAAGCTACTGTTCTTTCGTAATCATTTCTTAATTTCTTTAATTCATCCAATTTCTGACCATACTGTTCCAGGTTCTTGCGTTCCTTCTCTATGACTTCTTTCAATTCTTCATACTTCTGTGATTCTAACTTCAATTTTTCTTGAGCTTCCTTGACAAAAGCAGCATAGTCTTCACGTTGTTTAGAAACTTCTTTATCTATATTGTTCCTTAAAGAATCGTATCGCTCTAATTCTCCCAACTGTTTTTTTACAACTTCAACTTCATTCTTTATATGCCCTTGGATATTTGTAAATTCTTTTCGAATATTTTCAAATCCGGATGCCTCGTCCTGTAATGAAGATATTGCCACATCTATTTTTCTTGTGAGCGCTTCCTTCTCTGAAGAAACCTCTTTGGCGGAGCTCATAACTTCTTCTTTAGTTATCTTCTTTTCAGTTATCCAAACTTTTGATAAGCTATAATCTAAGCTGACTAATCCTTCTTCCTCCAAGAATTCTGCCCACTCTTGGACTACATTCTTACCTACGCCAAGAGTCTTTGCAGCATCATCAACTGTAATTTTTTTCTTGTCAGATACTAATTCAACTAGCTTGTCTACTCCTGTTTTTATGTTTGCACTCACCATCTTTAATTTATGCTCACCATCTTTATAAATTAAACCCTCTCACTGCTTATATAATTTTGTTACGACTATTAAATATATACACCTTATACACATACATACGATTTTTTGACACGCAATCTTGATATACAAATTTTATTTTCTGCTTTTATTTGCTATTTTTATTTTCTACTGTTATTTCTGCTCTAGGAGCAAGTTGTATTTGAAGTAAGGTTTGCTATTTGATACAAATTCTTTCTATTCGAAGGAACGATGAAATAAGCACTTGCAGGAATGTTTTGCACGTTGCAAACAGTGTCGGTTCCTAAATTATTGAAGTAAATATAATCTACCTTCACACGGGTCTCATAATAAGGCAAGCCTTGAAGAGCTAATTTTGAAATATTGACTATACTTTCTATACCGTTTGGATCAGGGCTATTATTGCCCATGAAGCGCATAATTAGATTAGGAGCATATGGTGAAGCCAAATAATATGAGTCCGAAATGAGAGCCAAAAGCGAAGAAGTATTAGTGCCGTTCACAAGAATTGTGAAATTCAAACGCCTTATGGTATTCGGCACTTTATTAAATGTATTTTTGCTGTATAGAGGATCTCTTAAATCATTAATAGGAACGGTAGTAACATACTCTGTACTAATATTCCAAGATGCAGTATTTTTTACATCGACAGCAGTTATATTCATATACATATATACGTCTATTGACCATGGATTTGACTGCATTAATTTTACGCTCGTTACATTAATATTCAACAATATGCCTGTATTTTGCGCCAATACCTTGACTTTTGTTAGATAATCATTGAATGTTGAATTAGACATTATTACATAATTCGTTCCATTAACAGTACCGTAAAAGAAAGTTTCTCCGAATGAACTATCCATATCTGACAAATACACTCCTGTTGTCGCAACATTTTCTTCCAGAGCTAGTAAAGCTCTAAATGCAGAAATATATGTTGCCCTATGAATATCTGTATTTAAATTTTTCATAAAATCATTCATAGCCCTTATACGCACCTGCTGCAACAGTTCCTGATCTTGATATTTATATCTGCTCGTCGTAAAAAACATGCTTAGCAAAACTACCACGATTACGGTTGAGACTATAAGATATGTAAATCCTTTACGGCCATATATTTTAGGAAAGGAAATTCTAGGAAAGGAATTTAGAGAAAAGGGATTCATTGCCATACCTCAAGTTTCATTAGCGATGGTCCCCACATGTATGCGACTTGCCCTGTTGTAAATAATACTATCTCCAAATCATTTTGCGTCAAATCAAAAAATATTTTCCCGTTATTCTCGTAATCTAATTGCTTTAGCATATTATATACAGCTACATCGTAGACATCTTGAGAATCATAAGATATGCCTGCATTAGTATATTTGCAAGTGTTATTCCCGAAATATCCTGTAGGGATTGAAATATTAAATAATCCGTTGGTGGATTCAATAGTCCACAAGCAGCCTACCTTATTCGCTAGCGCGTCTGTTCTTGGCGTAGAAACATTAATCAGCGCAGTATATATCAAAGTATTATTATTTGAACAATTGGAGCTATTCGTCGGAGAATCTCCTACATCAAGAGCAATACTATTATTTGCTCCAGGCTGCAGTGCAGTGGAAGGCACTTGTATTGTGAATGGATCTCCGAGCAAGACGTAGTCCTGACCATATCTTGTTAAGTTGAATACTGTAACACCATTGACAGCCAAGGATTTAGTCCAATGATTGCTTGAGTAAGATGTAACAAATGCATCCTGCACTTCTATATTTGGTGGAATAAATATTGATGCATTGCATCCATTAAATTGCGAAGTCTCTGTAATTAGGGAGATTTTATTCTGTTCTGACGGCTCTGTCAAAGGAGTATAGTACAAATCTATATACGAGCTTCCATAAAGCCTTGATGGTGTAAAGTTTCCGACGACAGTTACTGTTTGCGATGAAAAATTAGCCGCCAAAAGTATTTGCTGGGTGATATTATCGAATACATGCTGCAAGTCGGTAATATTTGTAGCATTATAATATAAAGATGCGTTGCATGCTGTTTGCTGCATTGCTGCTTTGCCGCTTGCAGACATGTCTGTTCCAAATCCTATAGTAAAGACGGTAATATTATTTGCGCAAGCCTTTTGCCCTGCATATATTGACCAATTCAATGGATTGTTGGCGCCTACACCGCAGCCAGAACTGCTTCCAGTGCCGACATAATCTGTAAGATTTTTACAGCATATGTTTGCATCGCCGTCGCTGAGCAATATCATAAACTTTTTGTTTCCAGATACTGTTAGATTATTTCTTGCACGATTCAGCCCGCAGCAAGCGCACGTAGATCCTCCTATAGAATATCCATTTATCGCGCTATGCAATGTCGCAGCGACATTTGTCAGAGGAGTCAAACTATTAGAGGATGTATCAAAATCCACCAATCCTACATGGTGCGACATTGATGCCGCGAATATTGTATCAATAAAATTATTGTCGACATTCTGCGCTACCTGCAGCCTGGTTTGACAAGTAGCAGAATAAGTTTTTCCTCTATTAAAAGGACTAGCACCGCAAGGATTGTCTGGATTGGAAGCGCAAGTAGATGCACTGTAAACTGTGCATGATATTGGAAAATAAGTCCCTGCAGAAGTTTTTCTATACTGATAAGAGCAATTCAATGCAGTACCGACGCAAGTATCCATGCTCCCTGAAGTATCTGTGACTATGAATGTATCAGCAGGAAGCCCGTATATTGTTGTAGTAATATTTGAAAAATTTGTTACAGCAAATCGTATAGGGATAGGCTCTTGCGGCAGTAGCTGATTATATTTAGTATATACTATCGTTTGGTTTGCTGTATCATTGCCTTGCGTGATGAATATAGTCTCATTTCCGAATTTAAAAAAAGTCTGGTATTTATTAAAGAAAGTTGTATTTAATGTCCAGTTGATGATATTTCCTTGAACAGAAACTGTATCGTATAAGTTTATGAATCCGTTTATATCTGGGAGATAGTATCGATAATATCCTGGCGTAGTATTCTCTAGGAGTGCATCTGTTGTGTGTATCAATTTTATGAATCCTCCAGAAACATATGAGGAATTAAGAGATGAATTATATTGCAGCAAAATGCTGTTTGCCCCGGCAGAAAAGGATGGACCGCATGAAGTTATATTCCATAAAGATACTTGTCCAATATTTCCCGTATAACTTGCTCCGCATTGCTGGCTATTGACATATAATTTAAAAGTTCCTGGAGATTCTATCTTTAAGGATGCATCAATAAGCCTAGAATAATTAAAATCTGCTGGAAGAGAAAGTTTTACAGTTATGTTTCCCTGCCCGACGAATCCTCCGAAATAAGTATATGATGAAGTTTTCTTGTTGTAAATCTTTTTTAGATAAGATGTTCCTGAAAATCCTGTAAGGGGCTTTCCCTGCTCTATTCCTGATATCATCCTATTGGACGCTACAGAATTTATTTTTTTTGTAATATTTTGCAATAACAAAGTGTTGTTTCCCATTGTGGTTTTTACACCATAATTAGAAGGAAGAGATTCGTTGACTATTGTTTGCAATAAAATTTGGGCTTTGTCTACTTCATTAAGCGCCCAATATTCGCCAATTTGATCTAGAACTGTCTTATTCATATCGGTGATATTGCCCGAAGCGAATTCCTGCGCGATAAACGAGTTATTCACTTCGCTTAATTTTAATTCAGATACAACTGTCAAGATATCTTGGGATATGAAAGTCTGCTGATCCACTTCTACATCGTCGGGAGAATAAGTTTTATATATTAACAAAAGCGCACCTATTAATAGCATTGACGCGAGCAACGCATCCATTACATAAAATATTGCTTTCTTATTCGATATATTAAATATCGCTGCCTTCTTATTTGAAATTAATTTTTTATTTGATTTCATGTGCAATTCAAATTTATTTTTCTACAATTATTTAGCTACAACCACATTTCTTTCTGTTACTAATTCCATGCATATACAGTCATTATCACGACTGTGGAATTGTATATGACGATTCTATCGACCTTGGCAAGATTATCATAATGTAGACCAGATAATATCGGAGTGCAATTTGCATTTACAGGAACATTATAGCCGTAAACGCATTGTCCTGTATTTATTATGTTCGTATCGTTTCTTATAAAAAAGATGTAGTCGCTTGTGACATGCAGCAATGTTTTTACATTCGAATAGTTTAGTTCGCTAATCTCTTCTAAGTTAGTATTGTCTATTCTGTTATTTTCTGCAATTCCTGGAAGCAAAACATCTTCATCAGTCCAATTAAGAGGATATCCTTGAGATAAAAGTGCATCAGATAAGTGCACTGCATCTCTGTAGACAATAATACTGTCCTGTGATGGAGCCATGGTAAATGCCACTTTGATAGTTATTAATATGACCAAGGTAAAAAGCAGCAGGCCGCCTATGAAATCTACAGTCCATACTTGCCCGCGTTTTTTATTTGAAAAATTCTTGATTGATATCATTTTATTTATTGCAATCTTTGAGTTATTTTTTATAAGTTAGTTTATTTTTATCATGCAGCATATAGCACAGCATATTTTTATTTATCAATGAGTAATTCTCAAGGTGCCATTATCTTTCACCAATACATTCTCTCCTAAGATAAGCGTACCATTTACAGGAGGAATCAAATAATCCACTTCTCCTCCAGTATAGGATAACAGCATATAATAATGTGAATGCGTACCGTTTCCTATAGTCACAGTGTATGTCAAGCCGTTCAAAGTCAATGGTAAGTCGATTTTTCTTGTGTAGCCATCTTCTAATTCTGCTGCCAAAAGAAATTCTTGTTGCAGAGAACTCCCTAAATCTTCCATATTATAATAGCTTTCCGTTTTTTTATTATTTTCAGAAATGGATAAAAGTATAATCAACATCACAATTACCACAGCGAAAGCTATTGCTAGCAATAACATAAATTCTATAGCAATCTGCGCATTCTTCTTCATATTGAACTAAATCTTATCTTTGAATAGTTTTGAATAGTTTGTTGCAAGAGTATGCAAATCCATTCATTTACAAGTATTCATCTGTAATTATTCATCTGTAATATTTACAACACCTGATTCTGCTACAAACATAATCCTGTGCTGGCCTTCGAAAGTTTTTATAACTCCAGTCAAATTAGCTGCCGTTTCTTCGACAACAGTATATGTAAGATCTGTCGTTGTCACATTAAATATAATCATACTTCCATTTATAGTTACACTGTTTACTCCTTGAGGAAAATCTATGTAGAGCGTTCTTTGAGATGGCTCGCCCATATAATATACTTGCTCAGCATAATCGCTTATCTTACTTGCTGTCTTATATATCTGCATCTGCGTAACATCTGCTTGCATGTTTCCTGTCTGTTTTGCATATATTACAACCAATGGAAGAGTCATAGCAAAAGCTATTCCAAAAATTATCAAATATTCCATACTCACTTGCCCTTTTGATTTAATTTTAGAATATCTATTCAACTAAACTTCACCCACCTACTTTTATCCCTAAATGAAATAAGGTGATATATAAAGATAGTGTTTGAAGAGGATAGATTATGACCATCTTATCTCTATTTATTCTGTCGTCCTTAAATTGAGCAACCATTTAATTAAACATCAAGAAAAATCGGATATTGCAAGAGAGATTTTTCCAAGGAAAACATAATAGATGTTGCGAATGGACGACAGAATAAGGATAATTAAAGGACATATAAAGTTAATAAAACGCAGTTTACAGAAATATATCTGTGCTTAAAACAAACATGAAATGGAAACATTTATATATTGGTATAGTTAAAGGTATACTATATAATTGTGTGTTTATTAAAATATAGACGAGGTGAATTAGTATGAGTAAAAAAGGTCAAGCAGCCATGGAGTTCTTGATGACTTATGGTTGGGCTATCGTAGTTGTATTAGCCGCTATCGGTGCATTAGCATATTTCGGAGTATTAAGTCCACAGAAATTGTTACCAGACAGGACAATATTCGCAGCACCGGTACCAAGCCTAGATGTAGCAGTAATAAGTAAATCAGGAAATAACGTGTCGATAGCATTTAGAAACAATAAAGGGATTAGTATAACAATACCACAGATAGGCGGAACAGCTACAGCCACACCGGCAACAGGAATAACGTTCTGTGCAGCTCCTACACTAACTGGAACACTGGGTGGAGTAGCAATGACTCCAGCTACACAAATATCAAACGGAGGAACATTCATCCTTACGTGGAACTGTACAGCACCATCAGGAGCCAATATCGGCGACAAATTCAGTTCAGGGTTCGCATTTAATTATGTAAATGTAGATACAACACAAACTCTAACACAGACAGGAAGCGTTGACGGAAAGTATGGAACTTAATCCTGCTATTTTTTTATTTCTTTTCTTTTGATTCTTTCTTCAATTCATTCTTTACAAAAGTTTAAATATCAATTAACTTTATTTTTATAATGATAATTAAGACTAAACGATTAGTGATTAGATCGTGGGAACCTGAAGATGTTGAAGAATTAGTGAAGATAGCAAATAATCCAAAAATATCTAAGAATCTCGTTGATAGTTTTCCTAATCCATACACAGTGAAGTGTGCCAAAGATTGGATTAGAATCAATAAAGGCCGAAAAAGACAGACACATTTTGCGATAACAATAGATAAAAAGATAGTCGGTGGAATTGGATTTTCATTGGATAAAGATAATAAATATTATGCAACAGGAGGCTACTGGCTCGGAGAAGATTATTGGGGTAAAGGCATAGCTACTGAAAGCTTGATTGCTGTAACAGATTATGCATTCAAAAGATTCGAATTACATAGGATGGAATCGAGAGTATTTACATGGAATCCGCAATCTGCCCATGTATTGGAAAAAGCAGGATATAAACTAGAAGGTACATTAAGAAAAAGCAGTCTTAAATCAGGAAAATTTGTAGATGAATGGGTATATAGCAAAGTAAGATAGAACTATTTCGAATTTATCAATACAAACTTTGCAAGAAGAGATTCCAACTGAATATATTCATCACTTCCCTCGACCATTCTAAACTCTACTTCTCCACATTCCTTGACCATTTCTAGTTTCTTATGTGCATCGATCTTTAACAACCATATCTCTTTTTGCACTTGCTTGATTATATCTATTCCAGATTGACCATAGTTTAGCATCGTATCAAGAAGTTTCGCTTTAGCTTTTGGAAAATCTTGTTTTATTGTTAACTCTAATACGTCGAGAACTTCTTTAGGACGAGCATATGATGCTACTTCAAATACTATTTCTTCAGTCAATTTCGTACTAAGTACTGCACATGCCTGCATTATATTCTCGAGCTTTCTACAATCCCCTTCTGAAACTGTAACTAAAGCTTCTTTTGCTTTCTCATCTAATTTTAATTTCTCTCTGATAGAAAGATTGTCTATTATTTCATAGATTTCCGATTTATCCAACGGTTTGAAACGAAATACAGCGCATCTTGATTGTATTGGCTCGATTATTTTTGAAGAATAATTGCAGCTTAAAATGAATCTGCATGTCTGCGTATAGTTTTCCATCGTCCTACGTAAAGCCTGTTGTGCTTCTCTTGTCAAGGCATCACATTCATCTAAATAAATAATCTTGAATGGAACATTTCCAATTGCCTTGGTTCTTGCAAATTCTTTTACCTTTACCCGAACTACATCTATTCCTCTTTCATCTGATGCATTCAATTCCAAGAAATTTTCTCTCCACGAATCACCATATAATTGTTTTACTATAACTAATGAAAGTGTAGTCTTTCCTATGCCTGCCGGGCCTGCAAAAAGTACGTGAGGCATATTCTTGTTTTCTACAAATGCCTTTATTCTTTTGACTATATCCTTTTGCCCTTTTATTTCTGCAAAAGTTTCTGGCCTATATTTCTCAGTCCATAAAGAATATTCATCAGTCATGATAAATGGGAAGAAAATAGTGTTTAAAAAGTTATCTTATGAAATGTTAAAAATTAATGTTAAAAAAGTTTTAAGAAAAAAATCAAGGCCTTATCCTTAATATCGTCGTCATGTAAGGCCACAATCCAGACCTGTTCTGCGTTCTTAATATAATCTCTTGCTCACTAGATGAATTAGTATAATTTAGCATTACAGGTATTGCATTCTGTTGAAGCAATCTCATAGTATCATTGACATTATTGAAAATTTCATCTCTAGAGATAGGATTATTGGTATCATTAGAGCCAGAATATCTTATATACATTATATTGACCATCGACTGATTTAGCTCATCATATTTTGATTCTTCTATTGCTGTAACATTTACAGTACCATTTCGCATAATGTATATATTGTCATAATTCGTACTATAATTTATTACATCATATGGCTGAATATGCCCTACATTCTTGTTGCTAAATAATTTTTGGAAGAAACTGACTATAACATCCCAAAATGTAGGAGTGCTAATTCCTGGAATGGTTTTGTCAGAAATTATGAAATATTTGTAATTAGTTTCGTAATATACATATAATCTTTTAGCGTTTTGAGCGTCAACACACGCAGAAAAATTGCTGCCCGACAATAACGTAGGATTATTTATGCAAGAATATGGTATGACAACTTCATCATTATTATCTGAACTATATTCCTGTACTATTGAATCTAAGAAAGCTTGCGTATAATCTGGCTGTGATAATACTGTACTGTTCAATACTACTCCTGTTATAATTTGCTCTCCATTTGGTATCTGCATAATCATAACGCATGACGAAAGTATATAATTATAATAATCAGGCAATATTGTAATAGAAGGATTATAATTCAATGAATAATTATCGTAGCATTGCAAGATATAATTGTTTCCCTGCGTTGCGCTTATATTTTGTAATGTTGTGGCAACAATATAAGATTTTGTCGTCCAGCTTCCCTGATGGCAATAATGATTGCCTTCATTTAAGATATTTTTATCAGAAATTATATCTCCGTCTAATACACAACCTGTTGAATAATTGCTATTTGTATTAGAATACCCTGCACCTACAAAACAATCAGTTGATCTGGCGCAATATCCTGAATTCTTGTAATTCCAATCATATTTAACGTCGCTTAGAACCCATTGCGCTTCATGAGAAGAATAATTAACAATAATACATCTGTATCCTCTAGCAATAGTTTGGTCTGATGTATTAATATGTCCAAATATTGAATTATCGGACATGCTGCTCCATAAAGGAGCTTTATCTGAGTGATTCATCCATTCGTCGCTATTCCTACATTGAATTCCGTCCCAGCAATAACTTGCAGGACAGCAACCATCAAGAGGAAGTGGATCATGCAAATTAGAATATATTGTAGTAGTGTATTCTTTGAGAGAGATGTTATTAATTATTGCGTAAGAGTTTGTAAATCCTTGTTGAGGAGTGGAATTAATCATCAATCTTACATTTTTGAAATATATCCCATTAGTTGAATGCTTATTGCTTGTGATATTGAAAGTTACAGAATATAGATTTGTTGAAGGATTGGAGACTATTATATCTTTTGATGAGTCTATAGTAAAACAGTTGCCTTGCTGCATTGATTCGTCCAAACATGTACCGTCTAAAGAAATAACAATATCTCTTCCAGAATTATTTACTATAGCAGATAAAATGTAAGTAGTATTTGCGTTGATATCCAAATAATCACTATAGATTATGCCGCTTGATTCGTTTGTCATCAAATAGTTATCTGAAGTTAAAGACCAAGTATCATCGTCGGTATGCCATCCATAGTCAGAAGAACAATCTTTGAAACAAGTAGAAATAGTTTCGTAACCAGCTTGACATATGTGATCTCCACAAAACTGTTTACCTAGAGAAACATTTTTACAATTATTATCACAATAAGCGCATCCAGCCGTAACATCATAAGCATTACAAGCTTGACCATTCAAAGCAGTACCATTATCACATTGCTCGAAACCCGCAGGACCATTGATAATTCCATCACCACAATAATCTGAGGGTTTGGTTTCCAATTTGCAAAAAGGATTACAAAACGTACATGAACTACCAACACCATACGAACTACAATCAGTATTATTTATTTTTATATCACAGTCTTCACCAGGATTAATAATACCATTACCACAATTATTTACGCATTTGCCCGAAATACAAGATTGCTGAGAGTCACAAGCAGTATCACAGTTTCCGCAATGCGCATTATCAGTCATTAAATTAACTTCGCATTTGTCAGAAGAATCCAGATTACAATTAGCTGTTTCTGGTGCACAATAATCACAATTCATTGTTGGATCTGCACTATATGCAATAGAATAATACGCAGAAGCAGTAATAGTTGGTGCATATTCGTAAGTAATCCTGCAATTATTATTATTGCATGGTAAAGGATTGCTTGATTGATATAAACTATTTAATTTAGATATGGTCATATTAGCATTGTTACAATCTGAAGAAGACACCATATATTTGAAAGTCATCTGATTACCAAATCCTGTAGAATATATAATAACACAACAAACATTTGGTGAAGATTGAACTACAGGAGGAATTATCGGAATTGGCAGCCATGAACATCCAGGAGTATTTTCGCAATTAGTATCTGAATTCGAATAGAAAGCGCAACTATTGCTATTACTAGTTCCACTAGCGCATGCTTCATTGCCAATGCATGTAGTAGAGTCCGGGTCCCAAGTGCAACCAATATCTGTGCAACCGTACATATCATATCCTGCGCAGGAACCTGAGGATTTTCCGACTATAGAGCAATAATTATTTGGAACATTAGGAACCACCAAATTAGCGCAAGTCAATCCTGAATTAGGATTGGGTGTAGTAAGATCGAACTGCGAACAATCGATGTCCCCTGCACAATAATATCCAGAGCCAGTATTGGTTGTAGATGTCTGGCTTGATGTAGTTGTAGTGGACGATGCATCTGCAGTCCAAGTACAACCATAATTATTACAACCTATTTGATCAGCATTAAAAAAAGAACAACTATTAGGAACATATCCAGAGCATGAGCTGGTTGCGCTGTTCCATGTACAATAATTATAAGTTTGCAAACGCTGGCATGAAGGATTAGATGAACTGCTAAATTGTGTACAATCAAGAGTTCCAGAGCAAGAAGCACTAACATATATCGAGCTACAAAGTATTATAACAAATATCAGTGATGTTAAAATAAAATTATTTTTCATTTTGCAATCTTATATACTCCTTGTATTAAATCTGTACCAGCATATCCTGCAAGCAACACTAACCTGTAATCGTCGACCAATAATAGAGCGCAGAATGCGCCTATTAATCCTGACAGTAGCATTGAAAACCAAAATTTCTTATTATTAAATTTTTCTTTGCCTGTAAAAACCTTGTGTTTTAATAATCCAACTATACATCTAACAATTCCTCCGAACAATCCAAAAGCGATTAACAATAATATGTGCATAAGTCTCCTCTATTCATCTAATATTTTACGTTTCTATCCCTTCTATGCTTTTTATCTATCTTTCCTCTTATTAACTTTCTCTTGTTAACTTCCTCTAAAACCTTTTGCTAATAATTCTGCTCCAGGAGGAATTGTCTTTACTAAGACTTGCTGTCCTGGGAATTCTTCAGCATTTGAATCGCCGTACACTTTAATTTGTTTTCTCCATACACTATTCATACAATAGTATGGTCCTGCCACAGCACATTGCTGTGTAATTATATTGCTTGATAATAATAATTTTGATGATATTGGCGTACCATTATAAGACATATATACATTAGCATATTTTCCTTGTGGAACTTGACATCCAATAAATGAATTGTTATAGTATAATAGGTCGGAATAATTGAATGTATGTAAATGATCTGCCTCAGGATTAACAACATCTTCCCAAATTCCTTTCGAATCAGCTACCGTCTGATTATTACGAACTTTTGAACCTGCAAAACATCCGGCTATTGTATCATTAAAGAATTCTCCTGTAAAGAATTGCTCAGCAGGACGCGGCTTAGTATCATCGCCGCAACATTGTGTGCCCGTCCATCCATATGAAGCTATGCCTAGGCATGCAAGCATATGCTGTCCATAGTCTGAATATTGCGTAGCGTTTGGAGATGCATCCAAATCACTGACCCATCCTTCAAATCCTCCTGTACAATAATAAGGTTTAGTATTCACATCATAAGTAGAAGGAACTAACGCGATATTATCAAATACAACTGTAAAGTGCGAGCCCGCAAAATGAGCACTGCTAAAACCTATGTTTTCCAATGTATCAGTCTTAGCAAATCTAGTATCTAAAGGTAAAATAATATGATGTATAACTTTCGGACCTCCGCCGTTATTAGAATAATCAGTCATAGCCCCGATAGTATTCCCATTTAACGATAATATTAAATCATCGGCGTCAGTTAGTAAATCAAATTCTAAATAACTAAAACCATCAAACATAGGAAAATGTGATATTTCATTAGCTCCAGGACTATAAAAATCTTCTCCTCCATTAATTACCATTCTATATCCTCGATTCTGTATAACAGTATTAGTGCCGTTTCCCTGCAATGTATCAAAATTAGTTATAGTATGTATTGATGAACCCTTAGTTAACACCCTTCTATCATAAAAAGATAATAATCCTCCAGATCCATCACCAAAATATCCTCCATTCTTGCAAGAAGAATCGTAGCAACATTGTGACAAAATATTATTTCCCTGCTCCTTAAAACAAAGTACTGAAGTATTTGAAATTGTGCTTTGACCAACATATTTTGAGTTGTCTACTATACTTCCAAGACAACAATCCATCTCTGTACCTGGTATGGTATATGGCTCTACAGTACAATTAGTGTAAGCATTTGGAGAAAATAATTTTCCTCCATGCTGCATGCAAGAATCAGCACCGATAATATTAGTTAAAGGAGCGCATATAGCATTTACACCAAAGCAACAGTGCATATCATTATTCGAATTTGATTCGTTTGTACTCCTGAATATTCCTCCATCACAAAATGATGTTGCATTACAAAGAACATGATTGGCAATACTTGTTGGTTGACTGCTACAATTTACATAAGGAAGATAATTATAAGAACCAGTCCCGTCTATACATGAAGAAGGATTAGCAATACATGAATCCATATCTATATACCCTACATTCTTAGTTGAAAATCCTAAAGCTGTTCCAAAAGAAGATAATACAGAATTAATATAATCTATACTTCTAGGAGAACTATCACCAGCAAAATAACAATCAAAATCGCATTGAGAAATATCACTTGCTGTCTTTACAGTATTTAGAGGACGAACTACATCGCAACAATTAGTAGTTGTCTTTCCATTGCCATCGAAAGTACAAGTCTCATCAAACTTAAGTTGACCACCAGAAGAAGAAGTAAGCCACTCCGCACAAGAATAATTTCCGTCGGTGAACCTGTTTGAAAAAGATTTTCCTTCACCTATTGCTTTACCGCCGTCCATTTGAACATTGCCTGTAGCATTACAATAAAACCATTCTTCGGAATTAGAAATAACATCTACATCCTTGTTTGTCTTATTAATCGTAAATATCTGAGAATTATTATTTATTGCATTCAACCAATTATAATTAGTTATACCATCAGGATTTGCATAACATAAATATTGATATATATTTGAAGTGCTTGTCTTTGGAACACTCGCAATGAATCCATAATCACCAGGAATATCATCCCCGCAGCAACCATCAGAAGCATTATGTGTTGTGCTAATGTACGCTAACTTAGGTGAAGAACCTGCATAAGAGTTTAAAACTATGGAATTGAAATCATTGGCAGAATTAGTTGCTTTACAATATGTTTCCTCATCTATGGTATCCGTCCATCCCTTATCTGCTGTACAATAATAATTCCCCGAAACATCAGTATAGTATCCTGGACGACAACAACCATAGTGTGGAAGGCCTGAAATAGTGGACAGTTTACCTCCAATATAATTGCAAAATACCTTGTCAGCAGTATCAACTCCAAATTTTTGTATTACTTCTTCGGGTGATAAATAATAAGGATAAATAGTAAAATTAGCAGTACTAAGAGCATATGTAGAGGCTAAATCGCTTGATAATAAAATTTGTGACTTATACCAATCCCACTTTCCATTATTTTGATCCCCGAAGAAAGTACTTACCCATTCAATGTAATATAATCCTGGGGTTAATGCTGGAGCTGTCCCTGTATTACCAATATACCAACAAGTAGAGGAAAGAGTTTGAGGTGCAAAAAGATAGTCCCAATTTTGATTAGTTTGAAGATCGACACTGCTTCCGACACCGTCAGGAATTCCTGAGTTCGACACATTGAAAATAGCGACATAATTGTATAAATCTACATTATCCTTACCTGATTTACCTGTCGAAGACATTAAGGCAATCTTACTAATAGAAGAATTCACATAAAGATATCCTCCCAAAACCAAGTGATAATTATTGGAATAATCAAGTGTGATAACAGTTGAAGGAAGACACATATCAGTATATGGTGGGTTGATATAATTCTTTAATACGCTAGAATCTATAATTACACCATTTTTACGGGGTTCAGAAGCGGTTGAGCCACACCCATTCACATCGTTATCGGTTTCTAAATCCGTAAGTCTATCGACACTTGTAGATAATATTTTAAAAGAAGGAATAGAACAATCGTCTAGAGAAGCCCCGCTAGAAAATCCTCCTGAATCCAGAAGAGTAGTTGTATATGTTCCACCAGATTTAGAGCTATCATCAAACCAAGTAAGAGTATAGGCTTCAACATTCCTCACACTTAATGAAAATAATAATATAGAAATTATTAAAGCAATTCCTACCCACACCAACTTTTTTCTCATATATTGATATTCCCAGTATTTTTAAATATAAATCTTTCGTTTTTCTTAGAAAAACGAAGCTCAAAAATATTTGATATATTTTTGTTGTTTCGATTTTCCGTGAGTTATTGTGGTGCAATATTTACTTATAGCTTCCACTTCATTCACACCTATCTTAATATTTAAATAGACAGAAGCATTAAACAGTATTAAACATATGATTATATTTGATTTATCATAAGATTTATGGAGGAGAAAAGATGAAAAATACTATATTTATCGGATTATTAATACTTACATTGATTGGTTTAACGGCATGTAGCACGAATCCCGGATCTACGCCCACTACAACACAGCAAGATAATAACAATAATAATATAAACACAAATAATACTTTCGCGGGTCTTACTGCATCACAGGATTTGAAGCAATTTAGTAATATTGATGAATTAAAAACATTCTTGGCTCAACAGAGTACTGCAAGTAATTCTGCGAGTGATAATTCTCGTGGTGGACCAATATACAATACTATGGTTTCTAGCAAGTCTGTCTCTTCTGAAATCGCGCCTACGAGTGCACCTCAAGCATTGGGTGTAAATAGTGGTGCTGGCGCAAGTAGTTCTGTAGATTATTCTCAAACAAATGTTCAAGTCCAAAATGTTGATGAAGGAGATTTTGTAAAGAATGATGATAAATATATTTATATGATTGTAGATAATAAATTAGTGATTATAGATGGAACGAGTGGAGCAAACAGTAAAATTGTTTCACAAACGGATTTGACTACAGATAATACGGGGTATTATTATGGTGTTAAAGAATTATTCCTTAATAGGGATAAAGTGATTGTATTCAGAGATTCTTCCGAAAAAACGTTTTATCTCGCGCAATATGATATAACTCCGATTGATACAGAAAAGCAAGATACAAAAGCCTATGTATATGATGTATCGGATAGGACTTCACCAAAATTAGTCCAAGAAATCACTATAAGCGGAACATATTATAGCTCTAGGATGATTAATAATATTGTATATATCGTAACGCAAGAAGGATTATATAATTGGCAATATTATACTGGCCCTGTGGTTTCGTACGCTAAAACAATCATAAGGCCATCAATATATTATTTTGATAATCCTGATCAGAATTATCAGATGAACACGATAACATCCATAAATATGGATGACAATAGTGTTGTCGATGCAAAATCATTGATGCTTGGATACGGCAATACATTAATGGTTTCTGAAAATAATATCTATATAGCATATCAGAAGCAAAACTATTGGTGTTTTGGATGGAGATGCGCCGCGCAAGATACAGATAATAGAAATAGATTCGTCACGGTTGTCGTACCATTATTGCAGGGAGATCTCAAAACACAAGTTCAAAGCATATTAGATAAAGGTTTGACACAAGATGAAGAATGGAGTCAAATTTCAACAGTCTTCAATACTTTTTATACTGAATTAAACAACGATTCAACTTTACAGAGTCAATACGAAAAAATGTTTACAAATATAGAGGATGCACTAAATGAGTATGATACAAAGAAATTGATTGAACAAAGTCAAACAGTAATACAAAAACTTTCCATAAAAGACGGAAAAATAGATTATGTATCGAAAGGAGTTGTGGAAGGAAGATTACTGAATCAATATTCATTAGATGAATATAATGGCAATTTGCGTGTAGCTACAACAACAAACTTTTGGCTGAATAAAGTAGGTTCAGTAGAATATAACAATGTATTCGTACTCGATGAAGGAATGAATATTGTAGGATCGCTGAAGAATCTTGCAGAAAATGAATCAATTTATAGTACAAGATTTATGGGCAATAAGTTGTATATGGTAACTTTCAGACAAGTGGACCCTTTTTTTGTTATAGATCTAAGTAATCCAACAAATCCTGAAGTACTTGGATACTTAAAAATTCCTGGATATAGTTCGTATCTGCATCCAGTAAATGCAAGTTTAATAATAGCTGTAGGAAAAGCAACAACTACAAACGAATATGGTGGAGTTACGACTCAAGGAGTAAAGATATCTTTATTCGATGTAAGCGACTTCAGTAATCCAAAAGAAGTCGATAGCTATGAGATAGGTTTAGAAGGAACAGATAGTCCGATATTATATGATCCTAAAGCATTCTTATATAGCAGTACAAAAAATATTTTAGTAATACCTGTAACAGAAGTAGCTGCTAAAATACCATCCGGACAATATAATTATAGACTTAGTCTGTGGAATGGAGCGTATGTATTCAAGCTAACAGATACAGGATTTGCGTTGATTGGAAAAGTCAAACATTCTAGCAGTGAAACAGAGTATTATAACTGGTTTAATTCTGCAAGTGTTATGAGAAGCCTATACATAGACAATAGTTTGTATACGATATCTACACAATATGTTAAGGTGAATGACTTGAACAATAATTTGACAAGTGTAAATAGTATAACTTTGCCTGCTACGGCAGATAATACGCCGACACCTGTTCCAATAATGTATTGAAATAAAGATGTAGAAGATGTAATATTAATTTATATTTTTTTTATTATATTTTATTGTTTTTGATTTATCTTACTTTATCTCTCTTAAAGTCTTCTTGCTTTATTAATTGCAATAATTCCTTTTCATGACCTGCACCAATTACTACTAAAATTTTCTTATCTTCGTTCTTTGACATTATTTTATAGATATTCTTTGCCATGACTTGATTTCGCTCTTCAATCAAAACTTTATAAAGATTAGGATATCTGAGTTTAAGGTCGCCCATTAATTTATTTACTATCTCTTCTTTAGGAACTTTGTTCAGATCTATCTGCATTCGTTTACTGAATGGAGAACGAACGACATCCCAGACTAGACGGAATTTTTCTTTCCAAGTAAATGCTTTCGAAAATCTTTTCAGAGTAATTTCAATATCTTGATCTATTAGATGAAGAAGTTTATGATTTGTTTTGGCGAGATTTACAGCAGTAAGCATATCGCTTCCAGGCTTTACACCAACAACATTACCTAATTTCTCCTGTATAAAGCCTCCTATAACTGCAAATAAATATCCTTGTAAGCCGTATTGCTTTATCCCTCTTAGCGAACGTGATGACTTCTGATCAGACAACAAAGAATTTAACCTGTTGTTATCCAATTCTACACACACAACATCTGGATTTAAGTCAGAAAATTCTTCAGTAATTTTAGCTATTGAATCCTTAGCAATATGTGATGTTCCAATTAATTTTACATTTTTGTATATATTATCGTATGACATTTTATTTGTAATAAGAAAGTATTTATTATTTTATCGTTTTTTATATGTTATTTTTCAAGGCATCTAACAATGCGTTTTCCTCGAAATCCTTAAATGGCCTAAACCCGTTGTATATTAAATCAGAAGTAAAATTCTCAGCAGTAATATCTGTATTACTTTCAATAAATCTTTTTCTGATTTCTACCCCAAAGGCAGTAAGAGATTTGAGTATAGTTTCGTAATCTCTTCTCCTATAAAAATCTTTTTTGCTGGGCGATATACGCCATTGCAAATATTCTTCTTGAGCTATAGAATCTAAGGAATCTAATGCAGCGTATGTTTTGACAACTATATGCAGTTCCTGATTGCCTCTGGTAAAATAATAATTGGTACCGAATCTTTTCTGAAGTCCACTTTCAGAAGCGCGTGATAAAATATAGGTCTTCGACGCATAATATATATTTTTAAGCACCATTTTAATAAGAGTTAAATTTCGTTTAAAAACAGTATGAAAGTATAATCATAATAAATGTTATAATAATATTCTACGTCAACAAACTATAAACTATAATACCTGAGCAGAACCAAGAATGTCGGTCCTACTCAGGAAAAAGA
>Ga0182027_10004445_pt1 | contig 21715 bp, 14 predicted proteins | sample 712E1DmetaG_FD_121300 | JGI IMG/M metagenome (GOLD analysis project Ga0182027, IMG submission 121300) | Permafrost microbial communities from Stordalen Mire, Sweden - 712E1D metaG (Illumina Assembly) | ecosystem: Environmental > Terrestrial > Soil > Wetlands > Permafrost | place: Sweden... | reverse complement strand
GCTCAGCCCCTGCCACCGCTGCACAATCACGTCGACGTACTTCGGATCCAGCTCCATGCCGCAGCAGACGCGCTCGGTCAATTCCGCGGCGGCGAGCGTTGTGCCCGACCCCAGAAACGGCTCGTAGATCAACTCGCCACGCTTGGTGTGATTGAGAATCGGGCGCCGCATCAGCTCGACCGGCTTCTGCGTCGGGTGGTCGAACTTCTCCTCGTCCGACCCACCCATGATGAACTTGGGCGAGGGGGAATCCCAGATCGTCGAGTTCTCGCCAGCTTTGCCGAACCACGGCGCGTTCTTCTTCCGCACGTACCAGCACGGCTCGTGCTGATACCAGTAGTGCGTGCGCGTCAGCACCGTCCGGCCCTTGTTCCAGATGATCTGCTGCGGGTATAGAAACCCGATGCGAAGCAGCCCGTCCAGCACCTCGTGCGTGTGGACGGAGGCATGCCACACATAGCCGACCTGAAGGCTCGGCACGAGCTCGAATGCCTCCGACCAATCGGCGCGCGTGTCGCCGGAGATCGTCGCCTGGCTGTTTGCGCCCATGGAGGTTGCGCGCAATTTCTTCGACGCATCGCGTCACCTCGCCGCTCGATCTCATTTCATGGCCCCTGGAAAAGCGAAAGGCGCCGTTGGTTGCGGCGCCTTATCGTGCTTGGATTTAAACTTCGGAGTGTTACTTACCTGGCCAACCCTTCAGAAGGGAACGTGGGGCAAGAATGGACAATACGTGGACAAACCCCCGGCCGAGCAAAAGGTCTAGATGCAGTCTTGAAGGGGAGGGCGGCCGCTAAGTGATAGAAAAGTGGTACGCCCGGGGCGATTCGAACGCCCGACCTTTTGCTCCGGAGGCAAACGCTCTATCCATCTGAGCTACGGGCGCGTACCGTTCTCATTGTAACCTAAAGGCCGCGGCGGTCAAGGAATTGCTACTCGATCCGTCGGAGGTCTGCTACCATTACGCAAAGAACGGAAGAACAACTTTTGACCCCACTAGCGACAAGCGGCATTTCCGTCGTCATGCCTTATGACAACCGTGAACAACTTGTTGACGAGGCCTTGCAATCCGTTCTCGCACAGACTCCTAAGCTGTTTGAAACCATCATTGTCAATGACTGTTCGTGAGAGCTGTGAATCACGTGTCTGGACCTATTTCTACCTGATTATTAATGCCGCCGTACTTCAATACGCACGGCATGTCGAGGGGCTTGACCAATGGGAGGCGTGGGGCCAATGCGCATTGCCATTATTTCTGATCTGACAAAGTCCAGTTGGGCCGGCTGTGAGGAATTGTGGACTGTCTTGGCAGAGAGTGCGTTGGCGGCGGGCCATGAAGTCGCCGTTTTTTTAAATAGAGAAAACATACCACCAGAAAAGATGCGACCGCTTCTGACGATGGGGCTAAAACTCCATTTTCCTGGGTATGGCGCGCGAGCAGTCGAAAGGGCAAGAACAAGACTTAGCTGGAAATTTGCTAACATAATAGCCCCTTTGTTCCAGGCATTTTCCGCGCTTAATAAATTCGCGCCAGACATAGTATTTATCAGCAATGGGGATGCGGTGCCAAGCCCGGAGTTTTTCGGCGAGTTGGAACGATCGCGCGCCCTTGCATGGCCCTATGTGCTCATCTGCCACAATAGCCATCTATTTGGCCATCCAATAGAAAAAGCGGTGCGGGATGCAATCGTCCGGTACTACCAGGGGGCGCGCTGTGTGCTTTTTGTGGCCGAGCGGACCCGCATGGAGACTGAGCATCTGCTGGCCACCGCGCTGGCCCGGGTCAGGATTGTCCGCAATCCGGTCAACTTGACGCTGACGAGCGAGGTCGCCATGCCTGCCGGCCCCACAGTCCGCATTGCCTCGGTGGGCCGGCTGGCGATCCAGAGCAAGGGACAGGACATCCTGCTCGCGGCGCTTGGTTCGCCGGAGCTCAGATCGCGCGACTGGCAGTTATCGTTTTATGGGACTGGCCCGCATGTGGAGCGGCTACAGCTTCTGGCGCAGCATTATCAGATCGCCGGCAAGGTCGCGTTCAAGGGCTATGCGAACGACATTCGCGCCGTTTGGGCGGACAACCATCTGCTGGCGTTGCCTTCGCGCAATGAGAGCGCGCCTCTCGCGCTTGTCGAGGCCATGCTGTGCGGGCGGCCGAGCGTGGTCAATGACGTTGGAGGGGTAACTGAATGGGTGAGTGAGCCGCAGACCGCGTTTGTCTCCCCGGGCCTGCATGTCGGGAGTTTCCGGGCCGCACTGGAGCGCGCATGGTTGCCCGGGCTGAGTGGCCGGCGATGGGCATGCGCGCCAGGGAGAGAGCCCTGCAACTGCTCGACCCTGACCCTGGAGGCACGCTGTTAAGTATACTGATTGATGTGGATGCGGAGCGGCGTTCTGGCATCCAGACAGAATCGCGGAAGGCCAATCCTGCCTGAGTGGACTGGTGTGTAGCACGGCGACGGGGCGGAAAGCGTAATGGTGCACGAAATGTCCGACATCTCCGCCGTCATCTCTTACTACAACCGCGAGCAGTATATAGACGAGGCCATTCAATCCGTTCTGGCACAGACCCTCCAACCTCTCGAAATCATCATTGTCAATGATGGTTCCCGCGAATCCTCGCGCCGATACCTCGACCGTTACGCTGCCGTTTGCACCATCATCGACCTGCCGGTGAACGTGGGGCTTGCGGCGGCGCGCAATGAGGGGATCCGGCGGGCGAAGGGGGGCTTGATCGCTCTCCTCGACGACGACGACATCTGGCTGCCGGACAAACTGGCGATCCAGCAACGCTACCTGGAGGAAAACCCGGCGTGTGATGCCGTGCAGAGCGCGGCCTGGGCGTTTTTTACGCATGGGCCCGATGAATTGTGGGGATTCGATCGTCCCTCGCCCCTGACTTTGGCGGCGGCGCTCACTGGTGAGTGCACCGTGATACCCGCGTCGCTCGTCGCCCGGAAGGAGCTTTTTCAGCATCTGGGCTCGTTTGACGAAAGGTTCCGCTTGCATGAGGAGAGAGATTTTGAAATCCGGCTGGCCGCGGCCGGATATCGCCTTCAGGCAATTCCCGAGCCGCTGGTCCGTTTCCGGCGCCAGAGTCACGGGAATCTTTCCAGCCGGTGGATCAACAGGCTTGTGTGGGATGCGAAGCTTTTCTGGAAACACAGAGCGCTTTACCGCAGGGCCTACGGTTGGCGCGGTACTGTGAACTGTATTGCGAGTGGCCTCTATAGAGCAGGGAAATACGTCAGAATTATAGGCGGAGTATTTCGGCTTGTTGGGGGTGCACTAAAATCTGAATGGCGAACCAGACCTGGCTATAGGGATCCGGTTTTAGCTGGAACCGATTAATTCGCTGCGGAACACCTGCAGGGCACAAACAGCGCCCTTAGGGGTTCGTCCCGGAGGCCCCGTTCCATGGCAACGGAGGCCAGGGCGTCAGGGGCCAGGTTGAGCATTGGGCTGCCAGGGTTCGATCTGAGGCGTGCCGTGCGACGAATGGAAAGGCATCTTAGTGGACTGCGAAAAGTCTGACATCTCAGTCGTCATTGCTTATCACAACCGGGAGCAATACATTGACGAGGCGATCCAATCCGTTCTGGCGCAGACCCTCCAACCTCTCGAAATCATCATTGTCAATGATTGTTCCCGCGAGTCCTCGCGCCGATACCTCGACCGCTACGCCGGAGCTTGTACTATCATCGACCTGCCGGTGAATGGGGGTCCGGCGACAGCGCGCAACGAAGGGATCCGGCGGGCGCGCGGCGAGTTCATTGCCTTTCTGGATGACGACGACATCTGGCTGCCTGAAAAGTTGGAACGGCAATTCCGCTACATGGCCGAGCACCCCCGGTGCCACCTCGTTCACGGTGCGCTATGGGCCTTCTACTCGGACCGGCCGGACCGGCCGGATCGTCTCTGGACGCGTGATTGGCCTGGACCGCTGGCCCTGCCGTCGGCTATGAGGCAGGAGTACTCGGTGACGCCCTCAACGATACTGATCCTCGCGAACGTGGTGCGAGCTCTGCGAGGATTTGATCCGCGGTTTTCTCCGGCGGAGGACTTTGAATTCCGGATTCGATGCGCCGCCGCCGGCTACCGGATCGAAAGCATTCCAGAACCGCTGGTCCGCTATCGCCAGCAAAGCCATGGGAGCCTCACGGAGCAGAATTGGCGGATGATTCTCGCAGGCCTCCGTCTGTGTTGGAACCATAAAGCACTATATTATCGGGTGTACGGTGTGCGTGGGATCGTGAGTTTCATTTTGGACAGGATGGAACGCTGGACCCGCAACGTGCGGTACGTGGGCGGGGCCGTGCGCCTTCTGCTCCGGATCATCCCAGTGAAGTGGGAGGTACGGCCGGGCTACGAAGAACCGGTCCAACGGGAAGTCTCCCCCGTGGCGCCGCCCGCCGGGTTTGTGCACGAGGAATAGGGAGGCATTTTAGTGGATTGCGGAAAGCCTGACATTTCGGTCGTCATTGCTTATCACAACCGGGAGCAATACATCGACGAAACGCTTCAATCCGTCCTGGCGCAGACCCTCAAGCCCCTCGAGATCATCATTGTCAACGATTGTTCCCGCGAGTCCTCGCGCCGCTACCTCGACCGGTACGCCGGAGTTTGCACCATCGTCGACCTGCCGGTGAACGTGGGGCTTGCGGCAGCCCGCAACGCAGGGATCCGGCGGGCGCAGGGTCAATTCATTGCCTTTCTGGATGACGACGACACTTGGCTGAGCGATAAGTTGGAGCGGCAGCGCCGGTACATGGCCGAGCACCCCGGCTGCGACGCCGTCCACGGTGCGGCCTGGGCCTTCTATTCGGACCGGCCGGACCATCTCCTGACGCGCGATTGGCCTGGAGCGCTGGGTCTGGCGCAAGTTCTGACGCACAATTCCTGGGTGATCCATCCAACGCTGCTGATCCGCGCCGACGTCGTGCGCTCTCTAGGAGGATACGATCCGCGGTTTCGTCGCTCGCAGGACCATGAGTTGACGATTCGATGCGCCGCTGCCGGCTACCGCATCGAGAGCATTCGAGAGCCGCTGACTCGCTTTCGCCGGCAAGGCCAGGAATGCACTACAAAGCACAATTGGCGGATGCTTCTCGTGGATATCAATCTGTGTTGGAAGCATAAATCACTCTACTATCGGGTGTACGGCGTGCGTGGGATCGTGAGTTTCCTTTTGGCGGGCATGCTGCTGAGGACCAGAAACGTGCGCTATGTGGGTGGGGCCGTGCGCCTTCTGATCCGGCTCGTCCCGGTAAAGTGGGAGGTACGGCCGGACTACGAAGAGCCGGTCCAACGGGAAGCCTCCCCCGTGGCCTAACTGCCAAGGCTAAGTCTGCACCTTCTGGCCGTTTGGGGACCTTTGATTATCGATTCGGTAGGTAGTAATGATCTCGTTTTCTTTGCCGGATAGTGACGCCGGAGCACGGCAAACCACCTCGACCGCCAAGTTCCAAGGCGGTAGGTTGAGTTCTACGCCGCGCCCGCGCCCGGTTTGCCAATCGAACCTGATTCCTGCTCCGACTGGTATGTCGGGATTGGGTGGGCCTTCGGGCTCAACGGGCTGCGCTTCCGTCACGTAGACATGCCTATATTTGCGTAACTTCGGTAGCAGCACGGAAATATCCCCGTTGGGCAGATGCTGCAGTACTTGCCTGGCCAGGCAAATATCCCCGTCCGGCAAGGGCTGGCTGATGATATCGAGCGTTTCGAACCTCACGCTGTCGTTGCCAAAGCATCGATTGTTATGCGCGACCATCTCCGGTACGATGTCGCAGCCGATGTAGCGCACGTTCGGCAGCGAACTGAGCAGGCGCCCACCAATCGCGAAATCGCCACAACCAAGATCGACGATGGTCGTGGTTGACCCTGCCTCGCGAGCATGCGCCGCAAGGATCGGCGCCATTGCGGCAACATAGGTGTCGGCCGCCGCACCGTGCGATCCAACGCCAGAGAAAAACTTCGCCTCTTCGCCCGATCCCCACTTCTTATTCCGGTATACGAGCTGGAAGGCCCTGCGCCTGCGCCGACGAGCCAGTGCGGAATCCGGCATCCACTCAACTACTTTATCGACCACAGGCCCCACCAGTTTCTTCCTTAGAGTGAGGCGCGGGTGACTCGCGGCCGAACGAAGCCGTCTGGCAAAGCGCCTCGCCTCTCTTGCCAATCGCCTCATCAAAGGGGGTTGGCCAAAGTCCGCCGGAAGATGTGAGACCATCGGTCTCACCCAATAGTGGAAGGCGCTGTCAACCTTGCGTACCTTTCCGGGCGTCAGGTCCTCCAGGAAAGGATCCCAGGTTCCGCCCTGCCAGAGATGATTAGCATATGCGTCTGGCGAAACCAAGGGTTCTCGGGAAACGAACATTAAGGGCAGATCTTTCTTCTGCCAGGAGGGCCAAAAAAAAGCCGTCAGCGGCAAGATCGTTACCTCGTCCGGAAACTCGGTGGCAAGACGCGTGGGAAACGTGCATGCAAGCTCGTCATAATAATCGTCGCGACCCTTGGATCGAAACATTCGGAATTGCTCGTACCATCGCCTCAGAAACGGAGCACCCGGCTCGGAGAGTATGACGGCGTTGCACAACCTGAACTTGTTGCCCTCGCGATTGTCGCCCAAGACAGCGGAGTGTGCCAGGAGATCGTCAAAGCTGCGATGCACGAAAACGTCGCAATCAAGATAGATGCCCCCGCACTCCAGAAGCTTCTGAAGGCGGACCACATCGGCCCTATGCGCAGGGTGCAGCAGTGGATTGCCGAACACCTCACGCGGCGCTTCAATTTTGACGACTTGAACAATATCTTTCGTCAGGTCCCACCAGGGGCCTTTAGGCTCAAACTCGCAGTACAGGAATGCCTGATCCGGCTTGATGCGCTCTACAGCGCTTCGAATGCATGCATAATGGACCAGACCAAAGGGCTGGCCTCCGAAATCGGGCGTCAGGCCGTAGCAGAAATGAAGGATTTTCGGGATCATATCGTGGAAAGAATTGAACTGCCTCCGTCTTGATTAAGCGGGCAGACGGATTCCGCCCTCTGTTTTTGGCCCGCAACCCAGATTTCTTATTCTGGCATCCCGGACCGGACCCGTCAAACGCCGGCCGCGCTGTGTGAACGAGCCCGCCCCGAATCGCCGCCGCCGGCGCCGTGTGCCCGCAGCGCCCGGAGCGCATTTAAGGTGGATGTTCCGTCTGCTATTCTGAGCCTGAACACGCGCGAAGCGTGAAGGACCACTAAGAGGAATCACGGCGAATGCCCAAAACGGTTGGCAGGTTGAGATGGCGGCTGGGGCTGATTGGAACGAAGCTGAGCGGCCAGTCGCCCGAGCTGGCGTGGAGAGAGATCCTTCTGGCGATGGTCTCGACCCGGTTCGTGGAGCGCTGGCAACGCGCGCTGCGCCGCATTCCACCCAACACCGAACGCGTCCGGATGGTCCGCCGCGAAGGCGCTTTCGTGCTTTGGGAAAGCGCGCTGGGACCGATGTGGGCGCGCTACACGGATGGAGCGGCGATTGCGTCGCTGGCCGAGGAATTGATGATGGAGCACGCCTACGATCTGGAACCGGTATGTGTCCGGGCCGGAGATGTGGTGATCGACGCGGGCGCGCATCTGGGGGCATTTACGCGGGTCGCGCTGACGAGCGGCGCGGGAAAAGTGATTGCCTTCGAGCCCAACCCGGCCGTCCTCGGATGCTTCCGCCGAACGTTCGCCGAGGAGATCGAATCGGGGCGCGTGCAAGTGGTGGAAGCCGCGGTGTGGCGGGAGAACGAAACATTGCGATTCGACCCCAGCCCGGAACACCAGGTTACCGGCAGATTGTCGTCCCAGGGCTCGACGGAGGTGCGGGCGGTGAAGATCGACGACGCGCTGGCCGCAATCGGCGTGCAGCACGTGGACTTCATCAAGATGGATGTCGAGGGCGCCGAACGCCACGCGCTGGTGGGCGCGACGCGCTGGTGGGCGCGACGCGCACGATTCAGCAGAGCCGCCCGCGCATGACTATTTGCTCGTATCATTTGCTGGACGACGTCCAGGTGCTGCCGGAGGTGGTCCACGCCATCCTGCCCGAGTACAAGGCGTTGCGGCGCCGCGATCACGACTATTACTACTGCGATTGAGACCGGCGCGGCGCAATCACGAAAGCGCCGGCCGCCTGGACGCCCCAATCTCCAGCGAGCGGGGCGCCTTCCAGGCGCTCTTCCATTGGGGCCATGGTTGGCGATGCCAGGGGTTTTGGAATAGACTGCGAACACATGTCCGATACGCGGGCTGCGCAGGCGCCGGTCACGATCAGCGCCATCATCCCAACCTATAACCGCGCCCATCTCATTCTCCGTTCACTCCAAAGCGTGCTGGCTCAGACCACGCCGGTGACCGAGGTGGTTGTGGTTGACGACGGATCCACGGACAATACACGCGAGATCCTGGCGCCATACCTTGACCGGATCACCTACATCCGCCAGGAAAACGCCGGCGTTTCCGCCGCGCGCAACCGTGGCGCCCGCGACGCCGGCGGCGAATGGCTGGCGTTCCTCGATTCCGACGACGAATGGCTGCCCGGGAAGATTAAACGCCAGTTGCAGGAGCTCAAGGCGAACCCGCAGGCGATTCTGGTCTACGGCGGGGCGCGCATTCGCCAACCGGACGGCAGCGAATCCGAGGGGCGCGGGACCCCCGTTTCCGAACTTGGGACGGCTCTACGCAACGGCACTACGATAGCTACCTCGGTGGCCATCGTCCGGCGCGACGTGTTTTTGCGGGTCGGCGGCTTCGACGAGTCACTCAGTTTCGGCGAGGATTGGGACCTGTGGCTGCGGCTGAAGGAGCACGGCGAATTCCTGGGCGTCGCGGAGCCGCTGATGCTCTCCCATCGCACGCGCGACTCCCTTTCCAACCAGGTCGAGCGAATCCTCGACAACGGCGAGAGGCTGATCAAAAAAACGCTCCTGCAAGGGACCGCGGGCCGCGAAAAGAGGGCCCGCGCGCGGCGCCTGCGGGCCAGGCTGTATTTTTCCGCCTCCATCTCCGCCCGCACTGTGAGCCTGCGGCGGGAACGCGCGCTGCTATGGCGCTCGATCCTCCAATTCCCGAGTCCCGCGTTCTTTCCCGATCGTTACAAGGCTCTGTGCCGGAACCTGCTGGAGGGCGCGGGGCTTCGCCAGCACCCTTCCTGCTGAGCCGCTACGGCGATGCGCGATACTACGGCGTGGGGCCTGCAACGGCTCATATTCCTCAGCCGGCATTCCGGGAAGCGCTGAGTGCGGTGCCGCGGCCGGCGCGCGGGGCCTGAGCGTGGCTAGGTTGAGAAGTAGCCGAAAGGGGTTTGCGCGTTGGCAGTCAATGAAAGTGAACAGAAGCGGGGATCGGCCACTCGGAGGACTTTCGACAACTCTCTGGTGATCGGACTGGAGATGGTCGTCACCTTCCTGACCACCATGGGCTACGGCATCGCCGTCGCGCGCGCCATCGGCCCTGAAAAGTTGGGCTACTTCCAGGTCGTCTGGTTCTGGGCTTTGGCGGGCTGCAATCTCGCGACTCTGGGGATTCCAGGAACGACGCGGCGCTACATCGCGGAAGCGCTGGGACGAAATAACCTCCCGGTGGCGCGCGGCATCTTCCTGTCCACGTGGAAACTTCAGTTTCTGCTCGCTGCGGCGATCCTCGTCATTGGCGAAGTAGTCGTCTTCGCCTTCACCCGAAGGAGCTACTGGAGCAGTTCGTGGCTGCTCATCCTCTGCCTCGCGCCGCGATTTCTGGCGATGATTCCCGCTATGGTCCAAGTGGCCGCCGAACGCCTCGGCCAGAATCTGATCGCCACCACCGCAGCCTCCGCGACGATGATCGCCGTCCTGTGGTACGGCCTTTGGTCGGGCTGGGGCGTGGTCGCGGCCGCCGCCGCTTTCTTAGCCCTCAACGTGGTTGATATGGTTCTCAAATCGACCTTCGCGGTGACTTGGCTGAAATTGCGCCCGCGCGTGCCCATCGAAGCCGGTTTGCAGCGGCGGATGCTCAGTTTCTCCACTAAGAGCACCTTGCTGATGCTGCTCAGTTTCGTCGTCTGGGACAAATCGGACATGTTCTTCCTCCAGATTCTCGTCAAGGACCCCAAGGTTTGGTCGTTTTTCACCACCGCCTACGGTTTCGCGGATAAGATCATCTGGATCGTCGCGGTCTTTGGCAACAGCATCGGCGTGGCGCTCTACGGTGAGATTGGCCGCAGCATGGAGAAGCTGAATCGTACCGCCGCGGTGGGGCTCAGATACTGTTTGCTGCTGGCTTCGGTGCTTCTGTTCGGCCTGGCCGCGGTGGCGCCCTGGCTGGTCGTGACGCTCTATGGTAAGGCCTACGCGGCCGCCGGGCCGCTTCTGGTCGTGGCCGCGCTGCTGGCCGCCGGTAAGTGCGTCATGCCGGTGGTCGGCACCGTGTTTGCCGCCGCTGAACGGCAGGGCGCGGTGGTCATCGTCGTCCTCGGCTGCGGCTTGCTGGACGTGGTGCTGGACCTGTTGTTGATCCCGCGCTGGGGTGCCTTGGGGGCCACCGTCGCCAACGGTGTTGCGCAGACTCTCGCGGCGGCGATCATGATCTGGTATGCCGGCCGGTCGTGCGGCGTGCAATGGAAACTTCGCGAACTCCTGCCGGGAGCCGCCGCCGGACTCGGCACGGGCCTCGCCGCCTGGCTCGCCGGAATGTGGCTGCCGTCTCCCGCTGCCCGTTTGGCGGTCGGCGTGGCGGCGGGCGCGATCGCCTGTCCGATCCTGTTCCGGCTTCTGCGGGTCTTCGGCCCGGAAGACTCCTATCGCATCAATGAGCTCGTTGGCAGCACTCCGCCGTGGCTGCGCCAGCCCCTCGACCCGCTATTCGGATTCCTCATCCCGCGGGAACGGGGATAATCACGGAAGGAGCCCGCGCCGTTCATGGGTCTGACTCTCACGCTCTTCTATTTCCTGTACATGTATGTCTCGCCGGCTTCGTGGATGCCGTGGCTCTCCACCATCACCGTGCAGCCATTTGTCGCCGGGCTGGCGTCGCTGTGCACTTTGCCCCGCTTCTTAACCCGTACGCCGTTCAAAGCATCTCCTCCCCTGCTCCTGTTCATGGCGTTTTGCGCCCTTCTGTCCATTTCTCCCGTTTTCCACGGATGGTTTGGAGGAGTTTCCGAGTCTCTGTTTGCCGCCGTGATTCCAGCGTTTTTTCTGTTCCTGATTCCACTCAATGTCGACACCTCCGCGCGCCGGAAGATCGTGGCCATCGCATTGTTCTGCTCCATGCTCGGACTTACCCTGGCCGGCATTCGCCAGTACCATCTGGATCCGGAACAGAGCAAGTTCGTGCTGGTCCAACCAGCCGACGCGGACGACGATTCCGCGGAAGCAGGCGAGCGTCCACCACTCTATCGCCTGAAAGCGCAGGGCTTTATCGACGATCCAAACGATTTTGCCCAACTGTTGCTGATCACCGTTTCACTCTCCTTCATCTGGCGGAGCCGCAACTGGCTGAAAAATATTCTGTTCATCCTGCTTCCCGGCACGATCCTGCTCTACGCCGTCTACCTGACCCATTCCCGCGGCGCCCTGGTAGCCATCGTCGTGATGATCACCGTCGCGTTTCGAAGGAAGTTGAAACTGCTCGGTTCGTTGGCTTTGGCCACCGTCGGTGCCCTGGGATTGCTCCTCAGTAAGTTCGCCGGAGGCCGTGACATCGGCATGTCGGGCGGCGCGGACCGCTTGGGAATCTGGAGCGAAGGTTGGGAATTGTTCAAGCAATCGCCCCTGTATGGGCATGGCTTTGGCAGCTACGGTGACACCGTGAACATAGCGGCGCACAACTCAATTATCTTGGTGGCCGCTGAGCTGGGCGTGGTCGGCCTCGTGCTCTGGGTTTCCATCTTTGTCGTTTCTTTTGCGCAGCTCAGCCGTGTTGCCACGCCCACCGACGGTACCCCGCCCGACCCCGTTCTGCGTCAGCACGCGCTGTGTCTGGAGACCGCGCTTACGGCGTTCCTGGCCACATCCTGGTTCCTCTCGCGCGCCTATTACCCGATATCTTTTCTGTTAGTAGGCCTGGTGGGCGGCCTGGTCTATCAGGAGAGCGTCCGCCGCCCCGGCGCCGATCTGATGCCGCCCTGGAAGACCTGTATCTTCCGCAGCCTGGCCGCCAGCGTGGCGGCGCTAGCCTTGATTTACGCCATGCTCCGCCTGCACGCGGTCTGAGGCGCACCGTCGTAAACGCCGGGTTCCTCCCTGGCGGAAATGCGCGTCTGGCTGAGCCGCGCTCCGTCAGGGAGCGGTCCCATCGAACCCTTTTTCAGCAGCCTGCTAGCGCAGTTCCGCCAGCGCCGCTTTCGCGCCAGCGTGATCGGGACTGGCCTCCAGGGCCTTGGTGAGTTCTTCCCTGGCCTGCTGCTGCTCGTGCAACCCCAGATAGCCCAACCCGGCCCCGTAGTGCGCTGTCGCGAGCGTGGCCCGTTGCGCTTTCAAGGTGTCCAGAGGCGCGCTCAGATCCGGTTTCGCCGGCTCGCCTTGCAGTGCCTGCTGTGACGTTTCCACCAGTTGCTGCAGCAGCGCCGTGGCTTTGTCCGCCTGGCCCAGTTTGCGCAGCGACAGCGCCCGATAGTATGCCTGCAGATCTCTCGGCGAAACTCCGCCGCGCCGGCGGCGCCCCTGCCGCTGCGGTGGTCCCGCTTTCACATCGGCCGACTTTTGCCAGTACCGCTTCGCCTGCGCCGCGTCGCCCAGCGCCGAGTACGCGTTCCCCATCCAGTAATCCGCTTCCGGTTCGCGGCCGCTCACATCGATTCCTTCCGAAGGCAGGTTCGTCGGGATCTCGAGCGCCACCTGAAACTCCGCCAGTGCCTCCTTGGCGTGCTTGGCCTCCAGCAGTTTCTGGCCGCGCAGCATGTGGGCGTCGGTCCAGTCGTCCGCCACGTTCAGATTGCCGCCTTCCCAGACTGCGAATTCGCGCCCCGTCAGCCGCTTGATCGCTTCGTCGTACTTGCCCAGGGAAACCAGCAGCCCAGCCTCGTGCGCCAGCGAGTCGTCCCGTTGCGAGACCACGTCCTGGTTCTTCTCGAGCAGCGCCAGCCGCTTCTCCGGAGCAACCCCGGCCGCTTCGTATAACTCGTCCAGCTCCGCGAAATGCTTCGCATATTTGGGTGTCGACGCGACCGCCAGTTCCAGTTCCGCGATCGCCTTGTCCAGCGAGCGTCCCGATGTGCGGTGCCACCACGCGATGGCCAGGTTGCGATGCACGATCGGCATCGACGGATCGATCGCCGCCGCGGCCTCCCACGCCTTCGCCGCCTCCGCCGGCTGCCAGTCGTATAGCAGATTACCCAGGTAATACGGCGCCCGCGCGTCACGCGGGTTCGCCTTCATCGCCGCCCGCAGCACCTCGATCTCCTCGCCCTGGAACGGGAACGCGTATTCGGACGGCATCTTCATCGCCTGCGCGTAGTACTCGCCCGCCTTCTCCGGTTGCTTTAGCATTTCCGCGAAGTAACCCAGATAGTAGTACACCATCGGCTGGATTTTGGCCTTGTCGGGAGCGTCCGCTACCGACTCCAATAACACGTCCGTGCCGTCCTGCCACAGGCCCGCGTCCAGGTATTCAGCCGCCGTCTCCGCCGCCGTGGCCGGATGCTCGTTCATCGTCGCCGTCATTACGCTGCGCGTCTTCGCGTCCTTCGACAACAGCCAGCGCTCCGCCATCGACCGCACGTCCAGCGGATCCGTTCGCCGCTGCGCCACCGCCAGCACCCGCAGCGCCTCCTCCGTCCGACCCAGGTGCCGCAGCGCCGCGGCGCGCAGATTCAATGCCCGGATATTCAACGCGTTGTTGTCCAGCGACTTGCCCACGAAATCCAGCGCCGCCGTGAAATCTCCGCGCAGCGCCGCGATCTCGGCCACCTCGTAGTAGCCCGCCGCCCGCCACGGCAGATTCCACGTCGCATTGTAGAGATACTTTTTCGCTTCATCGATCTTGCCTTCCGCCTTCAACGTCAGGCCCAGGTAGTAGATCGGCTCGGCATCCTTCGGCGTCGTGTAGTTGTCTTCCAGCCGCTCCAGCGCCTTGCGGAACAGTTGCTCCGCCTCGCCGTAGCGCGCCTTCTTGTAATAGTTGATCCCCAGCGCCGTGTTCACCCGCACATCGCCCGCATCGCGCCGCAGCGCCTCCTCCCAGTACGGCTCGGGCGCGATGCTCGGGTCGTGAAACTGTTCCGCCCGTAGCCCGATCAGATACAGCTCTTCGACCGTCTTGACCTGCGCCGGCGGAAGCGGACTCGTCACCACCTTCGGCATCGGCTCCGGCGTCAGTCGAATCGGCGAATACGAGACCAGTTCCTTGCCGTCCGCACTGATCGACGCCCGCAGATCGTGCTCGTCAGTGCCCGCCGGAACCGCCACCTGCTTGACATACGGCTGGCCCGGATCGATCGCCACCGTCTCCTCCAGCAGCACCTTCGCGCCCGCCTCCAGCTTCACCGTCGCCGCCGCGTGCGCCGCCGTCGTATTGAAGCCCACCCTGGCCATGCCGCTCTTGTCGACATCCAGATTCACCGCCGCGTCGAGGTTGGCCTTCTTCACGCCTTCGATTTCGCGGAACGGATACCAGTTCATCGAGAACGACTTCACGTCGAACGGCTGCAGCCAGCTATAGTCCGGCTGGTTGTCGGAATACCCGCCCACCATCAGCTCGTCGTACGGGCCGTCCGTGTCGCTCAGAATGTGGTCCCACATGCGGCCGCGCGGGCCGCCGCCCCAGGTCCACACTTTCTTACCGGGGACGATATTGTGATCCGCCACCGCCATCGTGCCGGCGTGCTTGCCGTGGTCGTAACCCGCGAAAAAGTCGTCGGCGTAGTTCCACGCAAAAATCGAATTCGCCTGGAAATGGTTTTTGTACCAGCTCACATCCACGCCCTTGGTGAAGTCCGCCCCGGCGTAGAAGGAGTTGGCAATCGGCCACTTGATGAACTCGCGCTTCCCATGAAACGTCCCGTATTGCGTGCTCGGCGGGAAGATCACCTGGTAATCGTCGTTTACATGCACCGCGACATTGGCGAAGCACAGCATCGTCTCGACCACCGGCGTGCGATTCAGGATCCGGATCCGCGCCTCCATATACGACCTGCCCGGCCGCAGCGTGTAGCCCACTGCCCACCGCATCCGGTGCCGCACCTCCAGCTCGCCCACCCACACCGTCTTGCTGCCGTCCTCGTTCTGCTCGATGCTGTACTGCACCGGCAGGAACGTCGACGCGCGATGGTGGTGCGGTATGTTCCACTCGATCCCTCCGCTGATCCACGCGCCGATCAAGCCGATCAGCGCCGGCTTGATCACGTGCTGCCGGTAGATGAAGTTGTAGCCGTTGGTCTTGTCGATTCCTTCAAACAGCCGCCCGCCAATCTCAGGCATTATGCCGATCTTGATGTACTCGTTCTCGATGTACACGATCTTGTAGCTCTTATCGACCTTAATGTGCGTCAGCGCGTCGTACAGCGGATAGGGATAAACGATTCCCTGCGCCCCTTGCGACGCGCGTCCCAGGTCGAACATTGGATTGGGTTCCGGCGCGCCCGCCAGATAGGTCGGGATGACAATGTTCTCCTCCCATACCCGCACCGGCGCGGCATCGGCCGCCGTGAGCACCGGCGTCGCTGTCACGAGCAGCGCGCCCAGGCCCGCCACTAAAACCAAAAAGCCGCAAAATCGTTTCATGGCCAACGTCTCCATTCACCGGCGTTGCTCTTCCGGCGGCGCTGCACCGGAAGTGGCCGCGGACCGCCTGTTCGCTCCTCAACCCGAGGAGCCGGCTGCCCGGCCAATATTCCGGTACTAGACTATCGGATCTGGATTACCGGTGCCAGCCCGCCTCCGCCGCCGCTTCGAGCCCCGCTCCACTGTGATAGCGTTCCCTCGGAGGCGCGCTTCGATCCAGCTCGAGCCCCGCCCGTTCAGTGATAGGAAGATACGTCGATACGCTGATGGATTGACACGAGGTTCGTCGCATGTCCGATTCTCACTACTCCGATTCCGCCGCCTCGGCCCCGCTGCTCACCAGCCGCCGCGGTTTCATCGCCGCCGCGGCCGCCGCCCCGATGCTCACGCCCCAGTTGCTCACGACGATGCCCGCATCGGCCGCCCCCTCCGCCGCGCCCATCCTGGCCCAGCCGCGCCTGGGTGCGGAGTTCTTTCTCAATCGCACCGAGACCCGCGACTCCGTCTTCCATCACTTCCGGCGCATGGCCGAAACCGGCCTCACCATCGCCCGCATCTTCACCCTCTGGGACCAGGTCGAGCGCCAGCGCGGCCAGTGGGACTTCAGCCGCTACGACTGGATCTACGACGCCGCCGCCCAGAACGGCATCCTCATCGCCAACACCCTCTGCTCCGAGGACCCTCCCGGCTGGTTGGGCCAGGCCCCCTTCTACCATGCCTGGAAGGACCTCTCCAATCCCGCCCTGCGCCCGCTTTCGGAGATCTACCTGGAGCAGGTCGTCACCCGCTACCGCAACCATCCCGCGCACGGCGTCTGGCTGCTGCAGAACGAGCCCGGCCTCAGCAGTTCCAACGAGCCCTACGTCCTCCCGGAATTCGCCCGCTGGCTGGAGCAGAAGTACGGCAGCGTCGAGAAGCTCAACCAAGTCTGTTACACCCAATTGCGCCAGTTCTCCGATGCCCAAGCGCCCGAAGATCCACGCTCCGGCGGCTGGTCCGACTATCCCTCCAACCTCGACTGGCGCCGCTTCCGTTGCGAACACCTCGCCGATCAGCTCCGCTGGATCCACTCCCAGATCGAGAAGCACCACCCCGGCGCCCTGACCCACTGCAATCCCCCCGGCCTGACCAACAACATGCCCGCCTCCGGCCGCGACATGTGGCGTCTGAAGCCCACGGTCCACTTCCTCGGCGCTTCCATGCACGCCGCCTGGAACTTCGGCATGTTCCCGCGCGAGGACTTCGGTGTCGCCTACGCCTACTGCTGCGACCTCATCCGCAGCGTCTCCGCCCCCGCCCCGTGGTGGGTCACCGAGCTCCAGGCCGGCCCCACCGTCTTCACCGGCAACCGGCCCCTCAATCCCACCTCCGGTGAGATCGCCCGCTGGCTCTGGGACGGCCTCGGCAACGGCGCTCGCGGCATCGTCTACTGGCTCTGGCATCCGCGCACCGAGGGCAATGAGGCCGGCGAATGGGCCCTGGCCGGTCCGAACGGCGAGCCCACGGCGCGCACCCGCGCCACCCGCGCCGTGGCTTCCGTTCTGAATACCCACCAGGACTTCTTCCGCCTCGCCCAGCCCGTTCCGGCCCGCGCCGCCATCCTCTATGACCAGGACGCCATGCTGCTCTATGCCGTCGACGGCTGGCGCCGCCCGACCGATGAGATCGTGTTCTCCCTCATGGGCTGCTACAAGGCGCTCCACCGCGCCCACGTGCCCGTCGACTTCATCGACACCACCGCCCTCGAAGCCGGCCAGGCCACCCGTTACGCCGTCCTCTATCTGCCTTATTGCTACGCCCTCTCGGCCAAATCCGCCGCCGCCATCCGCGAATTCATCCGCCGCGGCGGCACCGTCTGGGCCGATGGGCTCGTCGGTTGGAAGGACGAGCAGGGCACGACTCTGCAGTTCCCCCCCGGCCCGCTCTCCGACGTCTTCGGCTTCACCCTCGAGGACATCCAGTCCGTCTGGGAGCCCTTCGCTCTCACCGATTCGGGCGACAAAGCCGGCGAACTGTGGCGCTGTCTGATCCCGCAGGAAACCTTCGGCGCAACCCTGCGCGGCCCCGACGCCCGCCCCGTCGCCGTCGAACGCCGCTTCGGCCAGGGCCGCGCCATCTACTTCGCCACCGCCTTGACCTACGCCTGCTTGCGCCGCGACGATGCGCGCGTCGTCAACTGGATCGCCGCGCCCGCCCTCGAAGCCTCCCGCGATCTGCCCATCCGCCTCGAAGAACCCGGCGGCCGCGTCGCCTTCCACGCCCTCCAGGCCCCCGGCCGCTGCGCCGCCTTTCTCAACAACTGGGGCCCCGCTACCCGCGCCACCGTCCACTTCCCGCCCTCAACCCGCGCCGTCGTCGACATCCTCGCCGCCGCCACCGTCCCGGTCCGCTCCGCCGGCGCATTCTCTGAAGTGATCGTCGATCTGCAGGAAGGGGCAACCGCGGTCTTGCTGACTACAGCGTCGTAGGCAGTGTCCCTTGCGGCCGCGACAACACCGTGAAAACACCGTGATTTCACCGTGATGTTGCGAGGGCGCGAACGCGCGCATTTTGAAGCCGCGGATTGAGCGCGGGCGCGCGGAAACCCGCTCAGGCTGAGCGGGTTTTTGCTGATAACTCGTTTGTTTTCAATAACAGATCCGCTCAGCCTGAGCGGTTTGCATTCTTGCAGCAAGCCGCCCGGAATGGAAACGGAGGCTCTTTCGGAGCCGGGAGCCGGCCCGGCGCGCGGGAATCGGCGTGCGAACTCCGCCTCCGCCCGCCCTGCCGCAACCCTTCTATCGCCCTTCTCAGCCGGGATTGAAATGACGACCGGCGCCGCGCTAGAAATGACGACCGGCGCCGGGCTTGCAATGCGGATCGGCGGCCCGACTCAGGCGAATTTCCAGCCCTTGCGGAACTTCGGTTTCAGGTACTGGTTGGCCGCGTTGTTGTTGCTGAAACGGCCCTTCGCCGCGTCCCACTCCAGCTTGCCCTCGAACTTCATGGCGATCACGCCCAGCAGCATCCACTGCACGAACGGGCCCGCGACGCCGAAGTTCGAGCACGCCGGGTCGCCGCCCTTGCAGGCGCGAATCCAATCCTGGTGGTGCCCCGGCGAGCGCGTCAGCAGCTCTGGCGGGAACTTGTAGTCCTTCATCTTGGACGCCGGCACGAGCCGCGTCCCGCCGCCGTAGCAGCCGGTGGTGATCATGCCCTTCTGACCCATGAAGAGGCTGCCGTTCACGTCCTCGTCGCCGAGCTTTTCGCCCGCCGCCACACCCTCGAACTTCGGCACCTCCGTCAGTCCGTCGTGCCAGAAGATCTGCACCGGCGGCATCGAGCCGCGCGCCGGGAAGTCGAAGCGGATGGTCGATTTCTTGGGGAAAGTGTACTGGCTTTTGCCCTCCTGCATCAGGCACTCGACGCTGGTCGGCGGCGTGAGCCGCAGCGCCATGTTCGGCGTGCCCAGAATGTGGCACGCCATGTCGCCGATCGCTCCGCAGCCGAACTCCGGGAAGCCGCGCCAGTTGATAGGTATGTAGGCCGGGCTGAACGGGCGCGGATCGGAGTCGGCCAGCCAGGCGTCCCAGTCGAGCGTCGGCGGAACCGGCGCTTCCGTCGGCACCACCTCCGGGCCCTGCGGCCAGTAGGCCCACGGGCGGTTGGTCCAGGCGTGCACTTCGGTGACGCCGCCGATCTCGCCCGCCCAAATCATCTCGCAGCATTGGCGCGCGCCTTCGTTCGAGTAGCCCTGGTTGCCCATTTGCGTGGCCACGCCATGCTTTGCCGCGGCCAGCGTCAGTTGCTGCGCTTCCCACACCGTGCGCGTCAGCGGCTTCTCGCAATACACGTGCTTGCCGCGCGCCATGGCCCACATCGCCGCGCTGGCGTGGACGTGGTCCGGACAGGCCACGATGACTGCGTCGATGTCCTTGGCATGCGCGTCGAACATGCGCCGGAAATCCTTGTATTTCGGCACGTTCGGGTACAGCTTGAACGTCTTCTCGGCGCGCACGTCGTCGGGATCCGTCAGCGCGACGATGTTCTCCGCGGAACAGGCGCGAATGTCTTCGTTGGCCCGGCCTCCGGCCCCGACCGTGGCGATGTTCAGCTTCTCGTTGGGCGACTTGTAGCCCAGCCGCTTCAGCGAGGGAGCACTGCCGAAGCCGGCGCTCGGCACCGCGCCCGCGAGCAGCGCGCCGTAAAACAGGTGACGTCTGGTGAGAGTAGGGTTGTCCATAAGTTTGATTCCGTTGTGATCGGCAACCATAGCCTACACCCGCGCGGCTGTGCCCGGGGCAACCATGGTGCTACAGGTCCGCGAGGTCGTACTCGCCCAGCCGCAGCGGATACGTGCCGTACTGCCGCACCAGCCGCACGACGTAGTCGTAGCGCTCTCCGCTGACGTCGCCCGGCACCGAATGATCGGACTGGAAGATGAACCCGCCGCCCTTGGCCGCGTTCAATTTCGTCAACACGGCGGCCTTGATTTCGTCGAAACTCCCGTTGGCCCAAAGTTGCACGTCCATGTTGCCGCAGAAGCCGATGCGGTGGCCGAACTTGCGGCGCAGATCGATGACGTCCATGCCGGCCTTGGCCTCGAGCGGATTGTAAGCGTCCACGCCGAGTTCGACGAAGTCCGCGAAGATGCGGTTCACGTTGCCGCAGCCGTGGTAAATCACCGGCAGATTGTGCGCGTGGCACTCGTCAACCAGCGCCTGTACGCCCGGTTTGAAGTGCGCGCGCCAGAAGGCGGGCGAGAACAGCATGCCCTTCTTGCAGGCCACGTCGCCCCAGATGACCACGCCGTCCAGCAGCCCATCGGCGGCTTGGATCTGCGCCTTCAGGACCTCCAGCGAGAACGCGTGAATGCGTTCGACGAAGCGCGCGATCGCGTCCGGGTACAGGCCCATCCAGAGCATTGCGTTCTCCGAGCCGACGATGCGCCACAGCATCTCGTGGGCTTCACACACGCCACCGAAGACCGGGAAGTCGGACCAAACCGCTTTGACGCGCTCGACGTAGGGCGGCAGGTTGCGGGCGAAGCCGTCGCCCACGCCGTTGATCTGGTCGTCGCCCGCGTCGAAGAAGCGGCGCTGGTCCCACGGATCGTCGAACTGGAAGGCCTCCATCTTCTCGACGGTATCGGTCTCGAAGCGCATGAACGCGGGCATTGGATAGGCCAGCTTCTTCCGCAGGACCGCTTCAAATCCCGTCCTGACGACGACCTCTTCGGCGTTCTCCAGCAGGATCTCGAAGGGCTGGATGTGCGGATCGAGGTTGGGGTTGAACTGCATCCAGTCGAGGTCGTAGAAGCGGTAGATATCGGTGTCGGCGGCGAGTCCGAGTTCCTCGCGCCAGCGCCGCAGGAAGCTGCCCCAGAAGAAGTCGCTGACCGGGACGCGGTCGGCCTCCTGGTGGTGCAACGTCAGGTTCATGCGTTCGAGTTTCGCCAGGCAGTTGGCAGTCCGGTTCATATTCACCCTTCCCTATTGCAGGCCCCGGCAGCGAGGCCGCGTCGCGTTCAGCGCGAGGTGTTTGCGGCCGCATTCGCGATTCCGCGGCTGGACCATTTCTTCCACAGCTCCGAATCCCGCAGCAACGGGATGAACACTCCGCCGACGACGGAGCGCGCCTGAAAGCCAACCTGTTTGCCGTCGGTGGTTTCGTACCAATCAGTAAGCGGAACGCGCGTCGGCGTCTCGTTCATCCAGCGATAGGACGGCGCGATCAGCCGGCGGAAGTCGTCGTCCTTTTCGGCGAGGCAGGAGGTCCAGACGATCCAATCGAGCTTCGTGTACGTCTTGCGGTTGTCGAGCGGCAGACCGTAGGTATTCAGCTTCGTCAGACAGTAGGCGACTTCCGTGCGGGCGATCTCCGGCGCGAACAGGTTGTAGCCCAGCAGACGGTCCCAGACCAGGTTGTACTTCTGGCTCCATGTGCCGGGCTTGTCAAACGCGAGCTTGTAGTGATCGCCGTCAGCCGCCATGCGCGGCCACTGCGCGGCCATG
>Ga0182027_10004444_pt1 | contig 21716 bp, 16 predicted proteins | sample 712E1DmetaG_FD_121300 | JGI IMG/M metagenome (GOLD analysis project Ga0182027, IMG submission 121300) | Permafrost microbial communities from Stordalen Mire, Sweden - 712E1D metaG (Illumina Assembly) | ecosystem: Environmental > Terrestrial > Soil > Wetlands > Permafrost | place: Sweden... | reverse complement strand
CCCAGCATGATGACCAGCTTGGGTGGATGCTTCCCTTCCCTTTCCAATTGGCGGTAAGTCTGGAAGAGCAGGGCGGTGCTCGCTTCGATCTCCCCGGTGCTGCCCGCGTGTTTTTCCCATTCCGGGTGCGACCAAAGCATGTTGCTCCAGTCGATCAACAGCCAGTCGATGCCCAGGTCCTCGAACCATTCCTCGTGCTTGCGAATCACACTGACGTCATAGGAACTGTACTTGCCCAAAATCGGTATGGCCTCTGCCGTTTCGTAGCTGCCGCCGTTGTGGGGCGTAAAAAAGGTTTCATATTGGAGACCGATCATGCTCCCTGAGTGTTGGGTCGCTTCCAATATCCCTGCGGCTGCCGCGGCTGCCGGCGGATCATCACCGGCGCCCAGGCAAACCACTCCGCCAGCCATCAGGATTATGCCCAGACAAGCAAGGGTTCGCACCAGGCAGCGGCCGGAAAGACCTTTTGCAATCACGTCAATGCTCAGCATCGGAGGGCCTCCATCCCCAAGAAGGAGTCTTGTCACCTGTGGGGTTTACATCGAGTAGGGGGATTGTACATCTTTCAGCCGGCTGATGAAAAAGTCGTCGCGACGCCTTCCGTAGCGCCGGCTTCCAGCCGACATAGAGCCGGCGGCGCTAAGTTCAAATTGGGACAGTACCCTTCCGTCCGGATGGACTCTTCTCCAGAGGGGGGCGCCGGCGCCGGGACAACCATGGCGCCCATCTTTTCACATCTCGCTTCCCCCAAGGCAGTGCTACAATTCGTTCCCGAAACAGGGATGCCCCAAACCCTGGATCTTTGCTCTTGAATGAGGCGATTTTTTCCCCAGGCCCCTTGCAAGCGGAGGATTATGGAACAGAGCTACATTATTGCCGGAACGCCCGAGGTCAGAATCGCCGTTCGTGTCCGCGGCCTCTCGCATGAGCCGCTTTATTTCGACGAGGATACCTCGACCATCCGGGTGACAAAAGAATTCATCGTAATTCGCCTTCGCATACGGGTTGACCTCGACATCGATCTGCACGTAACGAACATGCGAACCCATATTGGCGGCATCTATCGGGTAGCATGGATTAACACTCGCCCGGTACAGGGCTTGTATGCCGTCGGCCTTGAACTGCTCGACGCGGAAGGCGAGATTTGGGAGTCGGATTTAATCCCCGAGGGCCTGAACACGGGGGAGGCCGCACCTTCTGCTCTGTTGGAATGCCAGCGGTGCTATCAAAGAGTTTCCATGTCCGTCCCCGAGGCATTGACCGAATCTCTTGGTGAGGGCTTCACCATCGCCCGCCATTGCGAAACTTGCAAAGCCACCACGGGCTGGGTTTATACTCCTGAAAAACCACCGGCGCCGGGCTCGGGCGATGCCACCAAACCAGCGACAGATCACCGGCAAAAAGGGCGCGCGCCCATCCGGCTGGCGGTCAAAATCATCCGCACCAAGCACGGCATGAACCTTTTCGATATCTCCGAAACGATGAATGTCTCTCGTACGGGGATTTATTTCACCACCGAGCAGGGTTACGAGGTGGGAGAAAACGTGGAGGTCGTCCTGCCCTACCACCCGGACAGCATGGCAATTCCCGTTCCGGCGCGGGTGGTACGCCGGGAAGAGCGCGCCGGGACCTGCCAGAAGGGCATCGCCCTCCAACTTTCCTTCGGCTCTGCTCAGCCCTTATGACTTCCACCGCCGAAAGCAAGTACTGAATATTTTCGCACGTTGCGGCTCGTACGCTGGAGGAAAGGAAAAGCCGCGGTCCTTCAAAACAGGTCCGCGCCACCTGCTGCCATATTATTTTCTGCCGCTACCAGCATCAGGAAGGTTACGAGTTTATGAAGTTCGTCATTTCCCTTCATCGTTGGGAGAGTGGACACGTGAACTCGTAGCTCCCTGAACCGACCTCGTAAACCGACGAATCGTTTTCCCCGCGCAGGAACTTGACCCCGTCTGAGCGGGCCGCGAGTTTGCCCTTTTCGCGCACGGTTTCAGAGTCTTTCGCCGGCACGTAGACAGTGGCCGTAGAGTTGGGGGGCACGACAATGCTCCAAGAGAACTTCCCTTCCCGGGTTTGCCAACTACTGCTGATCTTGCCCTGGGGCGAATCAAGCGAGCCTTTGGCAAAGGTCAGTCCGGGGACCACGCGCGGATGCATCACGATATTCTTGAACCCCGGCTGCTCCGGGTCGTAATTGATGCCTGCCAAGCCTTGGTAGAACCACGTCACCACGTCACCGGTCTGAATCAGCAGGGCCTCGCTATTCATGCCGGGGTCGCGCGTGTTCATATCGTAGCGCTCCCAGATGGTGGTGGCGCCCTGGGCGATCATGTAACCCCAACTCGGCCTTTTCGTGCGCGTGGCGATGGTCAAAGCCACGTCGGCGTGTCCCGTTTCCGTAAGCACCTCCATCAGCCACTGCATTCCCAACAGACCCACCGTGCTGTAGCCCTGATGCTGGACCATGATGTCATCCACCAGGTTCTGGATAACGCGGGGCCGAACCTGATCAGGAACCAGTCCAAACGCCAGCGGCAGCACGTAGGAGGTTTGGGTGGCGCTTTCATATTGGGCGGCTTGAGGATTGAAAAATCGCTTGTTGAATCCGTCTCGAATCCTGGCGGCGAGGTCCGTGTAATGCTTTTCGTCCTCCGTCCTGCCCAGCCGCTGCGCCGCGCGTGCCATAAGTTCGACATTCAGATAACCATAGGCCGAGCCGATGAGGGCCGTACTGGTAGCTCCATGGTCATTTCCCTTCCCGTCCATGGACGCGGTATCGCACCAGTCGGCGAATATCGTTTTATCAACGGTGTAGTCCGGTTTTAGTTGGCGGGCGCAGTACTCCACCCATTTTTTCATGGGCTTGTAATTCACTTCCAGAATGCGCCGGTCGCCATAGAACGAATAAAACCAATCCGGGATGATGGTCACAACGCTGGGCCACGCAATGTCGTCGCTATGGTAGAACGCCCAGTAGGTCGGAGAAACATCGGACAGTTGGCCGTCGGGCATCTGATCCAGAAAGTTATCGTTAATCCACTTCTCATAAAACGCGGCCACGTTGAAGTTGAAGGCTTCACCTTCGCTGTCCTTCGCCGGGTCGCCCACCCAGGGCTGGCGTTCGTCGCGGTCAGGATCCAGGGGGACGCCATTGCGCAGAAATATGCGCTGCCCCCACCGCACATTGCGATAAATGTGGTTCACCAGCGGAATGGAGCACTCGAACGAACCCACCGAATCAAGGTTGTTCTCCACCACGAGGCCTGCAAACTCATCGGCGGTGACCTTTCCGGGCAAGCCGGTGACTTCGACGCGGCGGAATCCCTGCCCCCGAAATCGCGGACTCCAGGTTTCCACGCCAACGCCTTTGAAGGTGTAGATGTCGGTGGCCAGCGCGCTACGATTGTCCTGGGTGCGCAGTGAGCCATCGGGGTTAAGACTATAGGCTTCCCGCATCTTCACCACGGTACCGGCAGGGGCAGAGGCGCGCAGGCGAATCTGGCCGTAGAAATTCTGCCCAAAGTCCACGACATAGGTTCCAGGCTTGGTTCGATGAATGGAGACGGCCTTGAGCACCTGAGTGTTCTTGGTCGGTTCCAGCATTTGCGCGTGCAGGCGTCCGCCGGGCGAATCCATCAGGTCCACTTTTTGCCAGCGACTGTCGTTGAATCCCGGTTTGTCCCAGCCCGGCATTTCCTTGCGCGCGTCGTACTCCTCGCCGTCGTATTCGTTGTTGGTGCGCGTGGGGCCATCCGCCGTGACCTTCCAATCACCGTCGCTCACCACCCGTTCATGCGTGCCGTCCGCGTATTCAATTTCGAGCTGGAGCAACAACCTCGGATAGCCATAATTCTTGAATTTCACCGGAGTCTTGTCGCCCGCCCGTTGCGCGAAGAATCTTCCGTTGCCCAGAACCGCGCCCAGCGCGTTCTTGCCCGCTTGGAGCTGGCGGGTCACGTCAAACGTAACGTAGAGAATCAGCTTGGAGTATTCGGTGAGGGCAGGGTCCATGATGTGATCGCCTACCCGGGCACCGTTCAAGTAGAGGTCAAAGAAGCCCAGACCGGCCGCATAAACCGTGGCGCGCCGGACCTGCTTGGGAGCATCAAACTCCCGCCGCAACATGCGGGCCGGAAGGCGCGTGTGCGGGTCATCGGGCCGCGTCTGATCTCCACTGTTCAAGCCAATCCACTTCGCGTCCCAATCGCCCGGCTGGAGCAAGCCCATGCTCCATAGAGCGGATTCGCTCCACGCTGAGGGCGTGCCATTCTGGTCCCAGATTCGGACCCTCCACCAGCACCGCTGGCGCGATTCCAGAGGCTTACCGGTGTATGCAACAAGGTTGCTCCGGTCGGAGTCGGCTTTGCCGGAATCCCACAGGTCAGCCTTGCCGCCTCCCAGCGCTTGTTCCGAGGTGGCAACCTGAACCTGGAATGCCGTCTGCTTCAGACCGCGCCCGGCCGAGGGAGCAGCTTGCAACTTCCAACTGAGCCGGGGGTTGGTGCGGTCGATGCCGAGAGGATTCTTGAGGTACTCGCAACGGAGGTCAACCGGATGTAAAACCGATTCTGCTGCCAGAGATTGCGAGAAAAAGGAGGAGGCAATGACCAACAAGAAAAAAGAGGGTAGAGTAGGTATGCGTTTCATGCGCGCCAGTGTATCTTATTTCCATCGTCGCGCCTATCCGCGCGCCGAAAGTCGATGCCCCTTGGCCCCACAAGTTTTGCTAAACTGGTGAAACCCGGCAGGGCACCGTTACGTCTGATTCAAGGAAGGCAATTGCCGGTGGAGGTTAGCGAAACGCACAGGAGTGGCACAATTCTCCAGGCTTACCACCAATCACTTCAGCCCTCTTGAAGCTATCACCACGATAGAAGCTTCGGGAGAGGCCACGAAGCTTTATGCGCCGCCGGACCATCAAGCCGGGGCGCCATTTGAGGAGACGGGATGACGTTCCGGAGCTTGGGAGCACGCGCGCCCTTCGCAGGGTTACTGCTCCTTTCTTTGCTTTCCCCCGCACGGCTGGTGGCGCAAGCGCCCTCGGGCGGAGTGCGCGGCCAGATTTCTGACCCCTCGGGCGCGGGCATCCCAAGCGCCAAGGTTGCCGCGATATCTTCCACGGGGCAAATCAAAACCGGCGTGGTCCAGTCGGATGGATCGTACGAAATCATCGGCCTGGTCCCCGGAGTCTATACGGTGGGAGCCCGTGCCAATGGCTTTGGGAATTTTGAGCAGCCGGCCATCCAGGTAGTCGCAGGCAAAACGGTGAAAGTTGACATCGCTCTCAAGATCGAGCAGGAAGTGGAAAAGGTGGAGGTCAAGGACGAGTCTACCAAGGTAGGCATCAATCCCTCGGAAAACGCCAGCGCCCTGATCATCAAAGGAGAGGACCTGAATGCACTTTCCGATGACCCGGATGAACTGCAATCGGAACTGGAAGCCCTGGCAGGGCCCTCCGCGGGACCCAATGGCGGCCAGATTTACGTGGATGGATTCACCGCCGGGCAACTGCCCCCCAAAGCCGACATCCTGGAAATCCGCATCAACCAGAATCCCTTCTCCGCGGAATATGACAAGGTGGGGTACGGGCGCATCGAAATCACCACGCGGCCGGGGGCCAGCAAGTTCCACGGCCAGTTGATGGGCGATATCAATGCCTCGCCTCTCAACACGCGGAACCCTTTTGCCGTGCAGGAACCGGGGTATCACACGGATTTCTTCAACGCCAACGTGGGAGGGCCACTAGGTAAGAAAGCCTCGTTTTTTTTCACATTTTTTCGCCGTGACATCGGCGACGACTCCGTCGTGTCGGCGTTTGTTCTCGACCCCATCACGCTCGCCGAAACTTCGCTCAGCCAGGCCGTCGCCAGCCCGCGGACTTTAACCAATCTGAGTCCGCGAGTTGACTATCAACTGAGCACCAACAATGTCCTCTCGATCCGCTATCAATTCTTCGACAACAATTTCACCAACAGTGGAATCGGGCAGTTGAATCTCGCATCCCAGGGCCTCAACACCCATAGCGACGAACACACCTTGCAGGTGAGTGACACGCAGGTGTTCAGCGCCAGGACGCTGAACCAATTCCGTTTCCAATACCTGCACGATACCGACACCGCAGCGCCTCAAACGCTTGCCCCCACGGTTTCGGTGCTGGGAGCGTTCCTGGGCGGCGGCAACGCGTCCGGGACTTCCACCGATTTCCAAAACCACTATGAGGCGCAGAATCTCACGTCCTTCTTCCTCGGCAAACACACCCTGGTGGTGGGAGGCCGCCTGCGCGACGTGCAGGAGTCCAGCAGCACCAACGCGAATTTCAATGGGACGTTCACATTCTCTTCCCTGAATGCTTACCAAACGGCCGAGCGGAATCTTCAGGCATGCGCAAATAGTGAAGGAACCATCTGCGAAACCAGCGGGGCCAGCCAGTTTCTGCTTGTCGGCGGAGAGCCCCTCACCACCGTCAATCTGCTGGATGTTGGCCTGTTCGCCCAGGATGACTGGCAACTTCATCGCAACATGACGCTGAGCCTGGGATTACGCTGGGAATCGCAAACCGGCATTTCCGATCATTCCGACTTCGCGCCCCGGGTGGGTTTTGCCTGGGGTCTGAATCGAAGCAAAAACGCGGCGGCAAAAACGGTTCTGCGCGCGGGCTTTGGAATTTTCTACGACCGATTTGCGGAAAGCCAACTGCTCGAAGCGGAGCGTTTCAACGGCACGACCCAGCAGGAGTTCCTGGTCCCGGCGCCCACCTTTTTCCCGACGATCCCGAGCATCAGCGAATTGTCGGGCTATGCGGAAACCCCCACGCGGTATCAAATTGATCCCCACTTGCGGGCTCCTTACACCATTCAGTCCGCGGTAAGCATTGAGCAGCAGGTTTCAAAAAGTGCCACGGTTTCGTTAACTTATCTGAATTCCCATGGAGTACACCAACTTCTAACCAACGATATCAACGCGCCTCTGCCCGGTACTTTTCCGCTGGGGGAGCCGGGGCTCGGAACGCGGCCCCTGGGCAACGCCGCGGGGAATATTTATGATTTCCAGTCCGGCGGCCTGTTCAACCAAAACCAACTGATCGCCAACTTCAGCATGCGCTTGAATACCAAGCTTACGCTGGGCGGATTTTACACGCTGGGTTACGCCAACGCCGACACCAACGGAAACAGCGGCGGCTTGATCATGAACCCGTATGACATCGAACAAAACTATGGGCGGGCGGGATTTGACGTCCGCAACCGTGTGGTGATCATAGGTAACTGGAACCTGCCGCATCGAATCAGTCTCAGTCCCTTTGTGGTGGCATCATCCGGATCACCTTTCAACGTCACCGTGGCCCAGGATCTGTTCGGGACAGGCGCCTTGGGCAACGCCCGCCCGGCAATCGCCGCAGCAGGCGCCACTTGTCCTACTGCCAACATCGTGTGTACCTCACTCGGAAACTTCGACACTCTTCCGGCAACCGCCCAATCCATCATTCCCCCCAATGAGTATGACAATCCCGGCCAATTCACCTTCAACCTTCGGCTGGCCAAGACCTTCGGCTTCGGAAAAGCAATTCAGGGACGGGGATCGAGTCAGGGTGGCTTTGGTGGAGGCGGTCCCGGAGGCCCTCCTGGTGGGGGAGGCCGCGGCGGCGGTGGAGGCGGCATGGGAGGCGGCCTCGGCCCTCGCGGGCTGAGTGGAGGCGGCGGGCCCGGCGGCTTCTTTGGAGGCACGGGATCAAGCGCCAATCGGCGCTTCAACCTCACGCTCAGCGCCAACGCCCGGAATCTCTTCAATGACGTCAACCTCGGGCCGCGGCAAGGAGTGATTGGCTCGCCCCTGTTTGGCCAGTCGAATTCGATTGGTGGACTCTTCGGCGGGCCCGGTGGGGGCGGTGGAACCCAGGCGGCGAATCGGCGCATTGATTTTCAGGCGACCTTCACGTTTTAGTTCGTCAACGGCCCATCCAGCAAACTCACCCGCATGGCGGTAGTGGCGTCATTTGCGAGACATGGGCGCTCCCAGGTGCAGTCATTCCCGTGAAGGCGGGAATCCACTCCGCAAGCCATTGTAAATGCGACGACGACGAACTGGATTCCCGCCTTCGCGGGAATGACCGGAATCCCGAAGGGGATTCCCATTCCAAATGACACCAGCCCCCGATGGAGTGCGCCAATGTGCAGCGACTGCGGAAAACCATTAGCGAACAATTAGCGAAACCGCGCAAGAAAACATCAGCGACAATAATGCGCTCACACTCGATGCGCTGTTGACATGCTGCCCTGATTAGGTCAAAGATGGGTATATGAGTTTCGATTTGGGGATCCACGGTAGCCTGTTGGGACAGGGTGAACCGTGCCGATTAGTAGTACGGAAAGAAAAGAGTCTTTCCGAAATTTTACAGTTTTCAATCGCCGGGCTAGAGATTGGCCAGCAAGTGGTCATCATGGCAGGGCCGACCTGTCTAAAAGACATCGCGCACGGTTTTGGTGAGACAGGGCTCAAGACGGATGCCCTATTGCACAGCGGGCGGTTGGTCTTCCTGACGGCTCCTAATTGTCTGGCCGAATTATTCCGCCCCAGCGAGCCCTTTCAGCGCAGTCCGCTGCATCGGCACGCCACAGTAATGCGCTGGGTCACGGACTGGTCGTGGGTTTATGGGAATGGCAGCGACGCGGCAACGATCCGCGATTATCAACGACGCCTTCATGAATTCATTCGCCCCTTTAACGCCATTTCCATGTGTACCGTCCTCTGCGAAAAAGTGCAGCGGCACGACCTGCTGGCAATGCTGGTGGACCACCGGCGGGTAGCGAAAACCGTCGAAGCAAATCGACGTGCTGTGGCAGCCCACGCCTAGCCGTCCCGAAAGTGCTTCGGGCGAAGTCCACGGGGCCGATTCTCCGGCGCCCGAAGGGGAGTTGTCTTCCTCGCATTTCGGTTTCCCGTGCAAAATCCTCCCATTCTTATCTTTCCATTTATTACATGGAGCTGAGGTGTTTTTGGGCCGGCAGAATTTCACTCCAGTCCGAACTGTTTTCTTTGGATAACGGGTAGGGCGACGCTAATCAGGCTAATGCTAATTTGAGGGGGAGCCGAAGTTCGAGGGAGAGTTCGTTGGTCCAAAAGATCCCTGGGAAAAACCTGAACCCTGTGGTGTGGACTGCTGCCCCATGCCCGCCGGCCCGGAAGAACCACCGGGCATTCCCACTTGGATTCCGAAAATGCCCATATCAATCCCTAAGAATTCCCACTCATCGTAATGGTGGTGCTTTTGCCAAATTTTGATGGACTCGTGATGGCTGGTGGCAGCGACCCCGGCGATGAACGCGCCTTGAATTTCGTTCGGGTTCCCGAACATGGAAGAAGTGGGTCCGGTCTGGCTGGAACCGCCCGCGGGTGGGCTCATCCCCATGCCCCCAAAACTCCCTTCCGCTCCCGTAGAATTGGAGTTCCCCATGGAGGAGTTTCCAAAGGACGAGTTCCCCATCGAGGAATTGCCACCAAACATTGAACCTGTCGAGGTATTTTGACCTAAGCCGGCGGGGTTGGTGGAATTGGTGCCTAGGGGCTGGTTCTTGGAATCCAGCAGCACTCCACCCGCGTTGACGTGAATGAATCGCCACTTCCCCTTGGGGTCCATGGGATCGCGATACTCCTTGCGCAGGAACCGCCTCCCATTGGTTCCCAGTAGCTCCTTTATATTCGTGGGGTAGCGGCCAAACTGGCGGTGGAATAGCGCCACGGCTTTGCCGTACTCTCTTCCTCGAAAGATCAACTCCTCTTCGCGATCCCGTTGACCTTCCTGATAGACACTGGGGAGCACCGCCGTCAATTCAATCAACAGCAGTGTGGCCACGATCATCACAATAATCAATACTATGCCATCAGACCCGGCACGGCGCTGACTACTGGGGAAACGGCAATTCGATATTTTCGTGCGTGTCGCCATCTTCAACCACAACCATCGAGGGATTGATCTTCACAACTTTGAACTTGCTCCCCACGATGTCGCCTTCGTGAACCACCACCAGGTCATCGTTGAAAGTAACCATGGCTTCCTTCTTCCCTCCCGGCAATTCGTTGTAACCCACTGCTTTCAATGGGGGAGGTGGCGGGGGTTCGGGCTTGGGAGCCGGGCCTCCCGGCTGGAGAATGGGGGCCGGTGCGCCCCCCACAAACTCAAAGGGATTGCGGTCCTCGTCAGGGAGGGGACGGGAATCAAGGGCCTTCAAGTCCGCGAAGTGGACGTCCGGGTCGTATTGCAGCAAGTCATCGGCAGCATGGGAGGAACCCTTTACCGCCCGCGTGGTTGGCCCGGTCGCCGTTACGGGATGGGCATGGGACCGCCCCGGTTGCATGTCCCGATACTGGGCCACCAGATTTGCCACGAGGAGCAGGCACACCACCCCCAGCACCACGACTCCCCACGTTTTGATTCCAGCCGTTAGTTTCATGGCGTTAGGTACATGTCTGCATCCAGCCGCAGTCCCAGTGCCTGGTTATCTCCCCCCGGTGTAAAGTTGAATTCACGAACCAGGATGAAATCATTGGCGGTTTCCAAAGCGTGTGCAAACTTCAGTAAACTCGCATAGGGCCCCTGTAAATTAATGTCAAGCTCCAAGCGCTCCAGAGGATCGTTATGCCCTATGTCAAGTCGGTACCCCATGGAAGAAACCTTGACCCCCGAGGCATCCGCGACCTTATGAATCAGGTGGGCAGCAGTAGAATAAGCTTCCCGCCGTGAAGGCGTCCGGTTGGTAGTGAAATCCTCCAACCCCTTCCCCGCCTGGGGCAGGGCCGCTTCATACTTTTTCAATAGATCAACGCGCACTTGCTGATTTCGAATTGTCTGCCGCAGTGCCCCATGACTACGCTCTACCAGGGCCACTTCATTTCCCAGTGGACGGTAGATGGCAAAGAAAACCAGCAGGTCCAAAACCACCAACCCCACGCCGGTTGCTTCCACGATTCTATTTACTATTTGCCTTCGGCTCTTCCGCACTGGGTTTCTCCGCATTCACATCCGTTCCCGGCAGGTAGCGCGCTGTACAAACGATATTGACCTGCTCGGGTTGCGAGCTTTCTTCCTGGAATCCCTGGTTAAGGATCGACACATCTTTGAAATCAGGTGAATCTTCCAGGTCATTGATAAACGTCTCGACCGCATCCTCGTTCCTGGCGGTGATCCCCATCCGTACGCCGTAATCATCACCTGGTTGCTTGGGGGAGGATAGCGCCAAGCCCGTCAGGTGAGCGTCTTGGGGAAGGAGGCCTGCCAGACGCGCGCTCACTTCCGTTAGGGAAAGCGTCCTTTGTTCAATGAGTTTGTTCACAAACTGCGCGCGATGAAGCAAATCGCGATACACCGGATCTTCCAGCTTGCGATGGATGGCCGCTTCCTGGTTTTGCAGCTCCGCCGTGCGCGTCTGGACTTCCTCGAGTTGGCTTTGAATCGCCCGGTAGTCGCGATATTCCTGAAGCGAGGCGCGGCCCAGAACGATGAGCACTGTCAGCCCGAGAATCGTCGCCGGAATGGCCCATGCCAGCGCATAACGGTCACGCGCGCTGGCGGGGGGGGAAAGGTTGAGGGTAATTTTCATCGTCGTTAACTCAGGTTCGCCACCAACCCAGCGAAAGGTATACCAAAGTGCTCAAAGGCCTCTCTTTGCCCTGATGGCAGTCCATTGGCGAGGGCGAAATTCGCCGGGAGCGGACAAAGCTCGCGGCCAAGGGCCTTGGCTAAGGCTCGGTTTACCTCCGGTTCCTGTGGCGGACGCGCACAATACCAGACATTTTGTACTTCCACGCCCAGATTATCGTGGCAAGTCGCCAGGACGCGCGCGGCCTCGCGTGCCACTTCCTCGGCATTGCTCGCTGCGTCGCCCTCCAGAGGTCGCGTTCTCCAATAGCGGACGCGGTTGGACGCCATCACCACGGCGGTCAATGCCCCGGGGCAGAGATGCACCAAGAGTTGCCCGCCAGCATCCTCAGGAAGCAGGGGCAACAGCGCCACGGTTGCGGGCAGAACCAGGGCCGGACCACCGCGGCTAAGGCCTTCCACCGCCGCCTCGTATTCGGCCAGCACCGAACCCCGCACCGCCACGCCCAGAACCTCCAACTCGCCCGGCTGCTTCCCCACCACTTGAAAGCTAAGTCGAGCCTCTTCCGGGGCATAGGGCAGATATTCGCGCATCTTCCAGAGCACCAGGGTCTCCGCCTCGCGCTGATTGTCGGGAAGGGTTTCAAATTGCAGCAGGGCCACGCGCACGGCCACGTCGGGAATCAGCAGGCCTACTCTGCCGCCTCCGTTTCCGACCCTTTCCGTGACTTCGGCGATGGCTTGGCGGACCACCTCATTGTCGGCAAAGTTCGGCCTGTTGGCTGAGGGCTCCAGCGCCCCGGCCGGAATCCCGCGCACTCCCACGCTCTGAACTCGTCGTTTGGAGGTGTTGAAGCGGGCTGCTGCCACAAATCCCGGCTCCAGGTCCAGCGCGAAGGCCGGCGCCACGAAGTGCCCCGTGTACGTGTGGCCTCCCAGTCCCATACGTTCTTTCCAAGTTACTAGACTCATTTCACTCCACAAACGTAACCTTGTTGACTTCCCGCAAAGTCGTCAGCCCTTCCTGGACTTTTTCCAGTGCCGATTCCCGGAGGCTGCGCATACCTTCATCATGCGCGGCGCGGCGAATTTCCGAAGACGGCCGCTTGGCCAGAATCAGTTCGCGAATATTATCAGAGAGCGCCAGCAGTTCGCCAATCGCCGTGCGGCCGCGAAATCCGGTTTCATTGCATTCCTGGCAGCCTGCCCCCTCGTAATAGGTCACATTTTTCCATTCCTCGGCCTTCAGACTGGACTCCTCGATCACTTCGATGGGCACTTGCGCGGGGCGCTTGCACGCTTCACAGATCGTCCTCACCAGCCGCTGTGCCAGGATGCAATTGAGCGCCGAAACAAAATTATACGGCTCGACGCCCATATTGAGAAAGCGTCCCAGCACGTCGACGACGTTGTTGGCATGCACCGTAGTAAACACCAGGTGGCCGGTCAGCGCCGACTGAATGGCGATTTGGGCGGTTTCATTGTCGCGGATTTCACCCACCATGATTTTGTCCGGATCGTGCCGCAAGATGGAGCGTAATCCGCGCGCGAAGGTCAGTCCGCGTTTTTCGTTCACCGGAATCTGGGTGATGCCGCGAAGCTGGTATTCCACCGGGTCCTCAATGGTGATGATCTTGTCTTCATCGGACTTGATCTCAGAGAGCGCGGCGTAAAGCGTGGTGGTTTTGCCGCTGCCGGTGGGGCCCGTTACCAGCACCATGCCGTAAGGCTCACGAATAAAGCGCCGCAGCCGCCGAATTTCCCGGTCCGCCAATCCCAGAATCTCCAGGCGCAGGGAGTGGAATTTCTCGTGCAACGATTCCTTGTCGAGGATGCGGAGCACCGCGTCTTCACCGTGAATCGAGGGCATGATGGAGACGCGGAAGTCGATGGGGCGGCCGCGATAGCGCACGCGGAAGCGTCCGTCCTGGGGAACGCGGCGCTCCGCGATGTCCAATTCTGACATCACTTTGATGCGGGTAATCAGGTTGGACTGAAACTCCCGCGCCAGGGGCGCCATGGCCTGTTGCAGCACCCCGTCAATGCGGTATTTCACCACCACGGAGTTGTCGCGGCTCTCGATGTGGATGTCGCTGGCTCGCCGCTCCAGCCCGGCGAAGATGATCGAATCCACCAGCCGGATCATGGGGCTGACTTCGGTCTCTTCCACCAGGTGCTCAAGCGAAAGGCCCTCGGTGGCAGCTTCCTCATCGCGAATCACGTCCAGACGGAATTCTTCGGTGGCGTCGTCCAGGACACGTTGGGAGGGCTCGGTTTTCTTCAGGAAATCGCGCACCTGGCTGGGGGCCGCTACGCGCACCTCCAGTTTCCGGTCCAGCTTGACTTCCAATTCATCCAGGCGCGTCAGGTTGGTGGGGTCCGCCACCACGATCACCAGCCGGTGGTCATCCCCTTCCAAAGGCAGAAACTCATAATGGAGCATCAGTTCCAGTGGGATGGTGCGCAACAGTTCGGCGTCAGGACGCGAATCGCGCAGATCCACAAACTGGAATTGATAGCGAGCCGCCAAAAGGCGCGCTGATTCCATCTCTTTCAAGTCAATTGCCGTCTCTGACAAATGCTACCTCCGCAATCAACAATCGGGTAATCGGTAGATCGGGTGATCGGTTGAACAAAAAGGCACCTCCAGGCTCGTCGCTTTCTGCTCACCCGATCTCCCGATCACCCGATCTCCCGATCCTGCTTAGTGCACCATCGACGCCATGGAAAACAGCGGCATATAAAACGCTATCAGCACAAATGCCACGATGATGGCGATCACGGCGATCATGACCGGCCCCACCAGGGCCAGGCGGGTTTCCAGATCGATGTTGACGTCTTCTTCAAAAAACTCCGCCAGCGCTTCCAGCATGTTGGACATGGCGCCGGTGGTCTCTCCCACTTCCATCATATCGATGGCGATGGGGGGAAAAAAGCCACTGGCGCGCAGGCAGGCGCTGAGTTCTTTCCCCGCCGCCACTTCCGACCGCGCCTGCGATATCGCTTGCGCCAGCCAGGGACTGCTGACCGAATCCTTGGCCGTATCCAGCGCCGACACGATGGGGGTGCCGCCCTGTAAGAGCACGGCCAGGGTGCGCGCAAACTCCGCCACGGAAAACTTCAGCAGGAGGCCGCCCACCAGGGGCAGCTTGAATTTCATCCGCTCCCAGGCCAGCCGGGTTTGCTCGGAGCGTGCCGCCATCCTGAACAAAAAGACCAGACCCACAATCCCCAGAACAATGAGCAGGAAGAAGTGTTTCACTTGCATGGCGAAGGAAATAGTGAAGGTCGTCAGGGCCGGCAATTGCACATCCATGTCGGCATAGAGTTTGGCGAACTGCGGCACGATATACTCAATCACCAAAGTAACCAGGAGGCAAAGGACGCCGATCAGGATGGCCGGATAGATCAAGGCAGAAATGAATTTCTTGCGGAATCCCCGCGACTGTTTCTGGTAGGTCAGGTATTGGCTCAACACCTTGTCCAGGCTGCCGCTGCGCTCACCGGCTCGGACCGTGGCGCAATAGATCTTGGGGAAGTTGCCCGTGGATTCAAAGGCTTCGGAAAGCAATGCCCCGGAGCGCACTTTGTCGCGCACAGCCTCAATGGCCAGGCGCAGCGTTTCGCTCCGGGTCTGGTGCCCCAGCAGGTCCAGGGATTTTTGCAAGGGCAAGCCGGATTTGGAGAGGGTCAGAAACTGCTGGTTGAAAATCAGGAAATCGTCAGGGCGGATTTTTCCCGGACGCGGCGGCCCGGACTGAAAGCTTAGAAGGTCCTTGGATTGGATCGAAAAAATCAGGAAGCCCTGCGCTCGCAGCCGCTGGCGGAGCTCCTCCTCAGAGCGCGCCTCCTCCGTCTGCGTCAACACGCGTCCGGCATCCGTCCCTAATTTGCAAACAAATTCGGCCATGGTTTAGTTCCGACGGTCGATCAGCAAAAGGTCATGGTTGATAGTCAATAGTTGATAGTCGATAGTTGAAAGTTCAAAGGCCACTTCCCCGCGCTCTTCAACTTTCAACCTGGTTCACCATCAACTGTTGACTGTCGACTATCAACTCTCGACTATCGGCTCTCAACTATCGACTATCGACTGCTCTTCTCACCAACTCGCGTAGGGCGTGCCATCCATGGCGGTGTCGTCCGAACCGCTGTGCACATCCACAATCCCGGCGGTAGCCTGGTCCGGACTAATCGGCACGTCCTCCACATCGGTCTTCCATGTCTGGTTTGACCCCGTAAAGGGGTCCACCGGAATCCCCCCCCGGAGATAACCCGCGTCCACCAGTTCATCCAGAGAGCTGGGAGGGTGCTGCTTGTCGATGGTAAATTCGTCAATCAGCTTGCGCATGGTAAACAAATCATCTCGCAGCACGGCTTCGCGGGCATGGATGACGGCAATATGATACGAGGGCATGGCGAAGGTCGCGAGGATCAAAATAAGGGCGATGACCATCATCAGTTCGATCAGGGTGAAGCCGGAAAAGCAGTGACGAGTGACGAGTGACGAGTGACGAGCCCTCGTACCCGAGATATGACACCTGTCACCTGATTTTCTACCAATCCGCATACTGTGTCCCATCGAGCGCCGTCCCCTGGCTCTTCGAGTAAACATCAAAAACGTTCTGCCCACCCCAACTCTTGGAGTCGGCGTCATCCTGCATCGCCCGCAGACCCCAATCCGCGCTTCCCTTCATGGGGTCCACAGGAATCTTGCGCAGGAACTTGTACTTCCCTTTGGCCGTCCCTTTAACCGGCACCCCGTCAACCAGGGTCTGGAGGTCGGGAGGATAACCGAAGGTATCCACTTTAATGGGAATCATGCCCTGGTCAGAGTACGCTTTGTAACGATCAATCGCCTCGCGCAACATGCGCAAGTCCTCGTGCAGCCGAACCTCCCGGCCGCGGATGATGGCATTGCGCGCCAAAGGCAGGGCCAGAGTGGTCAGGATCAGCAGGATAGTCATCGCCGCGATCAGTTCGATCAGCATGAAGGCTTGGTCTGAAAACTGATTGCGTCTTTTCACCATCTATAGTTCCATCGTGAGATGCCTGATACAACACATGCCAGCGTGGTGAGTCGGCGTAGCGCTGACCTCTAGGTCAGCTCTCGGGAAAAGTGCCGACCTAAAGGTCGGCGCTACATCGACTTTCATGCTCCTCGGCGTCAGGGCTGCGGCGGCGTTGGGATCTCAAAGGGACGCGGGCCTTCGGGAGCTCCGGGGCCCTCAGCACCACCGCCAGGGGCGCGGACCACGACACTTGAGCCTTCCCCTGCGGTAGGTTCGGGAAGGCGGATGACCCGCGGAGTCAGCATGACCAGCACCTCCTGGTCATCCACCTCTTTGTGGTCATTGGAAAACAGGTAATGCAACAGGGGAACGTCGCCCAACCCCGGAACTCCTGTTATCACAGTGTTCAGCGTACTTTGAATCAAGCCTCCCAAGAGATTTACTTCTCCTTCCTGCAAACGGAAGTCATCCTCAATGGAGCGCTGACCGAAAGTAGGCTCACTGACCCCGCCCACGGTGAGGGACGCCCCCAGGGAGGAAATCTCAATTTTGGCGTGAACGGCAACCTCTCCGGTGGAGAGCAAGTGAGGGGTCAGCTCCAGGTTCACACCAACGTCCTGAAATTGAAACTGCGTGCTGGCCAGCAAGCCAACCCCTCCAGACGCACTGGTCGTTCCTCCCAGGGATGGCAGAAAACTGCCCGTGGCATAGGGGACACGGCTGCCGATCTTCAACTTGGCGGTCTGGCCGTCTGTAACCCGGATTTGGGGGCTCTGCATAATATGAGTCTTGGAATCGTTCAAGACCGCGTTAGCAGCTATGCCCGGGAGGAGTACATTAATGTTCTTATATGACAAGGTGTTGATGGCCGCAGCCCCGACGGAGGCGGCTGCCGAAGCGGAACTGGAGGAAGTGCTTGATACGGAAGGGATGTAAGCCGCGACGGTCGAGAATCCCGGAGTCGTCGACCCGGTGGAGCTCACGGTAGCCGGCGTCAGTCCCAAATCGCGAATGCGGTCGCGGTCGGCTTCTACAATATTAACTTCCAACAGGATTTCCGCTTTGGCTCGATCCAATTTCCGCACCAGTTGTTCCGCCGCCGCCACTTTCGCCGGCGTGTCCCGAATGATAATGGCGTTGGAGTCGGGATTGTCCATAATCCTCTGCAAACCCAACACTTGCTTGAGGGCCGTGGTGATGGCGGTGCGGTCGGCAGGCGCCAGGGGATTGGAGAGGTAAATCGTCTTCAATACGTCTTCGCCATAGTCGCGCTGATTGTTGGGGTTATCGGGAATGATCAGAATCGTATTGGGAGTAACCACCTTCCAAAACGATTTGCTCTGCATGGCTACAAGTTGCAGCGCCTCTTCAATTTTCACGCCAGAAAGGTCTTCGCTAAGCGGGGCGGGACGAAAATCCGGTGTGAACGCGACGTTGAGCCCGGCAAGCTTGCCCAGGGTCTCAAAGATCCTGCGGCTATCCGCGGAAAGACGAAAATGGGCAAGAGGCTCTGAGGGAAAGGGTTGCAGCTTCACCGCGGCGGGCTCGTTTTCTGCTTCACGGGCTTTCAAGGCGTTTTGGAGGGCCTCGGTATGCGCCTTTTTTGCCTTGGACTGTGTGGCCAGTACAGAATTAAGCTCTTGAGTCGCAGCCTGATTTGTCGGGTCAATGCGGGTGGCCTTTTGGAATTCCCCAGCCGCATCATCCAACCGGCCTTCCTTCAACATTTCGCGACCGTTCCTGAGGTGGAGCATGCCGGCATTCGTGCGGGCATTTTTTTCATGGAGAATATACAGGGTGTTCTCCGGGTCATTTTGCCTCGCCTTTTCATAGTCCACCAAAGCTGTGTCCCAATCCTTCCGGTTCTCGGCCTTATGACCCTCCCGGTATGCGACGCTGACGCCACCTCCGCAGCTTAGGCATGAGGCGAGTAATGCCAATACCCCCAGCCGGATTTCTTTATTGAGCATCCGTCTCCCCCGTGGCCCGAATCAAAACCCGAATTTGGGGTTGTCGGCCATGAAAAAATATGACTGCAAGTCAAACCCGATCGACATCGAGCTGAACAGATTCGCGCCCACGTCCGTGAGAACCGGACTGCCCGATGCATCCACCTGGTGGAAGGTTTGGGCATTGGCCATCCCTGTCACGGGAAGGTGGGAATATCCGGACATCTCCTTGGATGCAGGCTTGCCGCCGGATTCTGTCTGAGCAGAAAGGAAATCTGTCACCTTCTGTTCGGGAGACACCCTGACGGCCAATACCAGGATGGGATCCACACTGGTGGCCCGGTACCGGTCCGCAAACGTCTCCCCTTGTTTCACCAAATAGACCTGTGATCCATCCGCCACAATCGCTTGCATTTCCCCGCCCTCGGTTTCGACGTAGCCAAGCGTTTGGAAGATAAATGTGGCGCTATCCGGTGAAGCCTCGGGCTGCTTCACGGAATGAGCAGACTTCTGCTGAGGCCCTTTTGCCGATGTCGCCGCTAATTGCTCACTCACGCGGAGCTTGGGTGCCGGAGACTCCACGGCGGCAGGCAGATCCTTCGGTAAAACTGCCGACACCTCGCCTAACCCACTGGATTTGCAACCTGAACAGTTCTCATTCGCGAAGAGGGATGGGCCCTGCGCCGCCGAAGCGGAAAGCCAATCCGGGAAAGCCAAAGGCGCTGCAAAAGGAGGTGGCTGCGCAATCCTGGGCGGCTCTTCCACAGCTTCTACGACATCGGCAGAGACACTCACGGCGCGGTAGTGCCCGGCGAAACGGTCCCCTTCCCGGACAATATAGACCTCGTCGTCTTCCGAGAGAATCGCGGCGAACTCTCCGTCCGCTTTCACCACAAACCCGAGGGGTTTCATCTCCACGGGGAGTTTGGTCAGGCGATCGCTTGACCCATCCGGCATGGCTGCGGAAATGGCAACCGTCGGTTCGCTTGAAGTGTTCACCACCTCAGCCGCTCCCTCAGATGAAAGCGTGCTGACCTGGCTGGGGGCTGGCTCTTCGGTAGCAGGAATCGGAACTTGGTACGACGCCTGCCGAATTACCGGCACATCAGGAATCCCACCCGAAGGGACCAAATGATCAGCCATGGCTCCCACGGTCGAAGATACGCCGATGACAGGTTTGGGCGAACCCTGGCTAAGCGGAGATGGCTTCTGAATGTCTCCAGGCGGGGTGGCTTGCGCCATGGCGACCGCCGGAGTCTCAGGGACCAGACGAACGGATTCTCCATCCGCCACCACCGCCTCAATCTTTCCGTCCGCCTGCTGCACGTAACCTAATGAATTCGCAATCGGTTCGGCGGCTTGGACGGTAGAGGGGTGAGTACCCTCGGCCACACCCTCGGAAACTTCCGGCTGACCTGGAGCCGTTGCCAGCGGCGGGGTCAAAGTCTTCCCGGCGCCGATGGCTGCCACCAACTCGGGGGTTGCGCTGCCAGGTTTCGCCACGGGGATTTGCGCAACCGTCTCATCGATGGCATCAACTAAGTCAGGGGTAATCCTGGTCACTCGATACCGGCCCGCGATCTCATCACCTAGATGAACGACCTGAATCTGGTCTTCTTGCAAAATGATTGCTTCGAGCTGGCCTCCGGCCTTCTCCACGTAGCCAATCGCCTTAAAGACCGTCGGGGGCGGTGGCGCCGGCGATACCTGTGGCGTCGGTGCCATAGGTGGCGCGGAGGGGCCAGTCACAGCCGCCACTTCATTCTTGGACGCGGCAGAGGCAGCCACCTCCACAATCCCGGGCTTAGGCCGAGCCGGCGGTCGTACGTCGGCAGCTTTCGGACTCATCGCCTGAACATGTTTTGCGAAATGCACCCGGATCGGTGCCGTCACTTGCGGGGGCGCCGACCGTTGTACCCAAGGTGGACGAAGGGACTTGCCCGGGTGATATGCTCCCACTTGCGAAGAACCATCCGCCATTCGTACTGGGGAAAGAGGCCGGAACTTGAGCAGCGAATACAGGCAGACTCCGACGGTCACACCCAACACGAAACTAACGAGTTGTCTGATAACCTTCACGGGTAACCTGATGCCCAGGGGGGGATGAGGAGGCGCGGCACAAGATTCAATTCCCGCCTGCCGATGCCCCCCGCCTGACCGCACACTTCGAGTTATTCTAGTATGACTCGAATATCATAGCAGGGGTTGTACAAAAAGCAATCGACGAAAGGGTAGAGGTGTCATTTGGAATGGGAATCCATTCGAATCGGCCGTCATTCCCGTGAAGGCGGGAATGACGGCACCTGGGGCGTTAGCGTCCTGCAATTGACACCACCACCGACAAAAGGGTAGAGACGCAGTTTGGACAAGCCGGTGATATGATAGCCCCCATTCTTTCAACGGAGAGGAAACTTCCATGGCCAAAGTTTTGCGATGTCGTGACCTGGGAATGGATTGTCCCAAAGAAATACGCGCCGAGAATGAAGATGAACTCTTGAAGCTCGCCGCCGAGCACGCGGAAAAAGATCACGGCATCTCGGTCGCCATGATCCCACCCTCCATCCTGGCGATGGTCAAATCCGCCATCAAGGATGAGTAGAAGCGGCTTTACGCTGCCCTGGGGCGAAGGGAGCTCGCCGCATCGGCTTCCCCTCTACCCACGATCGGGAGGACGAAACCCCTTGGCTCGCCGCGCGACTCACGGTAGAATCTGGAACCAATGACCGCCTTGGAATGGAACTGCATGAATACCTGGGATATTCCGGCATTCTGGCTGCAAGCGAATCCGCTGATAGACATCTGGCGAAGTTTCCAGCTCATTGCCCACCACGACGACTTATTAGCGATATCCATCGCCATTCTGGGAACAGCGGTAGTGTTGGCAGTTCTCTCGCGCCGCCAACGCCCGCATGTTCGCACGGCACTGGTAATGTACGCGTTGGCACTTTTCCTCATCGCTCTTTCTGTCCTCCCCGCCGCACTGGGATGGGATACAGCCACCAAAATCCTTCATGCCGCGGGACTCTTATTGGTGGGCTGTGCGGTGGTGAAGCTCAGCAGCATCATTGTCTTCGACTTCCTTCTGTACATCACTCCCCTTTCCCCACCGCAAGTGCTGCGCGACATCATCGTAGCGGGTGGATACACGGCGGCAGTGCTGTGGCT
>Ga0182027_10004443_pt1 | contig 21717 bp, 19 predicted proteins | sample 712E1DmetaG_FD_121300 | JGI IMG/M metagenome (GOLD analysis project Ga0182027, IMG submission 121300) | Permafrost microbial communities from Stordalen Mire, Sweden - 712E1D metaG (Illumina Assembly) | ecosystem: Environmental > Terrestrial > Soil > Wetlands > Permafrost | place: Sweden... | reverse complement strand
TAAAAAAGACGTGCAGTACGATATAAAGCTGGGTATATTTCCGACATTTCTATATCCTTCTACCGCGCCAATCCTCGATAAAGATCATACACATTTTTACTCATCTTATACAATGTTTTATGTGCGATCCAAATATTGCGTCCATAACAAACGAGATCGCCGCCAAATTTGGCTTTGAAATCTCGGACTCCATATTTCTCGCTCGGTTTGCCCGCTCCGCCAAAGTCATACAAACGATAACCATTCTTGGATCCCCATTCGAGGATATGCCACATGAGCAGCTCGTTCGCCATGGAATTTTTATAAGTCCGGTCAAGGCCACCATACCAGCCATATATCACATCCTTGTACAATAAATCAATAGATGTCGCGATCGGAACGCCTCGTATATGCGCCAGTGTAAACCTGATCATTCCCCTGGGATACAGCAACTCAAAGGCAGCGTTAAACAGGGATTGGTCGGCAAGAGGCACATGAGCCGCCTTATATGTTTTACGGAGCAAATCATAACATACGGCTACCTGTCCGAGTTCTTTTGCCTCTTCGATCATCACTTCACCTTGATTTAATCCATGCCGGATATTTTTACGCGTTCTGCGTCCTATATTTTCGAATATTTCCTCCACAGAGCAATTTAAGTTGATCAGGTAATTCAAGTGATCTTCATAAACAAAACCATAGCCGTTCAGAGTAGACTGCATATCTTCCAAATTGGACAAATTACGCAACTCGGTAAACATTGAAACATGATCTTTTTTCTCAGTATATGACTTCAGCAGGAGCGAAAGCGCTTCCCGCCCGGCATCACTCGGATCCCAAAGAACGCTTCCATAAGCCACCGAACGAGTTGTAAGTTTTCTAAGAATTCCACCTATAACGGCAATCTGCACAGGCGCCAAAAGAGCCAACGGCTTCTGACCATCCCCCACAGCCGTCCACAGAGTTGCTTGATGCCTCTTTGCACGCGCAAACACCTGAAACATTTCAGGCGTATGAAAGATGTTTCCTGCCGCGTTCTTCTCAACGAACTCACGCCAAATATCTACTGACAAAGTATGCATTACCTGAATATTCACTCAAGAGACCTTTTCGCCAAAAATACCATAAAATTCTCGATCAGATTAAGATGCGAAAGCAAGTTTCTGATACGCTTCGATGAGTTTTTTCGCTTGATGCGGCCAAGCGAGTTCCGTTTGTACCCTGGCTTGCCCTGTTTTCCCCATTGTTATCCGTTGTTCAGGATTATCGATCAATTCGGCAATCTTGTTTGCGAGATCCTGCTCATCGCCTGGCATGGCATATATGGCCGCATCTCGAGCAGTGAAGCGGTGTTCGGGGAGATCAGATGAGACAACTGGCTTACCCATTGCCATGTATTCCATAACCTTGGCCGCCGTCGAACAGTTGTTATACGGGTCAGACGGTTCAGGAGCCACACAAACATCCATCACCTTAAAGTATTCTGCTATTTCTTCAGGACGATTTATCCAGCCAGAAAAAAGAATATAAGGTGTAATATTTAATTTGGCGGCGAGGGATTTTAAACTGGGCATAGCATTTCCGTCGCCCAGAATTATGCATAAAATATCGGTCCTCCCAAGGTTTTGTACAAGGTAGTGGATTGCCTTCACTAAATTATCTACGCCATCCTGAATTCCTGTCACGCCAACATAGCCGATGATCTTCTTTCCATCTTTCCGTAAATCCTGTTTGGTGTCAGCGGAGCTGGATAGCTCTTTCAAATCCGGTCCGTTTCGCACAATCGTGATTCGGCTTTCTTCGACGCATCCTCGCTGAAACGCAATTTTTTTGTAGGATTCATTTGTAGAGATCACATGATCAGCCAAACGGAATGAAAGTTTTTCCAATCGAACCAATATCCAATAAATCATTTTATTACCTTTGCCGCCAAAGTGAGCATAATATAACTCTGGCGCCAGGTCGTGGTGGTCCATAACAAATAATTTGCCGAGAAGTTTGTAAAATGCTGCAATGAAGACAAATGTGTCTGGCGGTTGCGCAGTATGGACTATGTCAAAGCCTTTTTTCATTAGAACATATAAGGATAATAGAAAAATAGCCAGCATTGAATATCCGTACTCCCAGAAATAACCAAGAAATCCATTTGAATCTGGCGCGGATGGGAAACGGTACACGTCAATACCATTCAGGACTTCATGCTTTGATTGTCCCTTACCCATTGGGCTAATTACCGCGACATAATAACCACCAGCCAACAGGGTCACAGCCTCATGCCGTACCCGTTCATCACTTGGATATGTGGCATTTTCCAACAGCATCAAAACACGTTTACCTTTGGGTTCTCCCATATCTATATCTCCGAAGTTCCCTCAACAGGCGCTAAGAGAATGATCTTGCTTCATGCTGTGTGCCTCAGCCATGTGAACAAATTCCAGCTTAACGGACCATGCTGTCTTTGTAGTTTCAGGTAATACAGTGCAGTCGTGGTCCGCATGGGTTTTCGTTCCCTCAACACCGTGGGGGATTGTAATAGGAAATCTTTCCATCCGCGCAATACATATACCAGATAACCCCCTCGTGCGCCTCGAAGCAGGGTAGCCGCCGTTTTCAAAGGAACAAAAAACAACAACATCCACCATGGAAAACGCAAGAGATAAACTGAAAGGCAGTGATTAAACAACAATTCTTCGCGTTCACCGCCGCGAATTCTGGACTGTGGCGATGCTCGATGAAAAACCAGGGAATCAGGGTAATACAATATATCATAGCCGGCATCCAGTACGCGCATACTAAACTCCATGCCTTCATAACCGAAAAATAAATGCTCCCAGAATGGACCGACTTTATTGAACACATCTTTTCTAATTGCACAGCCTCCCTCAGAGAAACTGAAACTCAGGAATTCTGTATCCTGAAATACAAGATCATTCTCCGAATAAGACCATCCAGCAATATTATCAATCTCCTTCGTAAAAGCGTTCACAATTTTACTGTTGATCACTCCTAACTTGGGCTCAAGCTGGAATTTTTTTACGATGTTATTGAGCATATGATCAGATGGGCTGGCATCGCTATCCAGGCAAACAATTATTTCTCCTCGAGCAATCGCAATGCCGGCGTTTCGCGCACAACTAACTCCCATGTTGCGGTCAAGCGCCACAAGCTTGACTTCCGGATAAGTTTGTGCAACGGCTTCAATAGTACCATCCTTCGAACCGTTGTCGACCATGATAATTTCAAATTCCTTAAAAGCCTGATTATAAACAGCTTGAATGGTGTCGAGAATATCTCTTTTTCGATTCCAAGTGATAATCACAATACTCACAATCGGTGTGTCCAGTTGAACATTCATAAGGTCACTCATCTTTAGCAAATCTTTGTGTTTCCAATAAAGTCCTTCCTATGGCGATTTTTATTTTGAGATAGCCATTGTTGTTTGTTTTTTGTAAGGCTGCTCAGCAGCAGGACCTTCTCGTTCTCGTATCCATCCGAATAACCATATCGGTAATAAGCCAATCTTGGAATGTGCGCAGCAAAATCTTGAACTCTCTCTGTACTAAGTTGGTTTTAGCCATCAGATAAACTATTCACTATGTCTTGAATGAACTTTCTTTAAATGAATACTGGTTGCCTTCTCGTAAACGTCAATCGTCTGTTTAACAGAAGATTTCTCCAGCTTTATCATCCATTCTTCTGCACTCGTCCCCATGCGACGGCATAAATCCTTGTCTGACAGTAAGCGTACAATCGCGTCAGCAAGCCCTTTGACATCCTTCGGTGTCACTAAAAGGCCTGTTACACCGTCCTCAACATATTCTGTCATACAACCCACACGTGAGGCCACAACAGGTTTTGCAAAACTATAAGCGGTCACCAACACTCCGCTCGTCGAAGCCGAAATGTATGGAAGAACCACTAAAGTAGCCCTCTGAAAGAAAGTCGCCATCACATTACCAGGAACAAAACCATCAATGATTTCGAATTTACTATGGTCACCGATCATTTGTACGCAACGATCCAAATCATCCCCATGCGCTGAAATTAAAATCCGCGCATCGGGTATCTCCCGCGTAATCAGCGGCTGCGCTTTTACGAGGTATTCCAGCCCTTTGTGTTGATCTGCCCGACCAAAAAAGAGAACCGTGGCAGGCTCTTCTAAAATTGTTCGGTCCCTCCACTGAGTAGCCTCCACGCGCAAACTTAATGGCACATAGGCGATCTGATCAGCAGGAATCTTGTAAATCCGGCTCACAAGTTCAACTTGACTAGTGCCATTAACAATCACCATATCGGAGCCACACACAGCCAACTTATTTGTTCCCCAAACCACAGGCGCTGGCAAGCGTTCCCCGGTATTAGCAACAGGGACGATCATGGTCGTAACTACAGGGATATCCTTCAACGACAAAGCCAGGAGGGCAAACCAAATTTCTCCGGGGTTTAGGAGAATATGAACAACATCCACCTCATCTTCGCGTATAGCACGTACAAGCCCGCGAAAGAGTGAAAATGACCGCAGATCCCTCATGCGAGGCGTTTGCAACAGGCGTATCTTGCACGTCTTGGGCAAAAGCCCAGTTCGGTAGATATTCTCTACCGGTTGTTTGTCATCTCCTAGCTCTGCAATTGCATGTATGTAATCCATATATAAAGTAACTGGATGCCCTTCCGAACTAAATCCACTGGCAAGGTCAATCGCATAATCCACTTGGGATCGACTGATCAGTCCAATATGCATACTTATACTCTCCTCAGCGTCAATACCTAGTTACCCTAATGTGGCTTTTTGAGTTAATTCGGAATATTTAGACATGAGCCGGTGCGCGATAACATCCCAATCGTAGCCGGACACGACAAATTTTCTAGCTTCCGTGACAACTAGTTGGTATAAGGCATTGTCTTTTAACAAGCGTATGGTTTTCTCGGCGAATTCCTTTGGATTATCTGCTATCAAAAGGTGCTGTCCGTCCACCACATTCAGCCCTTCACAACCAATCGATGTAGAAACGATGGGCCGTCCCAATGCCATGGCCTCTAGAATTTTAAGGCGCGTGCCGCCGCCCGCTCGCAGAGGCACAATACTTACCGCAGCTTGTTTGTAGTATGGCAGTATATCTTCGACAAATCCGGTAACGTGAATGCTCTCGCTTGCCAGTTGTTTAACATCGGAGGAGGGATCCGCTCCCACAATCCAAACCTGGATGTCTGATATTGTTTCTCGGATAAATGGAAGCACCTGCCTGCAAAAGTAAACTGCACCGTCCGCGCACGGCAGATAACCCATTGATCCAACAAATAATAAAACTGGCGAATTCTGGTTAGCTTCTAAAAGTTTGTATTTCTTGACATCTGTACCATTCGGGATAACATCAACAGATAAACGCGGGTTGGCCTGTAATAAAATCCGCTTGTCAGCTTCGGACACTGTTAGGCAACAATTGAATTTTTCAGCATAGCTCGGTTCCCAATACCGTAGCTGCCTGCTAAACAGCCATGTGCGTAATCTCGAGACCGAATTTTTCTCAATGTTGTAGATTCGGTCGTATTGGTCAAACGCAATATTGTGAAATACAAGCACAGATTTGCTGCGTGAATTTGGGTTGATGCTCTCTCGATAAAGTGCCAGGCGAGAATGCTCGATCTGTACAATATCGAACTCCTCATTTGATGTCAATTGATAAATTTTGTCAGCCATCTTTTGTGAATAAAGTAGGCGGAGTTCAAGAGGCTTACCAGTGAGGATGTATCGGATCATATCTGGAATACAGGTTAACGGGTCGGGCCATTCATGATTGATTACCTCTACCCGGTGACAAAATTCCAGCATATGTGAAATGCTCCCAACGTCGTCTTGGGATGCAAAAAGGGCCAGTAAAGCAACCTCGCAATGCTTAGAAATGCGCCGGATCAAGTTATAAACACGGATGGTATCTCCTGAAACTGGCGGGTACGGTAAATAATCTGTGACAAATAGAATTCGCATAATGTGCCCGTTTATAAGCTACATGATGAGAGTAGTTAGCTCGCTATTTGCTGAAAATACGCCAAGATTCGATCAACTACAGATTCAAATATGTACTTTTCCTTAATCGTATTTAATGCAGAGATACGCATATTCCTTAATGCCTGGGTGCCCAGCGCCAAAAAACGATTAATCGCCTCCGCCCATTCCTCTGGCCTATCCCCAGGAACAAGCAAACCGTTTTCACCGTGTTTAACGTATTCCATCGGGCCGCCCCGTTCAGAAATAATTACAGGCAGACCGCGTGCCATGGCCTCCAATATTGTGCCTCCTATAGGTTCTTCCCAACGGTATGGAAAAAGTAAAGCATTGTAGCGCATGTACAAATCCCATACTTGAGAATGTTCCAATTTGCCCAGGAAGCTCACTTGGTCCTCTAATTTCCATTTTGATACCAAGTTCTTTAGCATCAAAATATACTCTGATGGGCCGTCACCCACAATATCCAATTGGATATTCTTTATTCCGTATTGCCTTCTTAGAATCTCAATTGCACCGATTGCAACATCTGGCCCCTTTTCTGGAACCAATCGCCCGAGGAAGAGAAACTTTACCTGACCCTGATGGTGATCGGGAAGGCTGCTTAATGCGCGTTCTGGCAAGACTCGTTCAGATTTCACACCCCTTGGAATTATATGGAGATTCTGCTCCAAGAAGCCGTTCTTAACATATACCTGTCTAACCGCACCACTGACAACCAGAAGATGTGCAAGATCCAACCGATTAAAATCTCCAAGTCCCAGAATGGCGGACCAATATTTTCGTTTAATCAAGCTAGACTCATCGCAGAGTTTTTGTTTCAAGTGAATTAACCAATAGTCACCAATGCTAAATACAACCGGAATTCCCTGATCTTGAGATGCCAATATAGGCGAAACGCCCATCCCACCCATGTTCCAAACAAAAACTAAGCTGGGCTGGAGTGTGTTTATTAACTCAGTTGTAATGGCGTAATTTCGGCGACTATGAAGTGCGGACTGGATTTGCTGGTATCTTTGACGCCAATACCATGAGTTGTCAATATTTGAACTGGGAACTTCGTCGGACGAATCGATTAGCAGCCTTCTATAAACATTGTCTTCGGTAAAAGACGCTCCGCGCTCCCACTTACTGGATAAGACGAAAACATCGTTTCCCCGCTGTGCTAACTCGACAGCAGTTTCTTTACATCGTAGCTCATATCCTCCCAAGAATTGTGGCGGATATAGATTCGTAATGATCAATATTCTCATCGCTTTGTAATCCATATCTTCAATTCTTGAAAGGGCCGCCACGCGTTGATTCCAGATCCGTTCACTAAGCGAGCTATATCATCACGGGTGACTATCGACAGAAGAACACTAGCCAGCAGAAAGACTGCCAGAAGGCTTATTTTCATTAGGAGCGAATCCGGCCTGACCCAGTACACCAGAATTCCCCAGAAACAAAAAAGAGCAATCGGCTTCAGATGAGCGGCATCCTTCAGATTAATTTTTCTTCGCAGAAAGAATCGATTCAAGGGATATGCAACCATTGTTCCAAGAGTATTGCCGGCGGCGGCACCCAGGAGCGCATATACAGGGATAAGTAGGACGCAAGCCAGCCAGCTTATCACAGCGTTGAAACTATTAATAATCATGGGCTTCTGGGGATCTCCAACACCCACCAGCGTGGTTCCCATCACATTGCTAATCAGTGAGATGCTCAGGTTGAACATAAGCAACGCAAATATCGGCGCGCTAGACACGTATTTCCCTGAAAACAGAAATTGGATGATCGCCTGACCAAATAATATGGCAATTGCTGTGCCCAAAAGAGTTACAAAAGCCACAAAGCGCACTGCATCGTTGAGGAGATCACTTGCATGCTCCCGGCTGTCTAAATCATATCGTTTTGAAATAAAGGGGAAGTAGACAGAGATGAAAGGGTTGTAAAGCCCCCGTAGATTATCCGGAATCTTGCGAGCAACCTCGTAGAGAGCTAAATCGGCAGGACCGAGGAATGCAGCGACAACGACACTATCGATTCGCTGGAAAAAAAAAGTCAGAATATCGTTGACTTGCAGCGGAGATCCAAATTTAATCAGCTCCTTAAAAACCTGGGGTTGAAAAGAAAACTTCTTTTTTATAGGAATAAGAACAAATGCCAAAATGATTGCGATAAGGGATGTGAAAGCCTTTGCCAGAAGGATCCAAGTAACATTGCCATTAACTCCATAAACCAATGCAAGCAAAATAATAAAATACACTACGCTAGTGATAAGATTAATCATCCCAACCGCAGAGAAACGAAAGCATCCTTGTAGTACCGATTGTAAATAGGATTGAAAGCTGTCCAAGGCATATATTAAAGGGAGATAAATTAACAGACTGGGTAATAGAGACTTGCCGAACAGCATCTCTAGCAGAGGCCTGCCGAACCAGGCCACCAAACTTGCCAACAGAATGGCGGCTACTCTCATAATAACCCCTGTGCTGAAAAATTGTTCCTTGGTTGATTCGTCTTTTGCCCCTGCAATAAATTTCTGTATCGACATCTCCAGACCCAAAGTACTGATTTGATCGATAAATGATACCAGCACTAAGATAAAAACATAAAATCCATAATCCTCAGTCGAAAGATGGCGCGTTAAGATGATCGTGCCTGCCAGCCCCAGGGCCATCGTTACAAAATTGAATGTGCTGAGCGAAATAGTGCTGGATACAAAATGCGCGGAAGAGGGGCCTTTTTCTTGATTCAATTAACGCTCTCCGATAAAACCGCATTCTGTTCCCGATTGAGTCGAAATATAACTTCATTGACTCCCATCATAATTCCCAGCAATGGAGTCCAATAAGTTTCGGCAAAAATTGGATCGACAACAGTTGCAGGCAAAATACCAATCACCGCAATGGCAAATGAAAGTACAATCGCCTTTTGGAATGGGTCATGGATTTGTCTCCAATACCTTAAACTACGCTGCAAAAAGAGAAACAGGAATATGATAAAAAACAAATAACCAACCAAGCCAGTCTTCAGTATCGTCCATAAATGTCCATCGTGAATATAGGCAAATTTGTCATAGGTTAATGAGCCAAAATCGATGCGGCTGTCCCAAGGCCGATAATCCGCTCCGAGACCTAACCCGATCAGCGGATGCGCAGCGATCTGTGGAAGCGCATATTGCGTCTCCACAACGCGATACTGGAGACTCCCTTCATTAAGGGTATTGGGATCAAGCAAGGTGCTAAATCTTGTCGCAAAGCCATCCACAAAAGCCTGAGCTTGGCTGCCCGCGAAACTGAGAACTGGAACTAGAATCATAATCAAAATCACCGCTGTCCAAATTGCTATATTGACAAACCTTATTTTTTCAGGGATCGAAACTAAAAAAACTGCCAGGAACAGAGCAATTGCCAGAGCAACCCAAAAACTCCGATTGAAAGTTAGAATTACTGCAATAGCCACAATGAACAGCAGAAAAAACCTAAAAATATATTTGGACGGAGTCTTGTCAAAGATCAAAAGGAGAGGAATGGTAATTAATGCCACCAGCACCAATGATTGGCCAGGTGGAAGTATGCGAGTGACGCCTGGGGCGCCTGTATTGCCAGTAAACAAAGTTTCCACCCGTCCCGGAAGTATTTGAGTGATATTCCCCAAAAAATATTGAAGGATCATCATCAAGGCTACAAAGATCGAAAGCACCAAGATGCCATTTAACAATCTACGCAAATGCTTTTCATCGCGGACCAGATTCGTTACGATGAAGAAAGTCAAGTATAAATTGACAACCCTCACCTCGCTTAAGCTCTGATTAAAGGTTACAGTTCCATGAACAATGGCCGATATGGTGGAGAACAATGCAACACAGTAAAATGCCAAAAGCGGAAAATCCAGCGGGGTATGATTAATAGAGACGCCTGGTTCGACCCAAGTACGCAGGAGAAGGATAACAATGGGAATGAACAAGAGAAAATCCGACACGATTAGGTGACCAACGCCAATTGAAATACTGGGCAATGAATTCTCATCGAAAACTGTGGCGAGCAACAGCAGCAACCCTAAGAGGGCAAACTCGGGCCATAACCAAACCACCACTATGTAAACGATCGTGCCCAATCCAATAATCAGAAAGTACGAGGGTAGCCATACGCAAAGCAAGCCTAAAAGCGCGCCGACTACGCAAATTACGATGGCTTGCAACGAGAATAATGCTCGTCTGTTAAATGGATAGTCCATTCGATCTCTCTTTTCTCTCCTCGCAACGTTTACCGGTACTTCTTCAGGACAATTCAAAAAAGGCTTTGATCGAATCCGCTACATGCTTAATTTCTTCATCACAGATTTCGGCGTACATCGGCAAAGATAGAATCTGCGAAACTACATTTTCAGTAACCGGCATAACACCTTTTTTATATCCGAGGAAATCCACTGCCCTTTGCAAGTGGATAGGAATAGGATAATGAATGCCTGTAAAAATTCCACGTTCCTTAAGAAACGCCTGAAGCTCATCGCGTTTCGGGACTCGAATAACATATAAGTGATAAACAGGGACATTTCCGCTACTTTCTCCCGGAGTGATTGCAGGAGTGCCCCTTAATAATTCGCTGTACAGCCGGGCATGTTCGCGCCGCCTTGCGTTCCACTCCGCGAGATGAGGCAATTTTGCCCGCAAAACCACCGCTTGAATCTCATCCAAACGCCCGTTAAAACCGACCAGATCGTGATGATAACGAATCCCAGAGCCATGATCGCGGATTTTTCGAATCTTATCTGCAAGTTCAGAATCGTTTGTGGTTATGAAGCCGCCCTCTCCATAGCCGCCAAGGTTTTTCGAGTAATAAAAACTAAACCCGCCCGCGTCTCCAATCGCGCCAGCTTTACGCCCTTTATACTCAGCGCCATGCGCCTGACAAGCATCTTCCACAACACGCAACCCATGCCGTTTTGCAATATCCAATAAAGGATCCATATCTACAGTCTGTCCATAAAGATGAACGGGCAAAATTGCTTTTGTGTGTGCGGTAATTTTTTTTTCGACTTGGGACACATCCATTAAATAAGTGATCGGATCAATGTCCACGAAAACCGGCTTGGCGCCAGTCAGAAGAATAGCTTCTGCTGTTGCAATAAAAGTATGCGATACTGTAATTACTTCATCTCCGGGACCAATCCCCATGGCGCGCAAAATAATATTCAGCGATGCGGTTCCATCACTGACGCCGATGCCATGCGTTGCGCCACAGAACTGGGCAAACTCTTTTTCCAACGCCTGAACATTTTCCCCCAAGAACAAATGCATTCCGTCAAGAACTTTTTCGATCCCCGAAAGAATCTCCTCTTTTAGGGGTTCATACTGCTTATGCAGATCAACAAATTGAATGTTCATTCCATTCTCCTATGCTTCTTTATTTATTCGAAGGATGTGAGCTGGATTTCCAGCAACCACCGCTCCATCCGGAACATTGTGAGTGACCACGCTTCCTGCCCCTACAATCGCGCCTTCTCCAATTGTTACACCACACAAAACAGTGGCATTGCTTCCTAAAGAGGCTCTGCGTTTAATTAATGTGGGTGTGCACACCCAATCCGCATCTGTTTGAAGTTGTCCATCGGTTGTGGTGGCTCGAGGATATTTGTCATTAATGAACATGACGCCATGGCCAATAAAAACTTCATCTTCAATCGTGACGCCCTCACAGATGAAAGAATGACTGGAAACTTTTACCCGCTTTCCGATTCGAGCTCCTTTTTGGATTTCTACAAACGTACCTACTCGGCTGTCATCGCCAATCTCACAGCCATATAAATTGACAAAGGCATAGATTTTTACATTCTTGCCAAGTTTGACATCAGGTGCAATTCGGGAAAATTCAGCGTTTACCATGGGATCAACTCATGTGTGGCGCTTTTGGTCATGGAACGTTGAGCCGCTTCAAGTATTTTAACGACACGCAAACCGTCTCGGCCGCAGCTGATAGGCTCGGTATGATTAATAATACTCTCCACAAAATGTCTACATTCCTGAAGGAGAGGCTCAACAAAATGGATTTTCGGAATAGTAATATCTCCTGAACGATAATTGTATTGAAATTCACCGAAGCCGTTTGTATCGTCCGGTGCTTCAATGCCCTTATCGTAGATCTTGATCTTTCCCTCTGCCTCCATATCGTTGTAAACGGCCATTTTCTTGCTTCCAACAACAGTAACTCGGCGCACCTTGCATGGATCCAGCCAGCTTACATGAACATAAGCCGTCAAATTATGCGGAAAGATCAAGCTCAAGTAAGCCACATCATAAATGCCCGGAATAACACATGGCATTCCTTGAGCACTTACTGAGATTGGATTTTCCCCGAGAAGATAAAGCAGAATCGATAAATCATGTGGAGCAAGGTCCCAAAGCACATTTGAGTCACGCTGAAACAAACCAAGATTTAATCGGGCAGTATCAATATAATAAAGATCGCCCAACTCTTTGCTTTCGATATATTTCTTCATCGCCACAACCGCGGAGTTGTATTCAAATGTATGACCGACCATAAGAGTCAATTTCCTGTCATCTGCAATTTGAACTAGTTCCTCTGCATCGCGGCTATTCTGTGTAATCGGCTTCTCAATCAAAACGTGCAAACCATTTAGCAAACAGTCTTTGGCGACTTTATAATGCGTTTTGGGCGGGGTAGAGACGACCACCGCATCCAAACCCATTTTGAAAAGCTCCTGATAATCGGATACCAGAATCACTCCAGGATATCTGGATTTGGCGCGCTTCAATTGATCTTCCCTTAAATCAGCAATCGCGACCAGTTGAGACGAGGGAAGTTCGTAAAAATTCCGAGCCAGGTTTGGTCCCCAATATCCATAACCAATTACACCCACTTTTATTGTATCCACAAAAAGTCCTCCTCCATAATTTCTTATTAACCCGCGCCTCGCGTAGAGAGGATAACCAACGGGGTCTTTAGAATAATCTTGATATCAAGCCACAAGGACTGGTGATTGATGTATTCAATATCCAATCGCACCTGTTCATCAAAATCAGCAACCGATCGCGAGGTGACTTGTTGTAATCCGGTAACACCCGGTTGAGCCTCCAAGCGCTGCAAATGCCAGGGTTTATACATCTCCACTTCGTAAGGAATAGCTGGTCTGGGACCGACCAAACTCATATCGCCGCGCAGTACATTAAAAAGCTGAGGAAGCTCATCAAGACTCAATTTCCGTAACAGTTTACCTGGACGAGTAATTCTCGAATCATTCACAAGTTTATGAACACTGGACGTATCGCCCTGTAAAACCTGGATTTGTTCTTGATCATTGTCGATCAAGGCTTTTATATAGGCTTGATGAACTGAAGAGTCGGCATTCTGATGCATGGTTCGAAATTTACAACAAGGAAAAGCGACTTTTCTCCAATATGTATTCTTGCCGCGGGATTGTCTTTTAGAACCAACCCGTTCTTGTATAAAGAATATAGGCCCAGACGAGTATAACTTGATCGCCAAAGCAATCAGGGACATCAAAGGCAGAAAGATCACCAGCAAAATAAACGCCGCAACGATATCTATGATGCGTTTGGCAATGTAATAACCGCTGCGATCCTTTTCTATCAGATCTACCATATCTCGGTCATATCGGCGAATTACATCCGTTTCACTTTGCATGTATGATATCCTTTGAGAGCATCTCAATCTCCTGAGAATTGCCAAATAATTATTCCGTCATTATCCAAAAATTAATCATTCTAGATTCAAGTTTCAACCGTTCTTGTGGGGCCTATGCATGCGGTCGCGCAGCCGACTCCCTACTACTACAAATATCAAAATCAAAATAATCAGAACAACTAAAACTACTATTAATGGGAGTATCCAACTTGGCCGAGAAGGTGAAGCAGTGGGAACTCCCGTTCCCGGTACTAAAGCTTGCACTCCAGGCAATAAGGTAGGAACGCTTGTCGCGGAAGTAACCGATGATATGCGCGTGTCAATCGTCAATATCTGGCGGTTATTAATAACATCAAAATTACCGGCTAAACTCGAACGAAGAGTCGGATCAATAAGCGCTGATGTTGCCCAACTCACTCCTTTGGGTGTGTTTCCGAGAGCCGCCAGAACAATATTATTCGGATTCCACGGAGAGGGCATTATTTCGAGATAACCTAAAGGCGAATCAGGCGAGATGCGATAAACAACTTGCGAACTGTTTATTGTTGATAAGTTATCTCCGCTGGAAAACGGTACTGGCAGAGAACTATTCATCTCACTTATGATCTGCGATTGGCTTGGAAGACCAATCACTAAAAGATTATATTTTGCCCGATCTGTTTCAGGTATTTGATCGCCATAATATACCGACAACGCGCTCAGTGTTCCATTTGCGCTCTGCCCCAAATAAGCTGCAATCTGCAATGCCTCCCGCCAGGAGGCTAAATCATTATGCGGTAACACCAAAGCGGTGTTGGCAAGCTTCGGGTCATATATGAAAGGCGCAGGATAAGCGGCTAGATTCAAGTCAGAAACCGGATTTAACAATTGGGCTTGATTAAGGGGTAAGTGAAGATTCGACTCAGGCCAGATCTGTATCCACAGACCCTGAAGGTTGGGAGGAGTGCAGTCATCAATAGGGATGAGGTTAACGTTCACAGTCAAGGTGTTATAACCTGGCAACACCGCTGAAGTAGGAATAGAAATTCCGACTTTATTGGTCGCTTGCGCCGCTGTGGCATCGCTCAAACGCACGCTTCCGATAGGTATATTATTAACCGCCACAACAATCCCTGAACGGTCATAATTGAGTAATTCCGAATTACCAAAAATCAAGTCAAAATGAGCGTCTGAAGCGATAGTCCATCCTGGCGGAATATAGAATTGATAGGAAACTGTATCCACACCGATATTAGCGAATAAACTGCGAGAATAGCCCATTTCTGTTAGAGTTTGGTCCACCGGCATTGGAGATGGGGGCGCGCTTTGAATATCCTGGACAATGGAGACATTTGGAAAATGATTAGAAAGCAGATTGCCTGTTGTAACTGCTTGCGCCGCTTTTAACGCCCCTTGATCGGTATCCCCAGATACTACAAGAATTATATGATTTGCGCTCCAGGGAGAGTTAATCATCTCGATCACACCATCATCCTGACTACCTCCAGCAACTTGAAACTGACCCGCGTTGAAAGGTACAGGAAGCTGCAGCTGTTGCAAAGTTGGCAGCGAAGCCGCTTTACCAACAAAAATTAAATGATTGGCTAATTTTTGATCTGAAGTAAGTTGACTTACTGTGGCTATATCCAATTCTAATTTATTGCCGCTTAAATTACCTAATCCAGCCGCAACCGTCATGGCTTCCTGCAAATCAGCGGATGATGGTTGATCCGGGATGACTATCAGAGCTGAATCTGGAGCAAACGATCCTTGATAAATCGGCTGAGGAAAATTCGCCAGACTTGTCGAAAGAGCAACCGAATCATGCGGTAATAAAAATTGAGAGCTCGTATGGATAGTTACAACCATCTGCTGATTAACATTACAAGCATAACGACTGTCAAGAACAAAACGAATGTCCATGCGACCATTAGCTTGGGATGAGATAAGGGCATTAACCGGTATCGGCAAAGTTCCTTGAACTTCGCCAAGCTGGTTCAGTTGCAAGACACCCAATAATACATTGTTGAACGAAACCGAAAGCGTTCCTCCAGCGGCTGCCAACGAATTCGCAACAGGCGTAGAAGAAGCAGATTGAACCTGACCGATTACGTTGAAAGAAACTGCCATTGCCAGATTAAGTTGAGCGCCCGCTGATAATTTCCAATCCGCAGGCAAGGAAAACGAAAAAGTTGTCGCGGCCAACGGTCCAATAAGCTGTATCTCGTTTCGACCAAGCATGGAGAAAGTAACAACATTTGGATTGGATGGCTGGACTGGAAGTTGCTGAGTAGCAGTCGGTACTGGGGTTGGAGCAAGCGCCTGTGCATTGGCAGAAATCGCCATACCCATTATCAAGCTTATTGATAGAACAAAAACCAACGACAGGCTGGCAAAAACTTTCTTATGCATATGTCTTCCTTTCTTTGCTACACATATCAATAAATCCAAATCAATTCTCAATGGGATTCTTCTGCGCCCAAAACGGATTTTTCATCTCCCATACATAAACAGGGTTTTCACTATCCCTGCGGGCTTGCTCTAAAGCGTTATTTGCTTTTTGAAATAATTCAGATGCAGAAATACTATTCCCGTATTCAGCACCACCGATATGGGCATCAACATCAACCTTCACGCCGATTTGACTCAAATCAACCGGCTCGGTCAGCGCCTGATAGATACGTTCAAAAATTCCGCTTGCAGCTACACCCGATGTATTAGGCAGCATAACAATGAAACTATAATCATTCCAACGACCGATAACATCATTGCCTCGTAACTCTTTACGAAGGGTTTCTGTCACTCGTTGAAAAATCCTCTGCAGACTGGTAGCTGGAAAAGTATCAATAATATCTCGGAGGCCACTCAGTTCTACAATTCCAACCGAAAGCACGCCTTTGGGATTCTTGGCCAGCCTATCCTCAACTAGAGTCGGGAAATACTTACTGTTATAAATTCCAGTCACATTATCCAAATGAAGTCCTTGCCGGAAAGCTTCTAATGAAATACGAAGTTGTTCGCTAAGAATGGTCAGGGCTGCTCCAACGATCACTCCGAGCAACACCGCTAAGCTGGCGTCCCGTAATGGCTGCGGGCTGGATGGAACGGTGGGCGGAGTGGCTGTATCAAGAAAGTCGATGTTTATCACCTGGTTAAAATTGCGAGTAAAATTGATTGTTTCATATCCAATCGCGTTAGCCAATTTAGCCGCTATCTGCGGATTCGGCCCCGTCACGGTTAATTGCAGGACACTGGAGGTAGGCAGAACTGTGGCTTTATACGTATAATCCTTCATATCCTCAGGCCGAAGTTCCAAGAAAGTAATTGCATCACTATAAATCCGCGCACTACTCATCACGGTTGCATAAGTGGTAGTGACTGATTGATTATCAAGTGTATTTAAGCCTTCTAGAAGAACCCCGGGGTTGCCAGTCGTTTGGATTGCACTTGGAGAGAGAATAAACTGGGCTACGGCTTGGTATGTGGGAGTAGTCAGATAAGATGCTACTAAAGAAGCCACCAAAGCCGTTAAAACCGTTAATACAATAATCCACCAACCTCGCCTTAACATTTGAAAATATAATCGGGTTTCCATTTCATCTCCTATTGCTCACAAACTAAAAGCGCTCCATCATTTTGGCAAAAGCATTCCCGTTGTAACTTTGAGAACATCTGCTGCTTTACGAAGATTACTAAGATATATATCATTATCGCTAAATTCATCGAACTCTTCATAAACGCCTCGCCATATTTTAGATGCGGTCGGCTCACTACATCCGCGCTTTCTCATCTCCCCAATAAACTCATCGTAGGTCATATGAATATTTTCAGCTAACTGCTGGACTCTGCCGTTCACATCTACTCCTGCTGATCATCAGCGTGATTCATAAAAATCCATCAAAAAATACTTATACGGAACGCGATACCTATTTTGGATCAGATTCAAATGGAATATAAATATATTTCAAAATTCATTTAGTAATCGCATTAAAAAAAGAGACGGAAACCCTTACAAAAATGCAAAGCGATTGTAAGGTATTTGTTAGTTTTAGTCAACCTGTATAACTTAACTATTTATATCCGATTTGGCATTTTTCAAGAAGCAACCCTGATACTTCAACAAGGAATCCATCCGAAGGTTGTTCAAGAGCGACTCGGGCACACGGATATTACTCTGACTCTTAATGCTTACTCTCATGTTCTCCATTCTATGCAAACTGAGGCAGCTGAGAAAATGGATGATCTTTTGACTTCGCCCATTGATGTGAGTAAAGAGCTTAAAAAATTGAAGGAACAGAATCCTTTTTACATTGCGTCAATCTGGGATGGTAACGGTGAGAACGCTGGTTGATTCAGTAAGCTGGAAAGTAGCTGCAAAAAAGAGAGCCTCCGGCGTCGTGAGGCTCCCTTTATGCCCAAATATTGAGCACTTGAGGCAGAAACTGCCTATATTCGTGCTGGGGGCAACGGATTTGAACCGCTACTAGCTGATCCAGAGTCAGCCGTCCTGCCATTAGACGAGCCCCCATCAACCAGCAGGATGGAATTCTAACACGGGCTGTTATTTGCGGCAAGCGTGCGCGCGTTCTGTCGGCAGGGCAACCGCCGTCCAGAATCTGGGCGATTACAAGCCCGCCAAGCCGTGGATAATCTGTGGTTTCATAGACTGACCCTCCGGGTTATGACACCATGTGCAAGACAATGGACAACCCTTCATAAATACAGTCGCGCGAATACCAGGTCCATCGTGAATGGTAAACTCTTTAATATCAAAAACGATTCCCGTGGTCATGATCCATCCAACCCAGGCATGGGCTTCATTACTTCTTGAGTTCGAGAATCAACTCTTTTGCGCGGGCTGAAGCGGAGGCCGCGTCCGTGGCACACGCATCTGCGCCGATCTGATTTGCGAAACTTTCGGTAACCGGCGCGCCACCGATCAATACTTTCACTTGATCGCGTAATCCATTTTCTTTAATGGCGTCGATGATATCCTTCATGCGAGGCATGGTCGTCGTTAATAATGCTGAACATGCAACCAGGTCAGGGTGATGTTCTCTCACGGCTTGGACATATTTTTCGGGTGAGACATCGACGCCCAGATCAATCACGTCGAAACCAGCGCCTTCCAACATCATTGCGACCAGATTCTTGCCGATATCGTGCAGGTCGCCTTGCACGGTTCCAATGATCACTTTGCCAATTGCCTGAACCTTCGCGGTGACCAGGTAAGGCCGCAATAGCGACAAACCGCTTTGCATGGCACGCGCCGCGATCAGCATTTCAGGAACGAAGTATTCCCCACATTCAAATTTATGTCCGACCTCAGCCATGGCACGGATCAGACCTTCTTTGAGAATTTGTTCAGCGGGCACATTCTTCGCGATTGCCTCTTTCACCAATTCTTGCGTCTGATTCCTGTTCCCTTCGATCACACTTTGACATAAATCATCCAGCATGGTCATGAGCTTTCTCCTTGTTGATTCTTATAGTCTGGCTGGTCAAGAAGCAGATCAATGAAAGCCAGCATATTTTCCAATGGAACATCACCTTCCACATCATGCGCCGGGGCAAAGATGTAACCGCCCTTCTGCCCCATTTCCAACAAGCGACGAGTCTCTGCACGGACTTGCTGCACCGTTCCGTATGGCAAGGTTCGCTGCGTGGATAATCCGCCATGAAATACCAGTTGACCAAAGTACTTTTGATGTAAAGCTTCCACATCCATCACCTCGGGTTGAAATGGATTGAAGCAGTTCAAGCCAATGCCGATCAGATCATCAAATAATTCATCCACGTCCCCGCAGGAATGAATGAACACATACTTATTCCCTGCATGTACGGCACTGTACATACGCTTGAGAACTGGGTAGATAAATTCACGCCACAGCTTCGGTCCCATCTGCAGACCATGTTGCTGTCCCCAATCGTCGCCGAAATACACCGCGTCAATATCGTATTTCAGAGCTTCATCTAACTGGGCGATGTTGTAGTCTGCAATGGCATTAAAGAGTTCATGAACAAACTCCGGATGATCATAAAAATCCATCAGCAGGTTTTGCATACCGCGCAAAGTCCACGCCCGCTCATAGAGCGAAAAGCCAATTTGAAAAACGCGAAAGCGGTCCGGGTACAGGGCGATGCGCTGAGGAATATCAACGAAAAAACGCCGGTCAAGCGGATCGGGGAATGTATAGTGATTCAGGGTTGGATCCGAAAGCACATGGTCCTCGGGAGTGCCGATATCCTTATCAATGCTTCGATCCCAAACCACACCAAAAACATCCTTCACGCGATTTGCACCCAAGTCTGTGAAAAAGCCGATGTCGCTTCCCAACTTCAGAAGATGATTCTGCAGTGCATCTTCCCAATCCATTGAACCATAATGTGCCTGCAGCTTCTCTCTGGCCTCCGTCGTGAAACCGCATGACCACGGCACATACGGCGGTTCCTGCCCTTTCAACACCGCATGGATCACTTCACGCTTCGTCACTTTTATTTGCTCCTGCTCCTTATTTACCTACGCCAGCGAACGATAAGAAGTTTGTTGAATCGTATCGATCATTGCCCAGAAATTCTCCAGCGGCGTATCCAGTTGCAGATTATGCGTGGGACCGATGAGCAGGCCGCCGCCGCGCCCGATCGTCCTCAGACGCAAGAGGACCTCATTCTTGACATCGTCCGGCGTGCCGAACGGAAGCGTCTGCTGGATATCCATCGAACCCCAAAAACACAGCCGGTCACTAAAGTCATTCTTTAATTTAACCGGATCCATTGCCATAGGCTGAATCGGATTCAGTATATCAATGCCAATTTCAATCAGTTCTGGGATGATCGGATATACCACGCCATCGGTATGATAAGCAATCTTTATCCGCGGATTGATCGCGCGCAAAGATGCAATCAATTCCGCCATACGCGGCTTGAAATAAGTGCGCCACATCTTGGGCGACATCAACATGGTTTTCTGACCGCCCACATCATCGCCAAGCCAGATCATGTCGACGCCCAGCCGAACCAGTTTCTGCGTGACGGCCATATGATAATGAAAAGGAAAATCCATAACGCGATTCGCCCGTTCAGGATCAGTAGCCATGTCGATCATCAATTGTTCGTAACCGCGCAATGCCCAGGCACATTCAAATATCGTTGTCGGTGTTACGCCGACAATCCAATAATCGTTGTGAAAATCGCGGACTGTTCTTTCAGCATCCACATAAAGTTCAGGGCGATTCGGATCGGGAGGCGAATAGGCATCCAAGGCAGAATCATCGGATAAAGGATGGCCAAAAGGTTCAGTGTATTTTCCCGCGCCGAAACGCGTCTGGTATTCGACCGTTCGCCAGGTAACTCCCCATTCATCCCGATAACTTTCCATATCCTGATAACCATTTTGATAATAGCCGTTTACCCAACCGACGGAGGTTAACAGCATATCTTCATCCAATGTGCGTTCAAGATCATATGTGTTGCCGCCGCCATGCGGATTGTGCAAGCCCTGACCCTTGAGTTCCATATCCGCCTCGAGGCGGGTAGCAAACTCAGGCGTGAAACTTACCTGCATCGGACAACGATCCGGTTCCTGATGACTCAGCGCGGTCAAAACACGGTCGCGATGATTCATAGAGACTCGACTCGTTCCAGCCATTCGTTTGAGTGAACCATAATTTCACTTACTTTCTATACTTACCGTATTCGAGCGCGGTATCGAATGCGGCGACAATATTTTCGGGCGGGACAAGAGCTTGAATATTATGAACCGCCGCGAACACAAAACCACCGCCCGGCGCGAGATCGTCAATGCGGCGCTTCACTTCATCAACCACTTCCTGGGGTTTGCCAAATGGCAACACGTGCTGTGTGTCAACGCCTCCACCCCAAAAGACAATGTCCCGCCCAAACTGAGCTTTCAACTCTTTCGTATCCATCCCTTTGGCGGAAACCTGAACCGGATTAAGAATATCGAAACCGATTTCAATTAGATCGGGAATCAAATCACGCGTTGCGCCGCAACTATGATAAAACAACTTTGCATCAGTCTTTTTCTTGATCGCTTCCACGAGACGTTTTTGTTTCGGCTTGATGAGCTTCCGATACAACTCTGGC
>Ga0182027_10004442_pt1 | contig 21725 bp, 16 predicted proteins | sample 712E1DmetaG_FD_121300 | JGI IMG/M metagenome (GOLD analysis project Ga0182027, IMG submission 121300) | Permafrost microbial communities from Stordalen Mire, Sweden - 712E1D metaG (Illumina Assembly) | ecosystem: Environmental > Terrestrial > Soil > Wetlands > Permafrost | place: Sweden... | reverse complement strand
TCATCTGCCAGAATGCCGGTTTCTTCGGCAACCTGGATGATCGGTTTGATCTCAGCTGCCTGGGCGATATCGATATCGGAGGGCACCGGACGAACAAAATTCAATTTTGTGAGAGTGAATTTCGTGGCCATATTAAATCCTTATTTTTATGAAAATTCAAAGATATCTACTCATTCTGTTCTTGGAGTGCCTACATAAATTTGACCAGCGCTTCAAATGCCTAGGGTGGCATAATAAAGGGAGATGCAAATCCCGCGGATCGACTGATGGATTTTCAAGCCGATCAAGTCATCTACCCAAGATACAATGCTTCCAGGAATTTTTTTTGAAAGTCTGGATGAATGGTTAATTCAACATATTCATCCTTTTTTATGAATTCTTGGGCTATCCTGCGTTGTTGTTGGGAAAGAAGAGCAAGGACGGCTCCCATTCCCGCTGCGTTTCCAACTTGGGTAAACCGTTCAACCGGTACATTTGGATACATGCCTATTTTGATGGCATTGGGGATGTCAATATAAGTTCCGAAAGCCCCTGCAATGATAAATTCGTTAATCTCCTCAGCAACAACACCAGCTTCCATCATCAATATTTCAAGCCCAGCCCGGATGGCAGCTTTGGCAAGTTGGATCTCATTAACGTCACTACGGGTCACCGTTATATCCTTGCCATGCCCAGTTGAAGCCGCCGGCACGAGCAGATATTCTAGCGTTCTACCAATAGAGCGAACGTTGTTCTGGCCGCTTTGCATCGCACCTTTTTCATTGATAATACCGGCCTCCTTCATTTCAGCCACCGCATCCAGAATACCAGAACCACATATCCCCACTGGCGGCTGATTATTGATGGTAAGAAAATGTACCTCCTTATCGAGGATCTTGACTCGTTCGATTGCTCCAGGGGCCGCGCGCATGCCATCCTTGATATGAGCTCCCTCGAATGCCGGTCCAGAAGCACATGAACAGCTGTATATATGTCCATTTGCTGCAAGCGAGATCTCGGTGTTGGTGCCAACATCAATTGCCAAGATCTTCTTCTTGGTTTTCCACAGACCCGTCGAGAGAATAACGGCAGTATGATCAGCACCCACATATCCGGCGATATTTGGCAAAAGATGAATATATCCTCCAGGTGCCATCTCAACGCCAATATCTCTCGCACAAATGTCCAGCGAAGCACTTACTGCTGCTATATATGGGGCGTATACCAATTGATGAACCGGTAATCCGGCCAAAAGATGGTGCATGGCAGTATTGCCAACGATGACAGCATCCACGATTTGATAAGGCAAGATACCTTTGTTCTCACAAATCTCGCTTACCTTCTTGTTCAGGGTATCAACTATTATCCTTTGAAGTGTTTCCCTACCACGTGGCTCTTGGATACAATATGCTATCCGGCTGATAACATCCTCGCCATACGCGATTTGAGGGTTCATCTCGCCCACTTTATCGATCTCATTGCCTGTTTCAAGATCATACAAGTAGATTGCCAATTTGGTTGTGCCTACGTCAACCGCTAAGCCATAATAATGTTCATCCGGTTTCAGCAAAGTAATGACCTCATTCATACGGAGGATAACCTTGACTGACCATTTGTTTTCTCGCAGCACTTCGGATAGGCTGGTGACGACCGCATAATTGAAAGTAACAGACTCATACCCCAACTCTGACAACCCGTCTGCAAGACGGGTCGAATCCGCCCGTAAGTCTTGAGTCGAAGCAGGGTTTAAACTCACAATCACAGACTTTACTATCGGAGTAAAGTCAACTTCAACTTGCCGCCCTTCTATTTGCAGACGCTGCGGAGTCGTTAGCGATTCGGGGGGAATATCAATGCTGATGTTCCCTTGTGGAATTGCCTGGCAGGCCAACCGAAAGCCCGATCCAATTTCAGCTTTACTAAAAATATCCATCTCGGATTGTGTCGGAGAGTTTAAATCACCCTCCACCAGGCGGACACGGCAACCTTCACACCACCCTTCTCCTCCACACAGGGACTCTAAACCGACTCCTGCCATTTGCGAAGCCGCTAATATTGAGGTCCCTCTTTTTACCTCTATCCTTCGGCCAATCGGTTGAAATTCGACTATAAGTGAATCATCCATTTTTGATCCGTTGTGCGTATTGGTCCTTATACCTGCAATTGGTGTTCATCGCACAATAATCGCATGGGTTTCCTAAATTTCCCAGTTCTTTTCCAACACCCAAGATGATCGACACACTTTTCCGAGGCGACATCATATACTGGGAGTTTAATTCGACACCAATTTTCCCGGGCTGCAATATTTCATATATGATCGGTTGTCCTTGTTCAACTGGCCAACCAATCATGCCTGGACTGAGCGGAATGGTTATCTGAAGGCGATTCTTTAAAGATTCTCCTTCAAAATAACTGCAAACCGCATTGGCGAGACTTTCGACTCCCGCCGACCCCACCCCATCCAAAGCCAGGCTAAAGCTTAAATTGCACTCCAAGAACTTGGATGCATAATTTTCCAGTTCTTTTCCGACCGTACAGATTATTGCTATGACTGATTGAGCTGAAATTAAATGGCGGGATACGATTTCACCGGATATTTTGAATTGATCCTCCAAGATCAATTGCTCATGTTTTGTTTCCTTGACTTGGAGTTGCCGGTAAAGCACTCTTGGCCTAAGCAGTTCTTTGCCTTCATCCAATGCTCTTTCAGCCAAAGAAAATAATCGGGGTCTGCGAGACTTAATAATAACAGGATCCGCGCCTTGCCCACGCAAAACACTTTCAGCATCGATCGGTAGATCTTCTTTTCTCCATTCATGCATCTAGTTTTTACCTTAGTTATGGAAAAGAACACAGCCATTCCGCCGGTTCCCTATCCCAGTCTCACCTTCGTCAATAAACCGATGAACGGCGAATTTAATAAAACCCGGCAGGCCTATTCTGCTGACTTGCAAGACGCCGCTTGCATAAAACAGCTTGGGACCAAGGAAGGTAGGAATCGGTTTGAATTTCCGCCCTAATCAATCCCTAGCAAATTTTTCGCGACTCTCACACCAATTTCCGCATCGTGTGCAAAGCCGTCGGCGCCGATGGAATTTGCATATTCCTTGGTCACAGCACCGCCTCCAATCAATACCTTTACAGAATCCCGCAGACCGGCTTCCTTCAACGCTTCAATAACATTCTTAAGTTCCTTTGCCGTAACGGTAATCAACGAACTCATTCCGATGATTTGAGGCTTATGCTCCCGAACAGCAGTAATGAAGGCAGCCTTGGAAACATTGACTCCGAGATCGACCACTTCAAATCCATGGGCTGTCATCAGCGTACCCACAATGGTTTTACCAATGTCATGGAGGTCACCTTCGACCGTGCCCAGAACCACGGTACCAATAGACTGCCTGATACCTCCAGTCCGTGCAATTTCCTTTTCAAAAACGGTTGCCGCCGCCTTCATAGCTTCCGCTGCGATCACCAGATCTGGCAGGTAATATTCCCCTTTGGAGAAACCATCGCCTACTGTGGTGATTCCCCGACGAAGCCCTTCTTCAAAGGCACGCAGCGGTTCAATGCCGTCGGCCACAGCCTGGTTTGCCAGCCTCTCCGCTTCCGCTGCGTTTCCTTCGATTACCGCATTGCATAAGCTGTTCAGCAATTCATCCTGTGACATGTTCATCATCCTTAAATGCCGAGTTTCTCTACTTCAACTGCCTTCAGAATCTTGTCTAACTCGCGGTCGACCTCTACAGGCAGCGGGTTCGGCTGGTGATTTTCCATAATACTATGGGCGATTTCTGATGCTCGTTCCAACACACCTTTCTTCCCGCCCGCGATCCAGGCATCATAACCTTCCCGAACGCTCACCTGGGGGATAAAGTAATCTTCTTTCCAATGGCGGCGGGTATGTTCCTGGCGCAAGTAGTTACCAGGAATGGGACCGACTTCCTTGATCAATCCGATAGCTAATCTTTCCTCATCGACCCGGATTCCTTCCAGCACCTTGCCGATCATTCCGCACACTTCATTATCAATCACCATTTGTTCTGGAGAAAATGCACCTTCGTTCTCCAACCCACCCAACGCCATGATATGGTTAATACCTGCTTTCGCACAGAGCAGGGCTTGTAAATGTCGCTCATAGGAAGCCTGTGCATCGGGTAACTTGGCATCGGTCATCGGGAAAAAGGTTGCAGAAGGCATTCCCAAATGCCGGGCCAACTGAGCTGATGCCTCGCCCATAATACCCACATCAATGGAACCGCTCGCCATGCTTCCTAAACGCATATCCATTGGTGTAGCATAAGCTACATAGATGGCTCCTATACCCCGCTTAACCAATTGTCCCAGAACATTGCCCCCCAGGATTTCAGCGGTTTGGAGAACCAGTGTTCCAGCCATGGTAGCTGGGCCGGTTGCCCCGCGCATCGGACCGCTCAGTAAGTGCAGAGGGTGACCGGCCTTGGCATAGTCTAAAACACCTTGGGCTTGATCCACCGGGATGACGAGCGGTGAAGCCATGCAAATGGATCCTTGGACTTGTTGGCCAAGCACGCTACACATTTCCACGACCCACTTGGAGCAGCCTCCAAATGCGGCGCCCATGGTAGTCTTTTCAGAATTCCGGAACGTGGTTGCAAGCACCCATTCCATTTCCACCTCAGGTGGTTTGTCAGATAGGTGGGGAGTAGGTTGGCAAATAGTGTGCACCTCTGGCATCGCATCGCATAAAGCCACTAATCTCGCCAGGGTATCAACGGTAGATATGCGTCGTTCCTGCGTAGCCAGGTCGAGGCTTGTAAAGCCAGGAAATGCACCGAAATAGATTGTATTACCTCCCCAGTGGAGCGTCAGGTCAGGATTTCGCGCCAGTTGATCAAATTCATGAGGGCAACTTTCAATCGCCCATTGGACGAGATCCCGCGGAAATTTTACCCGCTCCGTTTCGAGATCCACCTGACAGCCAGCTTCCTGAAGTAAGGCCAGGGCGCGTGGATGGGCAACGGTCATACCGGTTTCAGCAAGCACATCCAGCGCCCCCTGGCAAATCCGCTCTACTTCCTCCTCAGTGAGGATATCGACGGGTTTCTTGCATTGGTGTCCAGCAAGTGGCATGGAATCATCTCCTTTCCGTCATTTTTCCAGAAAACTCATATGAGTTTTCTGGAAAGTGATATTTAGAGCACCGGCCAACGCGGCCCAATTTCCAAGCCTCCCCGTTTGCTGACGGCTCGATAGCGATTTCGAACATCTTCCAGGATCGCCCGTTCATCAAGTGTAAGGACCTGCCGATGTTGCATGACGATCTTCCCGTCGATTACAACAGTATCAACATCAGTGCCAGTGGCAGCATACGCGATGGTCGAAATTGGATCCCATGCCGGGGTAAGATGAGGAGCGTCCATATTAATCATAATAAAATCAGCCCGCTTGCCAACTTCGAGTGAGCCTATCTCATCCGCTAATCCAAGCGCTTTCGCACCATTGATCGTAGCCATTTCCATTACTGTCTCAGCTGGTACCACTGTCGGGTTGTTCTCACGTAAGCACGCCAGGTAACTGGCCATCCGCATATCCCTGATCATATCGTAGGTGTTATTGCTGGGACCGCCATCGCAACCCAAAGTTACATTCACCCCTGCTTCGAGCATTCCATTCACGGGTGCAATTCCCGTGGCCGTTTTTGCATTCGAGGCAGGATTATGGGCCACATGGGTGCCAGTCTTGGCTATCAGCTTCCAGTCTTCTTCATCGGTCCAAACGCAGTGAGCCAGAACGGTTTTTGGCCCAAGTAAACCGTGAGCATGAATGAATTCGACCGCTGATCGGCAGCCTTGAGAAGAAGCATAAGCCAGATCATCACGCACCTCGGAATTATGGATGGTGATACCCATGTTCCGCTCATGGGCCAGTTGGCTGATTTGGTCATAAATGGCCGGTGTCACACCACCGGGAGTGCGTGGCCCAAACCACACCTGGATCCGACCATCTGCCGCGCCGTTCCACTTATCATAGGCTGCTAATGTGTTTCGGACGCTGGTTTCACCATCTTCTATCAAACCTGGATGCATGAAGCTTTTCACCTTGCCGTATGAAGGTTGATCCATGATGATCTTGCCGATGGCTGCCCGCATACCAGACTGCACGATCACTTCGGCCACACCATCGAAACCGTAACGCTCCGCTAACATGCATTCTATAAAGGATGTTGTACCTGACTTGATCATTTCCAATGTGCACAGTTGTGCACTCGCTCGACCATCCTCTTCAGTATAATTGCCTTGTAAAACCCACACTCGCTTGCCCAGCCAGTCGAGCAGGGAAAGGTCATCGGCGCAGCCGCGCAACATTGCCTGGGCGGTGTGGACGTGTGTATCGATCAGGCCGGGCATTATCACATTTCCATTGCAGTCAATGACCTGCTGGCCTTGGAATTGGTCGCGGATTTCCCGGCTTTTTCCGACTGCAGCGATCTTTTGCCCTTCAACTACCAGAGCACCGTTACTGATGATCTCGCGTCGTGGATTGATGGTAATTATCGTAGCATTATCGAAGATCACGGCAAGACTCCTTCCTGGTAAAGGCGATGAATATATAAAATCTCAGCCCTTGTCATCCAACGGCATCCCAAGCCCGATTGCTTCACGCTTCACCTTTCGGTAGAGAGCTTCCCACTCTGGTGTAGGCTGCATGGCTTTCAGATCATATACTTCGGTGACAGGCTTGCCTTTATCTGGGTTCTTGATCTGGTTTTCAAAACGCGGCAGGATCGCCTTGGCGATATCGTTCACCTGTGCACGACTCATGCCAGAAGCAGCATGTCCAACTTCAGCGCAGAACCGGCATTCCAAAGGCGAAAGGTAATCGGTTAATTTGCCGCCGGCTGACCGCGGGCCGGTGGAAAAAGATGCTCCTGATACGGCAATGGTTGAAACTCCAACCAGGATCTCGAGCAGTAAAGCTTCTGTTCCCGGGCCGGAAACTTCATTAGCGATCCCGTGGGATAGTATATGGGTGTTGCGGCTGAGGGCCTGATGTGTAACACTCAACGCCCAAAGACCTTCGCGGTTCACATTTGATAAGTAACGCAGGTCGTAGATTTCCCCCCCACCAACGTGGGAATGCAAGATGGGATATTGCAGAAGGGAACAAGCGATGCATGAAAGAATGGCACCTTCCGGTGATCCGGGCATACCGCCAATCATCGCCGGCGATCCAGCAAAGATGAGCCCCTCGACATTGAGGGTGTGGACAACTTTCTGCAATACCTGATAACTTACCTTCAACTCAGACGGAAAGAGGACCAAGGACAGATCCGTAGGGAGAAAGCCCCCCGGAACGCCATAACCACCAAGCTGTCCATATTCCGTCACGCTCGAGATGCAACCAATACCGCCCATGCCTGGACGCCCAGCCCGCCTCCGAACCTCACGATGAAAACGTCCCTGTTCAAAACCGGCCAGGGTCTCAAAGGGAGTCCCGGGCAGAACGGATCGTCCATGAATGGTGGTGAGTGATCCGCCTTCCAAGAGATCCACTTCGCGCTGGCGGGCAATCCCTTCCGTCAATGCAGGCCAGATTTCCTCGCTTATCGTAATACCCAATGAAGCCCCAAATGGCATTGGATAGGGGTCAGATGGAGTTCGGGTCTTGATCAAGGTTCCATCCTTACCAGTCCCCACGAACAACTGGGAGGGAGCAAATTTCAGAGCACTCGCAAGCTCATCCTCCGAAACCCGAATAATTCGTTCGGTGGTTTCACAGAGCATACCCAATTCGAGCGCCAACTCATAACCGGCCCGAAAGAAGGTATCCGCCAAAGAATCGTCAGTATTAACAGGGTTGGCAGGATCACAGCGATTCTGCAATCCATACTTCTCAAGTTTGCTACGGATGGTCCTTGGGATTCGCTTGACATCCCATTCCTTAACATTACACACCTCCCCTGTTCGGGTTCGTTCCAATATCTCGATTACATCTGGAATATTCATACTACCTCCAATGGATATTTAGTGGTTATTTTAATGAACCGAAAGAGAGGGGCTCTTTCAAAGGTGGTTTTACTACCAAGTCAAGCAGTGCCTCGCAAAGCACCACTGCATCCTGTGCATCCCGTCCGTAACCATCCGCACCTATCTTGGCTGCCCACTCAACATTCACAGGACCTCCTCCTACGATCACAAAGTGATTTTGCCTCTTCCCGGTATCGTTCAGGAGACGTACCACATCTTCATGGTATGGCATGGCAGTGGTCAATAAGGAGGATATGGCAATGACATTGGCCTTCTCCAGTTCTGCAGTTTCTACAAACTTCTTTGGTGAAACATCTGTACCTAGATCAATTACCTCGAATCCGTGCGCAGTTAATAGGGCACCAACAACGTTCTTGCCAATGTCATGCAGATCGCCCTGGATGGTGCCGATCACAACTTTTCCTTTGGATGTGCCCCCCTTTCCTCCCTTAAGCAAACTGGGTTTGAGCACATTAAGAGCGGCAGCCGCGGCATCTCCAGCCAGGATTAGTTCGGGGAGATACAGCTGGCCATCCTGGAATTGTTGACCGACCTGGGTCAAAGCAGACTGGATGCAGTTATCCACCAGGAGTAAGGGATCAATGCCTGCTTGGAGCGCAGCTTCTGCGAGTCTGGCAGACTCGACCTCATCGCCATCTACCACAGCCGCTCGTAACGCTAGACTAATATCCTTGTCTTCCATAAATCATCCTCCATAAAACAACATGATCGTTATCTTAGCCAATTATTGCATAATTCCCAAGCCCAGAATCCTATAATATAAAAAGAAAGAAACATCCTCTATCACACGCCGACATTATTTATCCTAGCACGACGATCCTCTTTTTGCACTAACATTTCTCATTGTTTTTCACTAAACAAAATCGTTATCTATGATCAGATTTCCGTATGGTTTTATTGGCCTGGGTGGCTGGAGCGGTTGGTGAGATCTTTTTTAATGAAAGCGCATAGAATAAACGCTCGGCTGTGATTGGAATCTCGTTGACCTGCACGCCGGTAGCGTCAAAGATGGCATTGGCGATGGCCGGCGCCGGTGGAATGATTGGCGGTTCGCCCAGGCCTTTGGCTCCGAAGGATCCGGTAGGATCAGGGCGTTCTATGTAAAGCGCCGTGATCGGAGGGGTATCCAAGGCGGTAAGCATGCGGTAGTCGACAAAAGAAGGATTGACTACTCTGCCATCCTGCAGGCACATCTCTTCGAATAACCCGGCGCCTATCCCTTGCACCACTCCTCCTTCGATTTGACCTAAGACACCAGCAGGGTATATTGCCTTGCCAACATCATGGCAGGCAGTGATGTGAAGAATCCGGGTTTTGCCTGTTTCTGGGTCAACTTCGACCTCAGCTACGTGCGTCCCAAAAAGGAATGTTCCCATTGGACCTTGACCGTAGCCCTCACCAACGGGCTCTGGAAAAGGCCCAGCTGCCAGCCACGAGGCACTGCCAAGCAATGGTCCACCGGTAACATAGATGGCAATTCCGATCAGATCTTTGAAAGAGATGCGGTTATCTGGATTTGTAAATTGAAAGAACCATCCGCCTTCGACTGCAATATCCTCCGCAGTACACTTTAAGCGAGAAGCCGCAATATTAACCATTTTCTTCCGGACTTCTTCCGTTGCAAGGCGAACGGCATTGCCCGCATCATAAACAGTCCGGCTGGCAATGGAGCCGGTTTCATATGGCGCGCTATCTGAATCCACAACGGCAATCCTAACGCATTCGACAGCCACCCCGAGAACCTCAGCAACGATCTGCCGGAGAACAGTCTGCGAGCCAGGACCAACTTCAGTGACACCAGAAATAATGGTAATAGTGGCATCTTCATTCACACGGATAGTGGCCGATGATGAAAGATAACCAGTTGCGTGAAACAGGTTTGCGACGCCGATGCCGCGGTTTGGACCCATCCGCCCCTTCTTTTCTCGATAACCAGATGCTTTGATGGCAGCTTCCATAGTCTCCCGAATTGTCACGCAACGCAGTGGCTGGGTGGAAAGAGAGATCTCACCTTCATGGCTCAAATTTACAAGGCGAAAGTCCACTGGATCCATACCCAGCTTATGAGCCACAGTATCCATGATTGATTCGGTTGCAAAAGCGATTTCCTGAGCGCCATACCCGCGCATACAGCCCCAATTCGGATTGTTGGTATACACAACCCGGGCACGTGCATGGCAATTGGGTATGGAATAGGGCCCTTGGGCCACGGTAATGGCGTGGGTCGCAGTACCAGGTGTCTGGTCCGCGTAGGCCCCTGCATCCACCAGCACATCCGTATCTTTAGCCGTGATCGTCCCATCTTTCTTCACGCCTACTTTCATGCGGATTGTATATGGGGCGCGCCCAGCTGTGGTAGTAAATACCTCCGCGCGGGTCAATATAATTTTCACCGGTCGCTGTGCCGCCTGCGCCAGCAAAGCACAAATATGCTCAAAATGTGTTCCAAGGCGACCACCAAAACCACCACCCAGGCAGACCGGAACCACTCGGATATCGGTCAAAGGCAAATCTAGCGCCAAAGCCAGTTCGGTGTGCAGTACGCTGATTTGCTGTGTGCCTGTCGATACAACGGTCCGGCCATTATCGTCAATCTCAGCCAGACAGGCATGGGGTTCAAGGGGAGCTTGATGGGTTGGCGCAGTATGGTAACTATCCTCGAAAATATAATCAGCATCGGCAAACCCCTGCTCGATATCACCCATGTTTAGTTGCGCATCCAAACACACATTTCCATACCGGATATAGGGATAGATGGATCCGTATTCGACCAGGTGTGGGTGGAGAATAGGCGCATTAGGAGCAATGGCCTCTTCTAAACTAAAGAGTGGGGAAAGATCTTCATAATCTACACGGATCAAGCGAGTCGCCTCAGCTGCTGCAGCCTGGCTGGTCGCGGCAACCGCCGCCACAGGTTCGCCGATGAAGCGTACTTGGTCTGTGGCAAAGATTAGCCGATCCCTAATATATATTCCATACAAACTATTAGGGGCTTGGGTGCCGGTGATGACTGCTCTTACTCCAGGCAGGGCCTCTGCTGGGCGCGTATCAATGTTGAGGATGCGAGCATGCGCGCGATTGCTGTAAAGAATCTTCCCAAAAAGCATGCCTGGTCGCGACAAGTCTGCCGTATATAAAACTTGACCGGTCGCTTTGGCAATTGTATCCATGCGACGAACGGATTTGCCGACAACCTGATAGTCACTCACTTTTCACCTCCGTGGTCAACGAGGCAGCAGCCGAAATGGCTCTTATGATAGTGGCATATCCGGTACACCGGCAAAGGTTGCCCGCAACAGCAGCGCGTATTTCAGCTTCCGTCGGGTTTGGGTTTTCATCAAGGAGTGCCTTGGCTGTTATTAAAAACCCGGGAGAACAATAACCGCATTGAATAGCGCCATTGTCTATGAAACTTTGCTGAAGTGGATGAAGATGGTTTGTATCCCCCAAGGATTCGATCGTTTCAATCTGTTTGCCTTCTACAGAAACTGCCAGTACAAGGCACGAGTTAACCGGCTTGCCATCCAGCAACACGGTACACGCGCCACAATCTCCGGTACCGCATCCTTTTTTTGTGCCGGTTAGTCCCAGTTTATCGCGGAGAACATCAACCAGCAGCTCCCCTGATCCTACATCTACGGAGAAAGACTTTGCATTGACCTGGAGAGTAATTTCCTTTTCCATGGTGTTCCTTTTATCCTGGTTGTTCAAGTTGAGCATTCGCCTGGGATAGAGCTCGAAAGGTAAGTAATTCGATCATATCCCTGCGGTAGTTGGATGAGGCGCGTTTATCACTGATCGGCGAAATTTCTCCGGCCGCGCATCGTGAGACAGCCCGAAAAGTTTCCTGATCAATCGACGGGCTGGCGGCGAGCAGTGCTTCGGCCTTGAATGCACGAAGGGGTGTGGGTGAAACAGCTCCCATTGCTATTCGCGCTTGCATGTGATAATTTGTCATCCACAACTGCACAGCTACACCAGCAATCGCCAGATCCATCGCTCTGCGCGGAGCATGTTTCAGGTAAACCGCACAAGCACCGGACGGTTGCTCGGGAATAAGAATAGATAATAACAACTCATCTGCCTTAAGCTTGGTTCTGCCGGGGCCTGTGAAAAACTCCACCAGGGGCAGGGTCCGGCGATTACCTGCCGAGGCTATATCCACCTTGGCATCCAGAACAAGCAGGGCTGGCACGGTATCTGCGGAAGGGGATGCGTTGCACAAATTACCACCAATAGTGGCCAGGTGGCGAATCTGGGGTGATCCCACAGTTGCTGCTGCAACAGACAAAACCTGTAAGCTGTGGGTGAGAAGTGACGATTTCACAATTTCAGCAAGTGGACAAGCAGCGCCAATACGCACACCCCCCTTGGTGGAAAAAATGCCACCCAACTCAGGGATATTGACAATATCGATCACGGTCCATCTGGATGGATCATCATCACCATTTTTAAGGAGAAGATCGGTACCTCCGGCAAGGATGCGAGTCCCATCAGGAGTTCGTTGCAACAAGGACAAGGTTTCATCAATTGTCTTGGGCCGAATATAATCCTCAATCATATGTGCTTCCTCCTACACCTAATCTCCCCTTTTATAAGGAACACACAGAGCGCTCGGAATAAAGCCCTTCCCAATGCCGCTAATAACCGCCAGGAGAGTTACGACATACGGAAGGCTATTTAGCACCTGCGGCGGAAGGGTCGTTATGGAAAAGGCCTGTAGGTACAATTGCAGCGAATTTGCAAAACCGAACAGCAACGCCGCCAACAAAGCACCCACCGGATTCCAGCGTCCAAACATGACCACTGCTATCGCTATGTACCCCCGCCCCCCCACCATCAATTCTGAAAAGGAATGCAGTTCGCCTAGGGACAGGAATACCCCGGCCAGCCCGGCTGTTGCGCCGCCAATCAACACACTCGCATAGCGGATGCGGATTACATCTACACCCATGCTATCTGCCGCGCGCGGGTCCTCTCCTACCGCGGTAACTTGCTGGCCGAAGGTGGTCCTGAAAAGAATGAAATAAGCGATTGGTACCAGCAATAGTCCCACGTACACCAGTGGCTGTTGTTGGAAGAGGATCGGTCCGATGACAGGAATGCGACTAAGCACCGGTATGGAATAAGGGTCGAAACCGGGTGCCTGGACTGCCTGCCCGGCCAGACCGTAGAAGGCACGGAATATGAACACGGAAAGGCCAAGGCTTAAAATGTTCAAGGAAAGCCCGCTAACAACCTGGTCTGCCACTACTGTGATCGTCAGGTATGCGTGCAATAGGGACATCAGCACCCCGGCCAGGATCCCACAAATCAGTCCTACCCAGGGACTCCCGGAAAGGCGCGCTCCAAGAAAACCTGATAATGCCCCAAACAACATAATGCCTTCCACGCCTACATTCAGGATTCCTGAACGTTCGGCGAACGTCTCGCCCAGACCCGCAATCAGAAGCGGCATGGCAAGTACCACACTGGATGTAAGCATGGAGATAATGAAATTTGCGGAAAGTAATTGCTGCCAAAAGTTTTGCATAGATAGTTATCCCTTACGACGCTGGCCCAGTTGTCGGAGAAGCATCGCTACAATCACTAATCCCTGGATAATATAGACCATCTCGACCGGAACGTTCATTGCCCGCTGCATGGACTCGGAGCCAACATATACCACTCCGAAAAATATTGATGATAACAGAACACCCAACGGATTAAGGCCTCCCAGGAGAGCGACTGCTATACTCAAGTAACCATAATTTGAGGAAATGTCCTGCGTAAGCAGATGTTGTACTCCGCTGACCTCATTGGCACCCGCCAAACCCGCCAGGCCACCGCTGATGGCCATGGCAATTACTACGGTGTTCAAAACATTGATTCCGATATGTCGCGCAGCATCCGGGTTGGCACCAGCTGAGCGAAGTTCATAGCCTGTTGAGGTTCGATACATAAAGAACCAGACAAATGCAACCACGCCAATAAGGACGATCGTGCCGGCATGAGCGCGTGTCCCCGAAATGATTACGGGCAGAAGTGCGCTAGCCGGCAACTCAACCGTCTGTGGTTGGGGGATCATCCCGCTGGCATCCTTCATCGGCCCGGTGACGAGAAAGCTGACGATGAAAATGGCTATGTAATTCATCATGATGGTGACAATGATCTCATTAGCACCAAAACGGGCTTTAAATATGCCTGCCAGCCCACCCCAGATGGCTCCCCCGGCAAAACCGCAGAGTAGTACCAGCGGTAAATGCACCAAAAGAGGCATCGGTGGCAAATACAGGCCAGCCATAGTGGCACCCAGAGCACCCATAAAGATCTGCCCTTCAGCGCCAATATTCCAGACGCCTGCCCGATACGCCACGGCAACCCCCAGGGCGGCAAAAGCAAGTGGGGTTGCTCGAACCAGTGTCTCTGCAATGCCATTTTTACTACCCAGGGAGCCTTGAAAGAATTGGAAAAAAGCTGCGAATGGGTTGATACCCGTGAGAGCTATCAGGATGCCAGCCACAATAAAGGCGATCAGGATGGATACCAGCGGCCTGCCGATGGTTTCAAGCGCCCGCAGAAACACACTTTTGAAGGCTTCTTTGGGGTGTTTTGAACCAGGACGGACAGAGTCTGACCTTGGGTCAGAAGCCACTTGTTTCACCATTGATTCGTTATTTTCTACATCATGCCGCATACGCCTTTTTCCCATCTGGGCGCAGGGTACCACCCATCATCAGCCCAATTTCTTCTGGATTGGAATTTGCTGAATCGAGGCTGCCGACAATCCGTCCGGAAAATAGAACAGCGATACGGTCGCTCATAGTTAGCAGTTCGTCAAGATCGGCAGAAATCAAAAGGATTGCCCGTCCCAGTTTGCGCTGGTTTAGAAGCTGTGCGCGGACGTACTCTGTTGCGCCAACATCCAGCCCGGCAGTGGGATTGACTGCGATGATCAGGCTGAGTTCCCGGGAGGACTCGCGAGCAAGAACCAGCCGTTGCAGATGACCACCCGAAAGCTGCCTGGCAAGGGTTTTAGGGCTGGCCACATGGACTTGATATTCGTTTATCAATTTCTGAACATGATTTTTTATTGCATCCATACGGAAAATACCCCGGGTGGCCAGCGGTGCGCCCCGGTGTGATTTCGCTATGGCGTTATGTGTAATATCCAGATCCAGAAATACGGCATTCTGGCGAATTTTGTCTGGAATGTAAGCAACGCCTAATTCGGTAATTTTACGGGGGTGCCATTTGGTTGTCTCAACCCCATCAATCTTAATGTGACCGGAGAGAATTGGTCGCAGACCTGTGATTGCCTCAGCAATTTCATTTTGCCCGTTGCCGCTGATGCCTGCGATTCCCAAGATCTCTCCCTGGCACACCTGTAAAGAAATATCGTGTAGTTCTCGTTGTCCAGGTCCGCCTGCAGTATTAATATGCTGCACTTCCAAGGTAGAGTCTCCGGACTTACACGGGTCTTTTTTAACCGAGAAAAGAACTTCGCGGCCAACCATCAGTCGCGCCAATTCTCGAGGACTAGTTTGTTTAGTTTCGAGTGTATCGAGTACCTTGCCATCGCGCAGAACGGTGACGACCTTCGCGACGCTCATTACCTCTTCCAGCTTGTGCGTGATAAAACAAATCGCCTTGCCATTCGCGACCATTGATTGCATCATCTTGAATAAATTCTCAACTTCTAGTGGGGTCAGCACTGAGGTGGGTTCATCAAAGATGATCAAATCCGGTGAGCCGGAAAGTACTTTTAAGATCGCTACGCGCTGTTGCATACCCGCGGAAAGTTGCCCGACTTGGATACGGGGGTCTATTGGCAGACCTAGTTCAGCCGACACATGCTCCACGGTGAGGATGGATTCACGCATATCGATGAATGGTCCATGAGGTGCCGGCCGTCCCAACATCATATTTTCGGCCACAGTCATGCGCTGGACCAGTTTAAAATCCTGGTGAACCATACCGATCCCTAGCGCAGCAGCCTGGCGGGGAGATGCAATCCGCACGGGATGGCCCTTCCAGACGATCGTCCCTGAATCAGGCTGGTAAAGCCCACATAGAATACTCATCAATGTGGTTTTGCCAGCCCCATTCTCTCCAAGTAGCGCGTGAATTTCCCCTGCCCGCACTTCAAGATTAACATTATCGTTCGCGACCACCCCTGGAAATCTCTTGCATATCCCCTGCATCATCAAAACAGGTGATTCAGAATTCGCCATAGGTTCCTTAGCAGGAGGGCCGGGTTTATTGACCCGGCCCTCCTGAGTAATAGTGATGGCTGTCTATTTGGTGAAGCGTTCGGTATATTTGAATGTGCCGTCTACAAATTGCTTCTGTAATGCTACAACCTGGGCTTGAATGTCTGCGGGTACAACGGAAGTCATTTTTAGGTAAATGAGGCCAGTGCTCAACCCGGGATTTAGATTTACTCCCTGGAAAGTTCCAGCTTGAACCTCTTTGGCATAATACATAACCATCGGGCCGTGATCCTGGGTATGCGCAGCCATGATCTGCTGGATAAATGTTGGTTTGTAAACCTGATCAGTAACGGTGTAGACCGTCTTTCCGGTCGCAGCTGCCGCTGTAATCGCGTCGAGGACGCCCTGATAACCTTCGGAGACAGTCCCATCGATTACATCAATCCCACTGGCAATAAAAGCTGTCGCAAGCTGTTTGGCCGTAGCGGGGTCGCTCCAACTTCCGACATAGGCGAACGAGACCTGGATATCAGGCTTGCATTTCTTGGCGCCATCCGCGATCGCGTTTGCTGTACCAACCACCGCCGGCTGGTCAACGCCTCCCATAACACCGATTTTGCCACTCTTTGACATCAGTGCATCCAGGCAGCCACCCAGGAAATAATCCTCAGGCACTGGGTTGAAAGACGAAACGTTAGCGGCCGTCCAAATTCCCGTGGTGACCACAAAATAGCTCTTCGGAAAATCGGGCGCGACTTTCATTACAGCAGGACCCATACTGAAGTCATTGGCGACGATAAGATTATAGCCGCGGCTGGCGTAATCGCGAATCACTGCCTCAGCGCCAGAAGTGGTAGTGTTTTCGTTCACTGAAACTTCCGCACCCAACTGCGCTTTGGCATCCTGGCCGCCTTGGAAGGCCGTGGAATCCCAGCCGGAATCTGATTCGGATGTGGAAAGCACAAGAGCGATCTTGAGGGGAACGCCGTTACTTGTCGCCTGGACAGGCGCCTTTGTTGCCTGGGCTGTAGGCGCTGCGCATCCAGCCAGGAAGCAGCAGATCAAAAGAGCAGTCAAAAAATAATTCGCGATTTTATTCTTCATTTTCACTTCTCCTTTTTTTTACAAAATAGCCGAATATGAATTGACCTACTTCGCCAACAATATGAGAATAGCACCTTCCTTTCCCTACTACATCATTGTTTTCCATTATTGTTTAGTAAATTTAATCACTAGATATTTCTTTCATACAAGCTTACCAAACCCGTCCGTAATGCATATAAAGCAGCCTGCGTGCGATTGGTAACTGCCAGTTTTTCAAGGATACGGCCGATGTGCACGCCTACGGTGTGATGGCTGATTGCCAAGTTCTTTGCGATTTCCTCGTTGCTAAGACCTCGGGCTACCATTTTAAGTACTTCGACCTCTCGCTCGGTCAACGGTTCTTCCGGTATCTGGTCTTGATCTACTTGTTGAACTGAGCCACGAAAAAGCAGGCGGGCGATTGCCTGATGAAAGTATACCTTGCCAGCATGTATGTCTCTAATGGCATCAATGATCTCCTGCGGAAGCGCATCCTTCAGAATATAACCAAGCGCGCCGGCACGAACGGCAGGAACAATCTTGTCTGCGTCTGCAAAACTCGTCAGGATCAATATGCGCGCCTCAGGGTTCACCTTCAGGATATCCCGGATAGCTTCGATCCCATCCTTTTTTGGCATAAGTAGATCCATTAGGATAATGTCCGGCTTCAGTTCCAGTGCCTTGGAAACTGCTTCCACACCATCTGAGGCCTCACCTGCAAGACTGAATCCAGGCTCAGTTAGGATTAATCCTCGCAATCCCATTTGAACGATTGGATGGTCCTCAACAATAAGAACGCTTATAGATTCTTCCATTAAACAATTTCCTTGGTCGTTCGTATGTTGATCTTCACGCTGCTCCCTTCGCCTGCCTTGGATGAGACATTTACCATCCCGCCGAGTCGTTCAACGCGTTCACGGATGCCGTTCAATCCAATACCCGAACTTGTTGCCATCGGGTCAAATCCTTTGCCGTTATCAATTACCTCCAATTCCACCTGTCCGGGAAAATCATGCAAATGAACTTCAACCGAGGTTGCTTCAGCGTGCTTCAAAACATTATTAAGGAGCTCTTGGGCTATACGATAAAGGCCTTCCTCCTCTTGATTTGATAATGGAGTCCTTATCTCGCCGATCAAACACGCCTCGATTCCTGCGCGTTGTTCAACCGCGCCTAGACGGTAATTGATTGCCCCAGCCAACCCTTCCTTCTCTAAAACAGAGGGTCGCAGGTCATAAATCATCAACCGCATCTCTTTGAGCGCTTGGTGGGCATTTTCAACAAGCTGTTCAAGGTATGAGGAAGCTTGGCCTGCATCTCCTCTATCCATAAATTTGCGTCCAGATTCTGCCAGCAAGGATTGGCTGCATAGAAGTTGTGTTATTGAATCGTGGAGATCCCTAGACAAGCGCTGTCTCTCTTCAACTATGATAGATTGCTCCGCTTTCTTTCTCAGTTCGAACCGTTCTACTGCCCGGCCGATTTGCCCGGCAACAGCGGTAAGCACCTCCAGGTCTCCCATGGCGATTTTTGGCTCATTCTGAAGAAATACGCTCAAAACGCCGACTTTCCGCCCCAAAGCCTGAAAAGGTACCCCCAGATAAGCCTGAAAACCAACCTGGCGGATTGATTCAGGCAATCTTCGCTCATTAATACCTCTGGATAAACGTATCGAAAAACCAGCAGTCAATACTTGTTCCCAAGGTGTATCAACCATAAAACCCCGTTTTACCTCGCAGGAAATTTCGTCTGGAAGGCCACTCTCAACAACCAATACCGGGTTAAATTGTGCCTCGCCCAGTAATTGTACACAACCGGCACTCCCCGGCATGGCAGCCAAAACTGCCTCAAGTGAACCATACAACATTTTATTCAAATCGTCGGTCTGATTGGTAGCAGCGGTAGCCTGATATAAAACGCTCAGTCGGCGGGTTCTATCAGAGACTTGCTGCTCCAAGGTGTGTAAAATCCGGGTTCGTTGTAAAGCATTGGAGGCAATATCGGCAATGGCACCCAGCAAGCGATCCTTTCCTTTTGATAATCCTTCTCGATGACTGAATCCTAGAACCAGGATGCCGGTCGGCTTATTCGTATCGCGCAGAGGCACCCAGGTTACCAGAGCTAGACCAGGATTACATTTTTGGCATTGATTTGTCGAAGCGTGTCCTTCAGGTATTGGATCAATCAAAATCTGCTGAGGCTGGCTGTTACGGATTGCCCGCCATAAACAATTCCGATCTTCTGGAAAAGCACAGCCAGTGACAGGTTCGCAAGGACTCTGACCAGCAGTGAGGAAGAATCTATCATTTTCAAAAAGGAATATTCCGCAAGTTTCAGCAGATAAAGCCGCTCCTGTCTCCTTCACTACAGCCTGAAGCATCTCTGGATAGGTCTCGATCTGCCGAAAGGCCGTGGATACTTGTGCTAGAATCTCGAGTTCAGTCGCCCGGCGCTGGCTCTGACTAAGGTTACGTGCCTGTAGAATGGCGACTGACAACAAATCTGCAACTTCATTTGCAATTGTCAAGTGGTCGGGGTCGATGGTATTCGGTACTGTGGATGCCAGTGCCAGGAACCCCAGTAAACCGCCGTGTATGCACAAAGGCAATAGCACGTAAGTATGCAGGCTGGATTTCTGTAATAAGAGCTCCAATCGGTTGGGGCGAGCCACCTGTGCTATATCCCCAACTATATAAGGCTTGCCTTCCATCAGAGACGATAAATCAAGCGAGTTCAAAACTGTGAAGGCATTAGGGACCAATTTTGATCTGCCTTCTTCTCGGATGACCAGAGTGCTGAGTTCATCATTATTATCGCTTTCAATTGCCACGCCAGCCCAGCGAAAGGGAACAAGCTCTAAAATATGTTCCAGAGCGCCTTCGACAATGCTCACCGAAGATTGGGCGGTCAAGATAGCTTGATCTATTTCGCGAAAAGTTTCCAGGCGGTGGGCGTAGTCGCGCAGCTCATCCTCCATCCGTTTTCGTTCAGAAATATCGCTGATAACGACCGTCACCCCGATAACCTTCTCACGAACCACGATTGGCGTGATACTGGCAACATACCACAACAAAATACCCAAAAAACCAATACCTGAAAACTCATATCTGGCCGACTGGCACGATTGCACGGCTCGCTCGAATATTTGCCGCAATTGCTCCCGGTGCTCAAGAAGCACGCAGTTAAACACCTTGCGACCAATCAGCTTGTTTGCCGGGGTGCCTTCCAATCCTCGATTAGCGTAGCGGACATTACCAAATATATCAACGGTCAGGATAACGTCAGGGGCATTTTCAGCTAGAGAACGCCAGCGCTCTTCAGACTGCTGAAGCTCATTTAGCGCTTTCTTATGGGTGGTAATATCCTCCACCATGGCGACAAAGTTCAATGGTTTTTGGCCGGGTTGGCGTAGAAGAGAGATGGTCAAACGGCCCCAGATAATCTGGCCGTCTTTGCGAATATACCGTTTATCTACTTGGTAACTATCAATTTCCCCCGATAATAACCCATGAAGAAATTGTTCATCGGGCCCCCTATCCTCAGGGTAAGTAAACTCCGTGAAAATCATACATCTTAACTCATCCTCGCTGTAACCAAGCATCTTTTGGAGTACGGAATTGCATAAAATGGGGCGACCTTCATAGGTATTAACGCTTATGCCGATGGCCGCGCTTTCTAAAATGGTATGAAAGAGGGTTTCGTTCTCATGAAGCATATTTTCAATATGTTTACGTTCCGTAATGTCTTGTAACGTTACCTGGTAAGATCCTTCCCCGCTCAATTCGGTCTTCATAGGCTGTGCTTCTAATATATTCATGAGACCGTCAGGGTGTAAGACATCAATCTCTATTACTTTCCCTAACTGAAGTTGGTAAACGAAATCACTTCCGACAACTTCTTTCCTCGGCAGTCCCAGCATCCGCGCCGCTGTGGAATTAGCAAACCGTATCTTCCTATCTTGACCTACAATAAGGACTCCACAATACAGATTGTCGGTGACTTGTTGCAATACATCTTTACTGGATAGTAGCCTTTTCCTTTTATTAGGACGATCATCCTTCACTCGAATCTCGTCTATCATTATTCGTTACCTCAAGGTCAAATCATGTAATTATGAAAAATATACGAATAAATTACCGTTTTTAAGTTACTACTCAGCCTGTTTTACGAAAAAACCAATATATACAGCCATAGGCCTAAACTTTACGCTTCTTTGGCTGCATATAGAACGGATACATATGGCGTTTTCATGATATCTGAGCATTTCTGCCTGCATATGGTGGTAAAAGAGATGGCTGAGTAGTAACGTTTTTAATAGCAATACCTTCGCCAAAATTAGGTGAAAGAAATAGGGCTTTTCTGGTAAAGTTGTGTCTCTTCACAACCCAACCTACACGGAAAAGCCCATGCCAGAGATTTTAGCACTTTTACAAAATATTGC
>Ga0182027_10004441_pt1 | contig 21726 bp, 20 predicted proteins | sample 712E1DmetaG_FD_121300 | JGI IMG/M metagenome (GOLD analysis project Ga0182027, IMG submission 121300) | Permafrost microbial communities from Stordalen Mire, Sweden - 712E1D metaG (Illumina Assembly) | ecosystem: Environmental > Terrestrial > Soil > Wetlands > Permafrost | place: Sweden... | reverse complement strand
TCGGCCCAACTCGCCCTCCTCATCACTTTCTTGGTCGGTGTTATTTTAAGTTCGCTCGGCCTCGTCGCCTTATACGTCGCCCAAATCCATAACGAAATACTTGCTCGGCCGCTCTACATCATCCGCCGGAAGAAAGACCGGTAGGGTGGAGGGGGGACATGACCCTTATCCAATTGCAAGGGTCGTGTCCCCGTCGGCGGGCGTGAAGGGGACATGACCCTTATCCAATTGCAAGGGTCGTGTCCCCGTCGGCGGGCGTCCGCAGGCGTCATAGACATCATGGAAAGCACGGGGTATAATCAAATCGATATATGAATAAAGAACCCACGATCAGCGATGTTCTTAGCGCCGTCGGCGGCGTTATGGAAGCCATCGGCGAATTTTCCAACAAGGTTGACGCGCGTTTTGATGGCATCGATCGGCGTTTGGATGGCATTGACGGCCGTGTCGATGGGATCGATGTGCGCCTCACTCGCGTTGAGTCGCAAATGGTCACCAAAGCATATCTGGACGATAAGCTTATCGATCTAAAAGCCGACCTGACGGTCGTAATGCGCAAAGAAGACCATAAACTTGAAGCTCTGACCCGCCTCCTGGCGTCAAAGAAAGTGATTTCCGAAGACGATGCCAACAACATCCTTTCTCTAGAGCCATTTCCACAAAGCGTCTAGCTAAAAAGACCTCCCAACAGCTAAATCCTATTGGGCTGTTTTGTTTAAATACTGGGTCATGTCCCGGTTAACCGCCGCCGGAAGAAATAACGGTAAAAAATTATGAATTACCTAGTAACCGGCGGAGCCGGTTTTATCGGCTCGCATATTGTTGAAAAGTTGATTAAGCGCGGCGACAAGGTGCGTGTGCTGGATAATTTTATATCCGGCTTGCGAGAAAATATTCCCGCGGGCGTTGAGGTGATCGAGGCCGACATTAAAGACCTTAATGCTATTCGCCCGGCCTTCAAGGATATTCACGGCGTTTTTCATATGGCTGCATATCCCAATGTGCAGTTCTCGATTGAAAACCCATTGGAAAGTAACGCGGTAAATTTAACCGGCACCTTAAACGTTATAATTGCCGCCAAAGAAGCCGGAGTTAAACGAATCGTTTTTGCCGCTTCGTCGGCCGCTTACGGCGATCAAGAAAAGTTACCCGTCACCGAAGACATGCCGGCGCTCCCCATGAGCCCCTATGGTTTGCAAAAATACGTCAGCGAACATTATTTACGACTGGCTCATTTGCTTTGGGGCTTACAAACCGTTTGTTTGCGGTTCTTTAACGTTTATGGCCCGCGCATGTCGTTTTCCGGCGCGTATTATACAGTGATCGCGGTTTTCTTAAAACAGCGCGCGGATGGCAAGCCCATGACCATAACCGGCGATGGCACGCAAACCCGCGATTTTACCTTTGTTGAAGACGTGGCCGCCGCTAACCTTATGGCCATGGATAGTTTGCAAGTTGGCAAGGGCGAGGTAATTAATATCGGTACGGGGGAGAACCATAGCGTCAATGAAATTGCCACTTTAATAGGTGGCGAAGCAATTCATGTTGCGTCGCGAATTGAACCGCACGATACTTTGGCCGACATTTCCCGCGCCAAAAAGCTATTGAATTGGGAACCGCAAATAAAATTCAGTGAAGGTATTAAAAAAACTTTGGAATGGTTTCGGCTAAAACATTAGTAGTCATGACGAAAATTCAGGTGTCATTTTTGATTTTTTCATTAATAGTTAAAATTAATTCATGAAAATAGTGGTTATTTCAACATACCCGCCACGAGGGTCAAAACACGCCAATATCGGTGGTGTCGCATCGTATACAAAAAATCTCGTCGCTAATTTCCCAAAAGAAGCGGGGAATGAGATAACTGTTTTGTGTCATAAAGTTGATGGAAAATTTGAAATATACGAAGAAGATGGTTTGAGGATTGTTCGTTGCTTTGATAAAAATATCAAATGTTTTTTCCAGCTTTTTGGGCAGATAAAAAAAATAAAACCGGATGTGATACACATTCAGCAAGAACTCGCTTTGTATGGCGGTATTTTAAATGCGTATTTGTTGCAATGGTTTCTTTTTTGTTTGCGACAATATCGAACGGTCATTACGTTGCACGGCGTTGTTTCTTTGAAGAAAATTGATACGAAGTTTATAAAGGAAAATAATGCCAACATGCCTGTCTGGATCACAAAAATTGCTTTTTACGCGATCTACCGGCCTTTATGTTTATGTGCAAGCGTGGTAATTGTGCACGAAGAATGTTTTAAAAAGATCCTTGTTGAGGAATATGGCGTTAAAGAAGGTAAAATACAGGTAATTCACCATGGCATAGAAGATTTGAAACCAATGTCCAAGGAAGTCGCTTGTAAAAAGCTGGGCGTAAATGCCAATAAGAATATTGTGTTATTTATGGGTTATCTTACAGGTTATAAAGGGGTTGAGTTATTAATTGAAGGTTTTTCACTATACGCCAAAATAGACCCGAATGCGTTTTTAATTGTTGGCGCTGGAAAACATCCAAAACTAAGAAATGATTTGGTGTATCTGGATGAATATTTGCGGTTACAAACCAAAGCCAAAGAGTTGATACCGGAGAATCAATATAAATGGGTCGGTTTTATTGACGAAAGTGATATTGTGAACTATTATAGTGCCGCCGACGTATCGGTCTATCCATATACGATACAAATGTCAAGTTCGGGGCCAATGTCGATTGCAATTGGATATGAAAAGCCTTTTATAGGCAATGATGTTTTTTCAGGAAGTATAGAAAACCGAGACCTTCTGTTTGAAGGAAATAAAGAATCTTTAATGGGCGCTTTGAATAGATTTTTTAATAATGAGACAAGTTTTTTAGATTATATTAAAAAATTAAAGCAAGGGAGAACGTGGTATGTTATTGGAAATAAAACATATTATGTTTATAAAAAATTAGTCTGCAAATTATAAAATCATCTTTTAGACCCCATGATCTCCGTAATTATTCTAAATTATAAGACGCCCTTGATGACAATTGAATGTATAAATTCAATATTGAGATATGTTAAAAATATTGAATATGAGATTATTGTCGTAGATAATAATTCAGAGGATGAATCGAAGGAGTTATTTTTTAAAAATTTTGAGTTTAATAAAGATATTAAATTTATTTATTTAGATAAGAATTTAGGATATGGTGGGGGTAATAATGTAGGCGAAAGAATATCAGTGGGGGAATATTTGTTTTTTTTAAATAGTGATACATTATTTTTTGAAAATTCATTAGAGTTATTATTTGACGTATATAACAAGCAAAAAAAATTAAAAAAAATTGGTTTTATCCAACCGCGTCTTTATTCGAATATCGAAAAGAATTTTGTCCAAAAAACAAATTCTACCATCCCGACGCTTTATAATTTATTACAGGAAAACCTCCCATTTTTTCAAAAAATCTTCAAACAACAGTTTAGGGAATTTAGATATTTGGATTGGGATCGAAACTGCTCGAAGTATGTAGATACTGTTTGTGGTGCCGCAATGTTCTGCGAAAGGTGGTTTTTTGAGAAAATTGGAGCTTTTGATGAAAGATTCTTTTTATATTTTGAAGAGTATGATTTATGCAGAAGGGCTGTTACACTTGGATACAATAATTATTATTCGGTTGAAACTAGTATAATTCATTTACACAACAAGTCGCCCAGCCCAAATATGAGTAAAAAATTGTTATATATAAACAGTTTTTTAAAATATGTAACTAAATATGTCAAAATATAAAAATCTAACTAATTATAATAAAATTATCTTTAACCTAGTTTCAAATAATCAGACCGTGCTTGATGTTGGTTGTGGATATGGTGTTTTGGGCAAGCGGCTCATTGATCAAAAAAAGGCAAAGGTTTTTGGGATTGATTCAGATAATGAATCTGTTTTATTTTGTAAAAACATACAACATTTTACTGATTGCAAAGTGGCTGATTTAAATAATATACTTGAAATACATACTATAACTTATTCAAATAAATTTGATTATATTATTTTTGCTGATATTTTAGAACATTTAATACATCCTAATTACCTTCTTGTCCATTTAAGCAAATTTCTTAAACAGGATGGGAAAATTATAATTTCGGTGCCAAATATTGCTTTTGTGTTGTATCGCGTGAAGTTATTATTTGGAATATTTAAGTACGAAAAATACGGAGTTATGGACGAAACTCACTGCAGATTTTTTACAAAAACAAATTATCTACAGATTTTACCGTTTTTGCAAACAAACCGTAATAAAATTTATGGTTACTCTGATGTTTCTAAGGTTTTTTTCCCATTAAAATATTTGGCTAAGATTTTTTCGGGACTCTTTGCTTTGCAATTAGTCATTATTTCCGAAAAATAATAAATTATGAAAATATTACTCGGAGTTCCGGAATATCCTCCATATCATATAGGCGGTGGAGGAGAGGTATTCAAAAATTTAGCTGAAAACTATAAAAAACTAGGACACGATGTCGTAGTCGTCTATGGTTATTATCCAACAAAATCATGGTTTGAAGAGATAAAAGAATATACCAGTGAGAATGGGATAAAATTTTATCAAATACCGGAGATTCCATATTTCAAGTCAATGCCTTTTTTAAAGACGGTGATGCCATGTAATTTTAAAACATTGAAATTATTAAAAAATATTATAAAAAGAGAAAAGCCCGATGTTGCACATTTGCATGGCTATGGACTTTTTATGCCAGCACAAATTTCAAAAATTTGTAATCGTTTAAAAATACGTTACATCCTGACTCTTCATGGTGCTCCCGTTAGTCCAAAAAAAATGAAAAATTTTTTAATATCAATAGTTTATAGTTTTTATAATTTTTTTTATGGTTCTAATTTACTTAAAAATGCCCAAAGTATAACGGCTGTATCTCATTACACTACGACATTTAGAGAATTCAACAAATATAAAAATAAAATATCCATTATAAATAATGGAATAGATACCAAAAGTTATTTGGATGCTTCAAAATTTATAAAATTAGAAAAAAGGAATGATGGTGAAATAGTTTTTCTTTCGCTCGGTAGGATAGAGTGGCTGAAGGGTTTTCAATATTTTATAGATATTATACCGATACTCCTTAAAAATAATATAAAATTAAAATATTTAATAGGCGGTACTGATCAAGGATTTAAGTTTGAACTAGAAAAAAAGATAAAAGATTACGATATACCCAAAAAAGTTATATTTTTAGACCAGTTGGATTTTAAACAAAAAATTGAAGCCATATTGAATTCTGATTACGTTATTATTTCGTCACTAGTTGAAAATTATCCTGCGGTTCCTATTGAAACCATAATTTTAGGGAAAATTCCTATAGGGAATAACATTGGCGGTATACCTGAAATAATAAAAGATCAACAGAACGGTTTTTTAGTTGATGTTTTAGACAAAGACAAATTCTCTGAAAAAGTGCTAAGTATTATTAGGGTTGATTCAAAACAAATAAAATTTAATAACGGTGACAAATACAGATATGAATGGGAAAACATAGTTCAGCAATATTTAAAGGTGCTAAATATATAATTTCCAATATGGATTATAATGATGAGTATTATAAACAACACCCAGATTTACATGAGGATGATGTAGAATGGAAGGTTGAGATTTGTCGATCCTTTATAGATTTTGTTATTTTAAAAAATAAATTTGAAAAGCAAATTAGTATTTTAGATATCGGTGGAAACGGTTTGTTTTTAGCAAAAATTTCTTATTATATAACATCTAAGTACGGTATTAAAGTAAACAAATACAGTATAGACCTTGATGAAAAAATTATTGTAATACAAAGAAGAAATAATATTGATATTATTGAAGCCTCGAAAGAGGATATTTGTCAGAAAACGCACTTTGAAAATAAACAATTTGATTTAGTTTTATGTAACGATATCATAGAACATGTTATTGACGACCGTGTAGCGTTAAAGGAATTATCTAGAATTTCTAAGTTTGTTTATTTTAAACAGCCCCTCGAAAAGGCTTTATTATTGACAGTATTAAATTTTTTGACATTTGGTTATGTCTATAAAAAATTAGAAACCGACCTAGGTCATATTAATAGGTATAATAGACGGGTATTTGATTTAATGGTAAATGATTTTTTTATAATAGAAAAATATTCATTCGCCAATTGTTTTGCCTACCTTTTAAGAAAAGAGTGTCCATCGATGAAAGCAACTCATTCAATTATTAGAATATTATATTCAGTATATTCAATTCTAGGATTAATTCTAAATAAGACGAGTCCAGAATTAGCGGCTTATATAATGTCTGATTTTTATCTAGTAATCGCAAAATCAAAATATGAAGATTCTTAAATTTTTTTCGGGTAAAGCATCACTTATATACATACCTGTAGGGATCATCTCGTTACTCATAATTTTTTTTGGTATTTTTAAAGGTTCGAATTTATTATTTTTTAATGATTTTGTAGTACCACCCTCGCGGGCGGCACTGAATACATATATATCAAATTTAAATTTATTAAATTATAGTGGTGATTTAAGATTTAATTTTTTTAATGAACTATTTCCACTTCTTTATCTAAAATTTCTCACTTTTTTCTCATCTTACAATACAGCGGTTAATTACTTTTTTTTCAGTTTTTTAGCATTGCCTTTTATAATATTTTATATCGTTTTAAAAAAAACGTCTAAAAATAATTTTTTATCCTTTTCTCTATCTTTGTTTTCAGTGCTAAACCTTTGGTTTTATGATAGGTTATATTCAGGTCATTTATTTTATTATTTATTTTTTTTGTTGTTTTGTTTGCCTTATCTTTACTTATTATTTTTTTCAAAAAATAATAATAAGTTTATATTTTTATCTATACTTTTCCCACTCTGCTTTATAAGTTATTTTCAGTATAGTTTCATTCTATTTTATATAACAATAATTAAATTTATTTACGACATACTTAATGATAAAAGTCGTTTTAAAGTTGATTGTATTAAGGCGTATATAAAATTAGCCCTCATTACTTTTTTGATCCTCTCACCATTTATTTTTTCTTATTTAATGTTCTACGACAATTTCTCGTCATTGGCAAGTAATGGCACCAATGATATATCTATAAATTATTTTGCAAATGCATCGAAAATATTCTCTGTCTTTGGACTATATAGGGTCGGAATGGATTCTTTTCATCTAATAACAAATATTTTTAATATATATATATTCCTTTTCTTTTTCTTTCTAATTTGTTCCCTGTTATTTATTAAATTAAAAGATAGAATAAATATTGTAATATGTTTTGTTATCTTATTTTTATCTTTTTTAACATTCGGCTTTTGGATAAATAAACATATATTTTTATCGATTTATACACATCTTCCATTTATGGGTGTGTTTAGAGATATGAACAAATTTGCTGGTCTGGTTGTCATTTTATTCATTTTTCTTATGGCGCATAATTTAAAAAATATCAAAAAATCAAAGATAATAATTATTAGTTTACTTGGTATTTGTGTGAGTTTCTTACCATTTTGGACAGGGTATAGTTTTTTTAGAAAGGTAAATAACGATTTTGTGTATCTGAATAATAATGATAAAACTATTTATACCATCATATCTTTCCCATCCTACCCCGAATTTTTTGTGACAGATAACAATAATTTTTTCCATTCTTATATTCCAGCATTAAATACTTTTTCAAATCTCAGAAGTATTTCAATACCTTATCCGTATCAGGCTGATGTAAAAAGTTTAGACGGTCTCTCATTTTTTGAGAATATTTATAAAAATAATTTATCAAAAAGTGATTTTGATGAAGAATTAAAAAATAAGAATATTAAGTATATATATTATTATAAAAACTTAGAATTTAAGTCGGGGGAAAAAAATATTGATAGTTGGTATAAAAAAATTGATTTAGGTAAGTATTTTAATGAAAATGAAAAAGTTTTCGAAAATAATGAATTAATTATATATCAAAATAAGGATGTATTTCCTTTTGTAGATTCCAACAATGTAGTTTTTAAAAGAATAAATCCTACAAAATATCAAATATTTATAAAAAATGTAAGGGATATCCAGGGCATGTCTTTTTTAGAGTCATTTAATAAAGATTGGAAGTTATACCTAGATCAAAACCCAACTGATTCATGGTGCAAGCAATTGCAAGAATACCATAATGGTGGTAATAAAGTTGTTGAATGCGAACACGAGCAAAAGTTTTTTGAAGGTGAGGAAATTTCATATCTCTACAAAAAACCGGTTTTTGATGATACTCACACCATGGTTAATGACCATGCGAATCAATGGACGATCGATCCCGAATATATAAAACAGCATTTCTCAAAAGATTATTATAAAGAAAACCCCGATGGTTCCATTGATGTCGAACTAACACTTTACTTCAAGCCACAATCCTACTTCTATCTCGGCCTTTTGGTCTCCGCCACGACCTTAGTTGGTTGTTTGGGGTATTTGGGTTGGGAAGTCGTTAAAAGGCGGAAGGGGAAGCGGTCTGCCGGTCCGGGCAAGAAAACGCCCCCCACATCTTAGGCGAGACCTCCGCCCAGGTCTCACCTCCGCCCAGGTGAGACCGCAAACGGAAAAGGGGACATGACCCTTTAATTTTTTTAAAAAATGGCTTTATGTTTAGAACTTGCGTATGAGAGAAAAAACAGGTATATTTCATTTACTATGGGGTTGAAAGAACAATTTTTAAAGGCATACGCCAATCTTCCGCAAGGGGTCAGGGAAGAGATTATTGTTGTCGTTGGCGGCGAGCCATATACCTGGCAGGCGGCTAGATTGGAGATTGAACAAGATACCGATTTGGGCAAAGAAATTTTGAATAATTTGAAGCAATTGGGAATACTCGCCAAGGTCTAAACATATGCCGATAAATACCATTGAGCAGATAGTTGCCGATCCGGAACTTAAAGATAAACTTCGGACTTTGGTTTTGAAGCGCGTCGGCGTGATGCCCGACGACATGTTTATTTATATCGGCGGAACGCAGTTGAATAAGCAACAGCTTTTGGATCATGTTCAAGAAGGAGACGAAGTTGGTCAACAGGTCATGGAAACGGAACTGGATTACCTTCGTGCGTTGACCAGCGGCTCTATTTATGCCGAACAGTAAGGTTTTCTTATTGACGCGTCCCAGGCACGATGCGCTGATGAGGTATTTTTTCGCATGGAGCGACCCCTTGGTCGCGATGGCATCGAGTAAGGGTTTTAACGTGTGCGATCTGCACGACGGTAAGGCGAATAAGGCCTTGTTGGAAAGTTATATCGCGAAAAACTGTCCTTCTCTTATTTTGTTCAATGGCCACGGCACAACCGATACGATCCATGGTGATCAAGATAAGGTGATCGTTGATGCTGATAGCAAGTGTCGCCGATCTATCGTTTATGCGCGCAGTTGCTCGTGCGGGGAGCGGCTGGGGCACGATCTGGTAAAGGGTGGCGCCCGCACATTCATAGGTTATCGTCGAGATTTTTATTGCGGTTGTTCGTACGAGCATCTAGTTGATCCGAAAAAGGATAAGCTGGCCGCTCGCTTTTTAGGTCCGTCAAATTTAATAATATCGACACTGCTAAAGGGCGGTACAGCCGAGGAGGCGTATCAGCGTTCCGTTGGGGCGATGCATAAGAATTTTATGGAGATGATATCGTCCCGAGCCGACTATAAAGAACGGTACGCTGCTCGTTATCTACTGAGCAATATGGCTCATCAGGTGTTGCTCGGCGATGCTTTGGCGATGGCGTAAGAATGTTTTGACAAATACGCAAAATTTTAAAAACGCCTAACCGGACGCCACCCTCCTCGCTTGCCTCAGTTATCTCGCCCACGCCTTCGCCAAGTGCCGAAAGGGGATTCTTCCCCCAGCATCTTAGGTCTCACCTCCGCCTAGGTGAGACCTCCGCCTAGGTCTCACCTAAGATATATTTGAAACCTGGTTCCAAGCACCGGTGGACAATAATTCCAACCACAAGATGGTCAACGGCTACGCCAATTCCTGGGACATTGACCCCACCGCCATCTGTCAAAATAACCCCAAATGCACAAAGAACGCCGACGGCAGTTACGACATGGAACTAGTCATCGAATTTTGGCCGCAGCGACTATTCTATATCGGTCTATTTATCTCCGGCACGACTCTAGTTGGTTGTTTGGGGTATTTAGGCTGGGATTTTGTAAAGAGACGAAAGCGAAAAAATGGGGTTGGAAAAGTTGGTAAGAGTTCCCAATACCCCCCAACGCCCTAGGCGAAACCTAGCCCCGCCGGGTCTAGGCGAAACCTAAGTCATCACCCCTCCCGTCGGCGAAACCAACGGGTCTAGGTTTCGCCTAGACCGGATGCTGGCTGTCAGCACCTACTGACACTTTTGACATCGATAAGGCACAGTAAAATCAAGCAAAATTTGTAGCACAAGCCACTTCTGTTAGCTGTGGATAACACTTTTGTACCTTAAAAATCTATGTTCTGTATATTTAGATTAGTAAGATTAAATAGTTTAATCGATTATTATGCGAAACATATATTTAGCAAAAAAAGAGTTTTACCATATTTATAATCGTGGAACAGATAAAAGGAAAACATTTTTATACAAAAATGATTACCAGCGTTTTGCTGATGGGCTGTTCGTATTTAATGATGAACAAAACTTAAACGGTTGCCGTTTTGAAGTTAGGTTAAATAGCGGGGAGGCGACGAAGAAGCTGGTGAATGTTGTTGCTTATTGTCTTATGCCCAACCATTTTCATTTGCTTTTAGAGCAGTGCGTTGACGATGGAATTACAAAGTTCATTCAAAAAATGGCAACCAGCTACACAATGTACTTTAATAAAAGCCATGAGCGAACGGGCGTTCTTTTTCAAGGTATATTTAAAAGAAGTCACATAAAATCAAATTCGAGATTGCTCGAATTGAGCAGGTATATTCATTCAAATCCGATCAAGATTTTTAAAGGAGCTAATGATGCGGATTTGCGAAAGGATTTGCTCGAGTATCGTTGGTCAAGCTTTTCTGATTATGCCGGTATAAGAAAAGAATCAAAGATACTTAGCAATACATCGATAATTTTAGATCAATTTGATTCGCCAAATGATTATGTCCGATATGTTCTAGGCGAAACCTAGACCCGCCAAATAAAATATTCGATGGTACCCCATAAAACAAATGACCACCCCGCCTACTCCGTATTGCTACAGAGAGAGCCCGAGGGCTCTTGTCAGCGAGGTGGAACCTTTAATTTAAAGATATTACAGCATAGTACCGTTGTTAATATCGATGGCTAGGCGCAATGCGTATTACGGCATAATCGGGCAAGCTCGACCATACTCTTATGCAAATCCATATCGAAGATGAGGTGCAAAAATTCATTGAATCCTTAGAAACGCAAGCGATTGCGAAAACTTTGCGTACCGTTGATCTATTAGAAAGGTTCGGCAACAAACTGACTATGCCGCACAGTAAACAGGTATCTGGCGGTTTATATGAACTTCGTATGCGGGGATTGCAGGAAGTGCGGATATTTTACTGTTTTCACAACGGTGCCATCTGCTTGCTACACGGTTTTATTAAAAAATCATCAAAGACCCCAAACAAAGAGTTACGTCTGGCACAGGCAAAACGCAGGGCCTTGACGACATTATAACTTATAAGTTATAATGTTTTTATGAAAAACTACAAAGATTTTAAAAAGAAACTGCTAAAAAATGAAGCCATCCAAAAAGCCTACAAACAACTGGGGCCTGAGTTTTCCTTGGTTGAGATGATCATCGATCAAAGGCTTAAACAGGGGATTACCCAGCAACAACTGGCAAAAAAAATCGGCAGTAAACAGCCGGTTATCTCCCGCCTTGAACAAGGAACTTACAACCCTTCAGTCAAATTTTTAAAGCGCGTGGCCGCGGCTCTTAATGCTGAATTAGTTATCTCGATATCATAACGCCTAACCGTTACATGACGCCCATTATTTGTTGTGTTACTGACCCAAATGATGCTTATTTAGATCAATATAATAACCTAAATAAGTAAATCAAATATCGTTTTTAACATAAAAAAAGATATTACACTTGCATATTTACGCGCTGTTGGCATTTTCCTATTTTGTCCAGTAGAGTATGTGTACTGGACAAAATTGGTTGTTTTTGTCCAGTACACATACTAGATGTGCCGATAATCTCAATAAATCACGGGTATAGATGAAGAATAAAATTTTATCGGAAAAAATGAAAAATAAGATCAAAGAGTATTTTCCGTATGCGCTGGTGATCTTGGCGATAATCTTGCCGTGGTTTTTCCGCTCTGGCTATCTTTTTTTAACCGACATGGTTTGGGGGCCGAAGATAGCGCTTGATTGGACAAGCGCGGCATTTCTTTTCAATTTGTTGGTGAAGGGTCTGTCATTTGTTTTGCCCATCCCGTTTTTGGAGAAGGTCTTCATCACCGCTGTTCTCGCCATTGTTTTGCTGGGGGGGCGGCTGTTGGTAAAAACCGTTTTGGAATACGATCGCGCCGGCGGGGGATCGGCCAATGGCCTTGTTTTTGTTTTAGCCCTATTCGCATTGTTCAATCCGTTTGTCTATGACCGGGCGCTTTACGGGCAATTTGGGATCCTACTCGCTTACGGCCTTCTGCTTTTTACGGTCGCTTATTTGTTTAAGACCTGGCAGACCTTGGATCTTAAGAATTTACGGTGGGCCGCCGTCTTTAACGCCGTCGCCTTTTTATTTTCTGCGCATTTTATATTTTTACTCGCTCCTTTTTATCTGCTGTTCGCAATCGGACTCTACGGCAAGCGCCGGGAAATTAAGGCGGGGGATGGGGGTAAAAAATTTTTGTTGTCCTTATTGTTTTATCTTTTGATCGTCGCGGTCTTGAACGCCAATTGGCTCATTGCTTTGTTCGTTAAAACTTCACCGCTCACTAATTTTGTCGAGCAGGGGATCACTAATCAGGATCTGGTAGCTTTTGCGACCGCGGGGAAGAATGGCGCGGAGGCGCTTCGCAATGTTTTACTCATGTCCGGATTCTGGGGCAAAGATCAGTTTCGTTATCTCGATCTGACAACCACGCCCGGTTGGCAGAGGAGTTTTATTCTTCTCGCGCCGCTTATCCTCTTTGGCGTTTACCGGGGTTTTCGCCGGCCGGGTCGCGGCGTAAAAATTTTCAGCGCGGCCCTCCTCGCAATCTTTGTTGCGGCTGTTGTTTTGGCGGTTGGCATTAAGTCGGGGCTAACGCGCAATTTTGTCATGTTCCTTTATGACCATCTGCCTCTATATAAAGGATTGCGCGAACCGCAAAAATGGGTGGCGGCCATCATTCCCATTTATCTTTTCTTTTTAACGCTCGGCGTTGCGCGTTTGGCTAAAGTTAAAGCTGTCGCGAACAACCGCATTATCGGCGGCTTGCTCATCGCGGCCGTCATCGTCATGCAAGCTCCTTCCCTGCTCTGGGGTTTTAATCGCCAGGTTTGGTCCACGCCATATCCTGACGATTGGTATCAAGTGAACAAGTTGTTGTTGAACCAGGGAGCGCCGTCTCATGAATGTTCCGATCGAATTTTGTTCCTGCCCTGGCACATGTACATGAGTTTTAATTGGGTCGGGAAGATAATTGCGAATCCCGCCGCATCGTTTTTCGCTTGTCCGGTCTTAAGCGGCACGGATATGGAATGGGGCGGCATCTATGACAACAGCACTGACCCGAACGGCGACGCCGTGGCCGCCTGGCTTGCCGCACATGGAAAGGGCGGCGCGCCGGCTCTTTCCGGCTCGCCGGTCCGCTATATCGTTTTAGCCAAAGAGCTGGACTACGCTTCTTATCTATGGATCAAAGACCTGCCCTATGTTAAGCCGCTTCTAGAAACGCGAACCTTGTTGGTTTATGAAGTTAAAGCCCAATGAGCTGTTCCGGGATAAATTCGTCCGCGGCGCCTTTTTTTTGACGGTCGCAAATTTTGGCGGCGCTTTTTTTAATTTTCTTGTTTATCCCGTCCTGTCCCGCCATTTGTCCATTCCGGCCTATGGCGATTTTCAGGCCCTGTTGTCTTTTATCGTGATCTTGAGCATTTTATCGTCGGTCGTGAACACAACCCTTACCAAAGAAATGTCGGTTTTGGCGGCGGACCGGGCAGGGGAAGCGAACGCGCTGCGCCATCGGGCCATTAGAAAATTTTCCTTGCTCGGTTTTGTCATGTTCATTGTTATCGTCGTTTTTTCCCGGCTTTTGAACGGTCTTTTTCATATCAGCGAGAATACTATCATCATCATCGCCTCGATCAGTTTCTTATATGCCTTTCCGCTCTGCGTTAACCAGGCGGTTATGAGCGCTCGGCAAGATTTTTTCGCTTTGGCCTTTAATAATTTTTTGGGCGCTTTTTCCCGATTGTTCTTCATCATTCTTTTTGTCATGGTCTGGCCCTTTGGTTTGAACGGCGCGGCCTGGGCCTTGGGCATCGCCGGCCTGGCGTCCCTCCTCTTAAGTTTTTATCAGATCAAGAAATTAAAGTTGCCAACGGCGCCTCATAGTTTTCATCCTCGATTGCGGCGCTTTTGGCGGTTCTCCCTCATGGTCTTATGGTTTACCGTTCTGACCCAGTTTTTTTATAATTTTGACATGCTGTTTGTTAAGTCGTTTTTCAGCCCGGTAGAAGCCGGACTTTATGGCGCTTTGCTCACGGCCGGGCGGATCATCTATTTTGTCGGCGGTGCCGTACCGCTCGTGATGTTCCCGGTCGTTGCGAATCTTAAAAATGACGGGGATTTGCGCCGCCACTTGGTCTTGGCCAAGTCCTTGGCGCTCATGGCCGCTTTGGCAGTGCCGGTTTATTTGGTAATGTATTGCTGGCCGGGATTTGTGATCCGCCTCATCGTCGGCGCAAAATATTTATCCATCGCGCCCTATCTTCCCGGTTTCGGGCTGGTGATGCTGGCTTTGACCTTGGTGTCGGTCCTGTCCAGTTATTTTCTCGCCCTCGGCCGGCGCGGCGGCTTGGTTATCATGACCGGCGCCGTGCTGCTGGAGACGATACTGTTAAGTTTATTTCATCGCGATCTGACGCAAGTGATCGTTTCGCTCGGCGCCTCTTTCGCCGCCGCCGCAGTCGGCATGCTGTATTTGGCGTTTGCCGAATACCGCAATGCCAAGCGCATGATGGACGCCCAAGCGAAGATTGGATTCCCTTTGAGAAGGGAATGACGTCCTTTCTGTCATCCCCGAGCGACGTCGGGCCTGCCCCACGAAGCCGAAGCGAAGCGGGGGAACCAATCCGGATGGGCGGCCGTCGGCAAATATTAAACATTAAACGTTAATCATTAAACATTATATTTAACGTTTAAGATTTAATGTTTGCCGCCCAAGTGATGATTGGATTCCCGCCTTTGCGGGAATGACATCCTCAACCGTTACTTATGGCCTATAGCGTATATGTCCAAAAAGATTGATTGGAAAATATTGCTGGCGGAAATAAAACAGGGACTCAGGGAGTTTTATCCTTACTTTTTTGGTTTTTATTTATTGTCCCTTATTGTCGCCGTCTTTTCGAAAACCTGGCGCGGATTTTTCTATTGGCCGGCTTTTCACATTGCGATCATTTTTTTCGGCCTGCTTTTTGTTTCAACCTTTAAATTTAATCTTTCATTCAAACGCGATTTTCGGATCATTGGTTCGGTCAAAAATTATTTACGCAAGTCAGTTATCCGGTTACGACGATTTTTTATTTTTGTCCGTTCCCGTCTTTTGCGCATAAGATACCGCACATGGTTGAAGATATTGCTTATCGCCGCGATCATGATCTTTGCCGCACTCAAAGGCATTGGGGTAATCGATTTCTTTGTCTTGCTTTATGCACTTGCATCTTTTCTTTTTGTTTTGGATAGCCGTTGGGCTGCCGCCGTCGCTTTAGTTCTTTTGGCTTCTTGTCCCGTGCTGTTGATATTAAAGAAAGACCCGTGGGCCGAGACCGCCGCCATTTATGCCTATTACTTCTTGGTTATCACGGTCTTAACGCAAATCAGGGAGCTGAAAAGAAGCGGGAGGTCTGTGGATAACTTAATTGACAGCGTTGCCGCGGACAAGAAAACGTGATATACTCTAAATAAGATTATTTATTCAACTAACGCCAAAAAAATGAAAAGCCCAAAAACAAGTTTTTTTATGTTTTCTGAAAAACGACTGGCGGGAGTGATTTTCGGCGTTGTCGCTCTTGCCGCTTTTTCTTTCATCTTCGGTCCAAATATTTACGCGCAATTCGCCCGCCAAACCGGCAACCCCGGATGGGGCTATGGTTACGGCTATGGTTACGGCTATGGCAGCGGTTTTGACAGCGGCAGCTATGCCGGCTATCGCACCACCGGCAACAATCTGGCCACCTATGACTACGGCAACGGCTATGGTTATAAGGGTAGCGACACTTTTGACCCGACCAACGGCTATTCGGTGACGCCGAGCGACTTGGCAAGCTTGGTTCAGATGGGTGCAGTGATTCCCAATGGCGGCAACATCGCTTCCACCACCAAGATCACTTTTGCGAACAAGGTAACGTTGACGGTTGGCTCCGTGACGGTCACCATCCCCAGCGGCACGACTTTCACAGCCGGTTCAGCTGGTAATTTCAGCGCGCTTGCGGCCGCTAACAGCATCGACACTGCCGCTCTGAGCGGTTTAACTAGCGGAACGGTCACTGGCTCGCTGTCATTTGGTCTGCCTAGCTTGGGTTTGACCATCAGCCCGGCTATTACCATCGCGATCAATGTTGGCTCATCCTCTTACCCCGATGGCACGGTCTTATACATTTATCGCAAAGATGCCGGCGCTAGTTGGGGATACGAGCCGGGCGGCACCGATGCTACCTGTACTGTAACTTCCGGGATCTGCTCCTTTACGACCACTCACTTGTCGTCGTTTGCAGCAGTTGCCCTCTCGTCGAGCGGTTCGGGGAGCGTCTCGAACGGCGGTGGCGGCGGCGGTGGCGGTTTTTACACGCCCGTTTTCACACCTCCTACTACCGATCCGACCGTCCTCGGCACCTATGACGCGGCAACGGCCAAGGCCAATAACCCCACCTTTAATATCGATATGGGGATTGCGACGGCCACGACCGCGACCGCTTGCGTCTCGGGTTCGCTCATCAAGAATTCGTCCTTGCCCGCGGTTTACTACTGCGGCGCCGATGGTAAGCGTTACGTGTTCGTGAACGACAAGGCGTACTTCAGCTGGTATACGGATTTCTCCGGTGTTCAGATCGTTTCCGACGCCACGCTCGCCAGTATCACGATCGGCGGCAACATCACTTATCGCCCGGGTACGCGCATGATCAAGATCCAGTCCGACCCCAAGACCTATGTCGTCGCCAGGGGCGGCGTCATCCGCTGGGTCCAGACCGAAGCCGCGGCCGCTCGTCTGTATGGCACCAGCTGGAACACAATGATCGATGATGTTTCCGACGCCTTCTTCGTGAACTACACCGTCGGCACGCCGATCGCTAATTAGCACGTAGCTTTTGGCACATAGCAAATAGCACGTAGCTTGTAGAAAATTTTAAAACCCCTCCGAAACCATCGGAGGGGTTTTTGCGTTCGTTTGCCTGTCGGACTCTCACTCCACTCTCTCCCGTGCCCCCGACAACCCTCACCCGCCCCTTCGGGGCACCCTCTCCCGCACTCGGGCGAGGGTAGGGAGAGGGCTGCCTCCGCAGGTTGGTCCGGCACCTCCCCCAAGTATGGGGGAGGGTAGGGTGAGGGGTGTCGTTCTCGCACCAAAATACGGCGATTTTTCGTAGTACGAATTAGATATTCGGTATTCGACATTCGGTATTCATCATTCATCATTCATCATTCATAATTCGGTGTTGCGATAAACTTATTAATATCGCAAATAAGGATTAATCGACAAACAAGACATAAAAATGATAAAGTACAGCTGTGCTTAAGCGCCTATTCATCATATTGGCCGCTTTGGTTATCGCTTTGCCGCGAGGCGTTTTTGCGTTAACGCCCAACGACCCCGATTTTTCGCGGCAATGGTACATGAACAAAATGTCGGTGCCGGCGGCATGGGATTATACCCAAGGGAGTAACGATATCATCGTCGCGGTGCTCGATACCGGCGTTGACATGAAACAGCCGGAACTGGCCGCGAACATTTGGACAAACCCCAATCCGGGCAAACCCGGCGACCCGAGCGGGTACGTGAACGACATTCACGGCTGGAACTTTGTGGAAAACAACAACGACCCCAGCCCGCAATTTACTTCCGGCTGGACCGAGGCCGGGATCACGCATGGCACGGTGATCGCGGGGTTGATCGGCGCCGTCGGAAACAACTCGTCGGGGATAGCCGGCATCAATTGGCGCGTAAAAATAATGCCGTTGCGCATTTTGGACTCCGAAGGAATAGGGGACTCGGCGACCGCAGCCAAAGCGATCGACTACGCCGTCGCGCACGGCGCGCGCGTTCTTAATTTCAGCTTTGTCACCAATGAACACAGCTCCGTTCTGGATGCCGCCATCGCGCGCGCCGCCAAGGCGGGGGTGCTGATTGTGGCGGCGGCGGGGAACGATCGCGATACCAGCGGCGACAATTTGGACAAGACGCCGATGTATCCGGTCTGCTCCGACGGCGCCGGCACCAATTACGTGATCGGGGTCGCGGCCACCGACCTTAACGATAAGCGCGCCGACTTTTCCAACTACGGCGCCAACTGCGTCGACATTTCCGCGCCCGGACAGGACATCATCTCGACCCAGCTGTACAATCCGTCCTTGGCCGGGTTTGGTTCGTACACCCGCGCCGGTTGGAACGGCACTTCGGTGGCGTCGCCCATGATCTCGGGGATCGCGGCCTTAATGCTTGCGGCCAACCCCGGCCTTTCGCGCGAAACCTTGGTGCAATATTTGCTTTCCACCGCCGACCCCATTGACGCGCTTAATCCGCTCTATCGCGGCGAGCTGGGTGCGGGCCGCGTGAACGCCGAGCGCGCCGTTAAGGCGGCGCTGGGTCTGCCTGTCGCCATGAACGCAACCGTGCTCGCGCCCTCGGGCGGGGCCGCTTCTCCTTACGTGGCGCTCGGCGCAAATGCCGGCGTTAAACCCGAAGTGGCGGTTTTCACCCCCGATGGGAAATTGGTGAGCCGTTTTCTCGCCTATGCCGCAACTTTTATGGGCGGCGTGCATGTGGCATCCGGCGACCTCAATGGCGACGGTAAGGCGGAAATTGTGACCGGCGCCGGAACAAGCGGCGGACCGCAGGTGCGCGTTTTCGATCTCAAAGGAAATTTGATCTCGCAGTTCTTCGCTTACGACAGTAAGTTCAGAGGCGGCGTGTCAGTCGCGGTCGCGGACGTCGATGGCGACGGCAAAGCGGAAATAGTGACCGGCGCCGGTCCGGGCGGCGGCCCCCAAGTGCGGATATTCTCCGCCGACGGCACGGTCAAATATCAATTCTTCGCTTATGACGCCGCTTCGCGCAGCGGCATCAACGTATCTGCGGGCGACCTTAATAACGACGGCGCCGCCGAGGTCGGCGTGGGTCCGGCCACTGTTGCCGGTTCGTTCCCGGTCGAATATTTCACCTTTAACCCCGCTCCGGATGCCATGCAGCTTGCGGGACAGATCACGTATTTGGCGCCGGCCGCGACCGCCGGGGTCGCCATGGTTTTGGCCGATGTCGGGGGCGACTCCAATGGCGACATTGTGCTCGCTCGCACCGGCGTCTCCGGTTCGGTGACCGTTGTTTATTCCGGCACCAAGCCCGTCCCGCCCTTTACGGTGAGCGGCCTTAAAGGCATGTCGCTTTCTTCGCTCGACCTCTCGGGTTACGGGCGCTCGTATATTTTGGCGAGCCCGGCAACGGGCGTTGGAAAAGTTCGCATGTTCGATTCCACCGGCGCCGCGGTCGGCGGCCTTAATATAACGGTGCCGTTTTCCACCGGCGCGAGTATTGCCGGTTTCTTAAGCCGATGAAGAAAACATTTTTCGAACTTATTCGTTACGTATCGGTCGGCCTCATGGCTACGATCGTCGACTATGGCACTTACTATCTCCTTACGAGATTTTTTTTCTTTTCCGCCACGATCAGTAATCCGTTTTCGTATCTGTGCGGGAACGTCGTTTCTTTTTTTGGCCAGCGCACAATAACTTTTCGCTCCCATGGCCACACCGGAAAACAATATTTACGTTTTCTGGTCGTGAACGCGGCCGGTTTGCTTGTGAGTCAAGCGACGCTGGTCGTTCTTTTGAATTTCGGCGTGAACGACCTTATTGCCAAAGCCGCCGGCGTGATCACTTCGGGAACGTTTAATTATCTGTCGAACAGGTTTTGGACGTTTACTAATTAAATAAGGAAGTTTCTTGGCCGGCCTTTTGGGCCGGCGGCTCGATGCTAATATACGATGGCCGCTGCGGCGTCCTTGGCTCGATGCTAATATACAAATTGTACGAATCTAACGAATGACGATGCGAATTCGTATCGGATTATTCATATTCGTAGGGATTAGTATATTGGCATCGAGTCGCTGCCCAGAGGCAGCCCGTCAAGCCGCTAGGCAGCCAATCTGGCGTTAAGCCCGATAGATTGCTATAATTCCAACATAATCCAGAAGCGGAAAGTCAAGAAAAACATATGCCTAAAGGACCGATTTTCGAAAAAAAGAACGTCTTGGTGCTGGGGGGAGCCGGATTTTTAGGGTCGCACCTCTGCGAAAAACTGCTGCATGACAGCCATGTCATTTGCGTTGACGCCTTTATCGGTTCGTCCGAGCGCAACATCGATCTGCTGTTGCGCAATCCTGATTTCGAGTTCATTCGTCACGACATGACCGTGCCGCTTGAGCTGGAATCCTTCAAAGAACTTGATCGTTTCCGGGTGAAGTTCCAAGGCGTGCAAGAGGTCTACAATCTGGCCTGCCCGACCTCGGCCAAGAATTTCGACAAGATCCGCATTGCGACCGTCACCGCCAATTCTTTGGCCGTCAAGAACGCGCTGGACATTGCCGTCAAATACAACGCCAGGTTTGTTCACGGTTCAACCTCCGTCGTCTACGGTCCGCGCACGCCCGATCATCCGATGTTTGCCGAGACCGACCTGGGCACGTTCGATCAACTCGGTCCGCGCGGCTGTTATGACGAGGGCAAGCGTTTCGCCGAGACAATGGTTCAGACATATGCCGACGCGCAGAACTTGGACGCCAAGATCGCGCGCATCTTCCGCACCTACGGTCCGCGCCAGCGGCTTTTTGACGGCGAGATGATCCCGGATTTTGCCGTTGACGCGCTCGACGGACGCGACCTGGTCATCTATGGCGACGAGACCTTTTCCACCTCGCTCACTTTCGCAAGCGATATGGTCGAAGGGCTCGTGAAGCTCATGGCCGCCCCCGCCGGGATCGGCGCGGTCAATTTGGGTTCTGATGAAGAAATAAAATTAGTCGATGTGGCGCGAAAAATCATCGCGCTGACCGGCTCAACTTCGCAAATACGTTTTGAAGCGCCACTTTTGTTTATCACCCCGCTGGGTCTGCCGGACCTCACCAAGGCCAAAGAACGTTTGGGCTGGATCCCGCTCACGCGCCTCGAGGACGGCCTTGCCAAAGCCGTTGATTACGCTCGCGCCAACAAAGCGCTTATTGATACGATGCGGAACGAACAATGAACAATAAACGATGAACAATTCCATGTGAAAGATATGAAGCTTTAATTGTTCATAGTTCATCGTTCATAGTTCATATGAAACTTGCCGTTGTCATTC
>Ga0182027_10004440_pt1 | contig 21730 bp, 11 predicted proteins | sample 712E1DmetaG_FD_121300 | JGI IMG/M metagenome (GOLD analysis project Ga0182027, IMG submission 121300) | Permafrost microbial communities from Stordalen Mire, Sweden - 712E1D metaG (Illumina Assembly) | ecosystem: Environmental > Terrestrial > Soil > Wetlands > Permafrost | place: Sweden... | reverse complement strand
TCGAACCCCCATGGCTCTTAACCGCTAGCACCTCAAGCTAGTGCGTCTACCAGTTCCGCCATCCTCGCGGGTGAAGGGGGCTTATAGTCGTCCTAGAACATCAAGTCAACGCCACGTCGCGTTTTGAAGACGCGCCATCCCAGTCGGCGTGGAGCTTGCGCTAGAACTTCGCGGCGGTTCCCAGGATTGCACGCAGATTGAGGTGCTCTTGACTGGCGAAGTAGCACAACAACTCCCTCAGTGGACCGGGCTTGCGCGCTTGCTCGCGCATCAGCTCATGACTGATGAGATCCGACACGCCCGCCACGCTCTCCCGCACCACCACGTGGGCTGCGGCTTGCACCTCGCCGCACAGGAGTACGCCGGCGCGGTTGCCGGTTTCCAGCACCGCCGTCCGCCATCGAGCGCAGTCGATATCGTCATCCGCATGCTCGTGAAAGACCTCCGCGATCCGTTTCGCCAACTTGTAGGGCAAGGCCTTCTTGAGCTTTGCGGCCTCCTCGGCGGCGCTGTCCTCGGAGCCGGCGCGCCAGCGGTTGTGCTTGGGGTGGAATGCCTTGAGCGTGGCCGCGAATAGATCGTCGAGCGCCACCGGATCCATGGTGGCGGCCAGCACGTACTCGGGCCGGAGCAATTCCAGTGCGCGGCCAATGCGAAAACGCAGCTCGGCCGTCGATCCGCCATCCGCAAGGCTCTTGCCGAGAACGACCGCGGTGGGCGCCGCCGCGACCAGTCTCACTCCCTCAAAATCGGCATCGGGCTTGAGGTACAGCCCCGCGCGCTGGTTTGAAAGCGCCTTGCCGGCCTGACTGAAGATCTTGGCCACATCCAAGTTCGAAATGGCGGACACCTTGTCTTTCGCCGTCACGCCGAGACTGTCCAAGGTCAAATGGCTCAGCCCAGGCACGCCCTCCCACAACGCCGCGAAGACCTCGGAGACGACGCGCGTACCAGGATGGGCGAGATTTGCTTTCCGTTCGGCTTCGCCAATGACCCCCGCGTAGGGCTCATCGGTGGGACGCTCCGGCAGGGCGTGACGATCAAGCACCGCGCGCTCGTCGCTATTCGACAATCCAAGGAGGTCGAGAATCTCCAGGCAGCACCAGGCATCGTCGCTGCGTCCCTGCGCCAGATGATCGGTCGCCAGCGCGCGCAGCGAGCCTTCATGCGACGGATCGATTCGCACCAGTGCGCGGTGGTTCTCGATGGCAAGCGCAGCGTAGTCGGAGCTCTTCGCATAGAGCTGCGCCAGATGCACACGCGCCGACAAGCGCCCGGAATCGAGCGCCACAGCTTTTTCCAGCGCCGTTACGCCTGCGGCCATATCACGTTCGGCGATTTCGTTGCCGAGCTTCTCCCAGAGCACGGCCCGGCTGCGCTCGGTCTCCCCATCCGCGGCGGGGGGCAGTCCGGGCAGCAGACGCTCTAGCGTCACCGAGGTCTCGGCGCCGCGGCCGGTCTGATCACACGCAGTGCACAGCTGCTGCAGCGCCATCTCGTCGGTGGGATTGTCCTCCAGCACCTTTTCCAGCATTTCGGCCGCGTCGGCGAATTCGCCGATCTCCATCTGCAGATTCGCCACTTCGCGCCGGCGGCTCGCCCGCTCGTTGGGATCCACGACGGCCTCGGCGATACGCCGCGCGGTCGCGATGGCATCGCCCACGGAGCCATCACCGCGCTGCAAGTCGAGCAGCTTTTCCAGCAGCGGAATGGCGGAGGGCTCGACACTTTCCAGCATCGTGGCCGCGTCGACGTAGGCCGATCGCGCCGCATCCTTGTTGCCGAGAGCGAGCTGCAAATCGCCAATCTGTTCGAAAATCTGCACGCGCTCATTCCGGTCGGCCGACGACTCGGCCACCCGGCGCAGCGATCGCGCGGCTTCCAGCTTGTCGCCGCGCTCGATGGCCAAGTCGGCCAGGGCACGCAGTGTCTGAGGGTGGCTTGGCGAAAAACGCAGCGCCGCCTCGTGCAACGCCGCCGCGCGCTCGGGTCGCCGCAGCTTGAGCTCGGCCTGCGCGGCGTGGGTCAGCGCCTGGGCCACTTCCTCGGGATACTGCGAAGCCATGGCATGCTCGGCGATGCCCTCGAGATGGGTGGTGGCCTCGCGCCAGCGGCGTGCTTGAAAACGGTTCTCGCCGAGCGCGATCCGCAGCATCAACTGTCCCGGCATGGCCCGGTCGGCCTCGATCAGCTGGCGATAGCCTTCCTCCAGACGACCGAGCTTCTCGTAAACCTCACCCAGCCGATGGTAGAGCTGCGCCGTGTGCTCGGGCTGCCCGCGCAGGCGGCGCAAAGCCTCGTTCAGGCGCCGTTCGGCTTTGCTCCACTGCTGTTCGCGATAGTAGATATCCGCCATGGTGATGACGGCCGGCAGATGGCCGGGATCGATCTCAAGCGCCTGATCCAGCCGCGCCTCCGCCTCGTTCAACAATTCGGGATCTTCGCACAAGACGCGCGCAAGGCTGGTCAGCGCCACGGCCTTGGCCGCCGGTGTTTCGCACGCCTCGAGCTGCCGCTCGTAAAGCTCCCTGGCCTCCTCAACACGACCTGCAGCGGCTTCGAGCGATGCCAGCGCTCCCAGCGCATCGGGGTTCTTGGGGTGATCGGTGACCGCACGCTCGACACAAACGCGTGCCTGCAGCGTATCGGAAAGCTGATCGCGGAATACCGCCGCGGCCTCCAGCAAAAGTCCAGCCTGCTCGGGCTTTCCCGCCAGCGCATCCGCCTGGCGCAACAAGGCCGCGGCGTAGGCGTGAAAGTCGTTGCGCTTGAGATGGAAGCGCGCGAGCGCCGACAGCACCGAGGCCTCGCCCGGCGCCACATCGAGCGCCGACTCCAGCGCTTCGAGCGCGCCTTCGGCATCGTCCAAATCATCGGCTTTGAGCTGGGCCTTTTCGAGATAGAGCGCAGCGACCAAGGCGGGATCGCTGTCGGCCTTGCAAAGCGTGCCGATGCGCTGATCGAGAATACGCAAGGCCTCGTGGGACAAGCCCGCGCTGCGCAGGTTGCGTAGCAGCGCCGTCGCCGTGTTCGGATCGGAAAGCGATTCAGGACCGAGCTCGCGTAGACAAGCCGCCGCCGCATCGGGATTGCCCAACTTCTCTTCGAGGATGCGGGCGCGCCGCCAGATGAGATCCGAACGCTCGGCGCCCTCCGCGATTCGAATGCGGCGTTCGAGCACCTCCGCGAGCACTTCGAAGTGTCCGGCTGCCGTATGCAAACGATCGAGCGCAGCCAAGGCCCTTGTGTCGCCGGGCGACTTGGCCAAGATGGTTTCGTAGACCTCGATGGCCTTGGCGGGGAGGGACAGCTCGCGCTCGTAGATCTCGGCCAAGTGACCACGCGCCTCGCGCGCATCGCCGTCGTCGCCCGCCAGCTCGAGCTCGCGCTGCAGAGCCGCTGCCGCCTTCTGCGCCATGCCAACCTTGCCGAGCAAGCGCGCCAGCGCCGCGTACCCCGAGCGCGCCTCGGCGACGATCTCGGCGGATCGCTCCAGCCCCTCTTCGCCGAGTTTCTCTTCCTCCACACTGGCGACGTATTTTTCCAGCGTATCGACCGCCTCGTAAGGACGTTCCAGGCGCTGCTCGTAGAGCTCGGCCAATTCAAAAGCCTTGCGTCGCATCTCCGGCCCTTCCAGCCGACCTTCGCCGAGCATGGTTCGCCGTTCAAGCACGGTGGCAAGGTCGGACCAGCGCAAAGTATTGCGATAGATGTGCTCCAGGCGATCGAGCGCCACCGGGCTGCTGGGTTCGAGCACGAGCACGGCGCGATAGCGCTCCTCTGCAAGCTCGCGTTCGGCCAGGTCTTCGCGGATCCCGGCCACGCGCAGGTTGAACGCCACGATGTCGGAGCGCGATCCGTGCTCGGCTGCGCGCAGATAGATCGCACATACCGCGTCCCATCGATTTTCATTCTTCGCCAGGCGTTCCATCTCCACGCACACGGCTTCGTCCTTGGTGTTGAGGGCAAAGGCGCGTTCCAGGGCTTCGAGCGCCCGATCCACGTCGTGAGCCCCGCGCATCCAGATGTCGGCCACCTTCATCAAGTAGCCGTGGCGGGTGATCACATCGGCGGACAGCATTTCATAGGCCTGCACCCACTCCTGCCAGGGAGTTTCAAAGGTGGCTGTGATGCGCGGAACGAGCGAACGCGCGGCCTGCTGCGGCTGCGGCGTCTCCTCGAGGATGTCGACGTCGTCGATGTCGATCTCGCCCGTGATCTGATCGGGGGACAACTCGACCACCGGCTCGGAACCGGCAACTTCGTCGGGCGATCCGTCCGGCGTCGGCGCGCCTTCCTGTCCAGGTTCGACCGCGCGCGCCTCGTGCAAAATAGTCTCGCTCGGCGGCAGACTCTCTGACTGCGGCGGTCGTGTGGCGGCCGCGGCCGTCGTGTAGTGCCTGATCTTTTCCGCCAGACGCCACAGATTCTCGCTGATCTCCTCGTCGTCGGGCGCAAGGCGGAATGCGCCGAGAAAGGCACGGAAGGCGCGCACGTCGTCCTTGACCTTGGTCTCGACCAACACAGCCGCGCGTCGGGAAATCTCCACCTTCTGAGGTGCGGACTCTGCCCGTGCGAAGAGCTGACCCTCGACGTTGAGGGTGTCCTCCCAGCGCCCAGTGATTTCCGCCAAACGCAGGATTTCCTGGTGCGCCGATTCGCCGCCGGGATCGAGGGCGAATGCGCGGAGGTACTCGTCGAACGCGCCGGCCGGATCGTTCATGTCGTTTTCGCGCACCGACGCCCGCAAGCGCAACAAGGCCGTGCGCTCGGTGATCTCGGGCCGGCTGCGCGCCACCTGCGCGTAGATGTCAAGCAGCCCCTGCCAATCGGCGATGCTTCGGCCGAGCCGTTCCAGCTCGGGCAGCAGAACTGTCCCTTCCGAATCATGCGCGAGCGCCTCGCGCAAGACCGCGAACGCACGCGCGGGCGACCCGAGACGCTGTTCGCACAGCCCGGCCACTTTGAGCGCCACATCGATCTTGCCCCGAGCATCCGTCGCCCGTTCGCCGTCGCCGAGGTAAACGCCGATCAAATCGTCCCACAGGGCGTGCGCCTCGGCGGTGGCTTCCAGGCGACCGAGCGTCGTCTCGTCGGGCTCTTCGTGGTACGCGCGCCGGTACCACTCGAAGGCCCGTCGCGGCTCCTTGAGCATGGTTTCGGACGCGTCCGCCATCTCGAACAGCAGCCGGCGACGTTCCTCGGGATCTTTGGCTAGGGCGAGCAGTTTCTCGTCGGTGGAGATGAGCCGCTCGCCGTCACCGGCGGCGGCATAAAGAGCCGCCAGCGCCGCCAGCGCGTCGGGCTGCTCCGCCTCGATCTCAAGCACGCGCTCGAACGCGCGGATCGCCTTGCGCGAATCGGCGAGACGCTCGCGGCAGAGATAGCCCACTTCCAGGCCGCGCGTGATTCGCTCGGCCGCATCGGTGGTAAGTGCAAACTGGCGCTCGGCCACGCTGACCACGCGGGGCCAGTCCTGCATGGCCTCGGCCACGCGACGCAAAGCCACGTGCGCGGCGACGCTCGACACGTCCATCTCGTTGATGATCTGTTCGAGTGCAGTCACCGCCGCCGCCGGTTGGGTCAGCTCCTCCTCGAACAGGCGGGCGCGCTCAAGCGCCAGATCCGTGGCCTCGGCGGTGTTCGAGGCGATGCCAATCCGGCGCAACAGCAAGTCCACGAGCGTGGAAAAATCGCCCATGTCCGCCGCGATCGAGGAGAGCGCCTCCAGCGCTTCCCGATCCGACGGCTGGATCTTGAGCAGCGCTTGCCACGCCTCTTCGGACCGCTTGGTCTCCTTGAGCTCGCTTCCGGCGAGACGCGCCAGGCGGCGCAAGGACTCGACCTGCGCGACCGGATCGCCTTCCTTGGCCTTGATTTTCAGATCGAGAATGCGCGCCAAATCCTCGGGTCGCGCAAGATGCTCGTAGGCCGAAAGCAGGGCGTCGATGGCGCGTTCATCGTTGGGAACGTGCTTGACGACCTTTTCCCAGTAGGGCACAGCCTTGGCGACTTCGCCGAGGTCGTCCTGCAGGAGGCCGGCGATGTGCTTGATGATATGCAGCTTCTCGTCAGACGATCCCGCGTAGCGCAGGTGGTATTCGAGCATCTTGATGAGCCGGGGCTTGTCGCCCGACTTTTCCAGGATGGACTCGAGCTGCACTAGGGCGTCGTTGTCGCCGGGGACGAACTTCAGAATCTGGGTCGCGGCCAGCGAGGCGGCGGGGAGATCGGCCAGTTTCTCCACGTAAATGGTAATCAGGCGGCGCAGGATGCTTACCTTTTCCGCATCCGTGGCGGCGATTTCGATCTGACTGCGCAGGAGCGGCGCCAATTCCGCATAGCGCTCGCCGTGCTCGTACGCCTCGACCACGTTGCGCAAAGCCACGCCGTCGTGCGGGTCGATGGCCAGAACCTGCAGATACACCGCGATGGCCTGGTTGGCGTCCGACAGCTTCTCGGCATGTAGCCGAGCCAAGCGATGCAGGACCTCAACCTTCTGTGCAGATTCCGCGGCCCGTTCCGCCTCGTCGACGAACAGCGGCACCATCTGCGCCCACTGCTTGGTCTTCTGCAGGATGCGCTTCTGCGCCTCGCGTGCGCGCTCGTACCCGGGCGCAAGCTCCCACATGCGGCGCCACACGGCAAGCGTGCGATCCAGATCGCCGAGCTTGGTCTCGGCCAACACCGCGATCTCTTCGAGGCGCGGCAGCAATTCTTGCACCGGCTTTCCGAGCTTGCGATCGTGCTCGGCGGCGAATTCAAGCAGGTCGGCGAGCTCGCGGAAAGATCCGCGCGAACGGAAATGCTCCGAGTAGCCCTTGAGCGCCTCGGCGTCGCTCGGGTTGTCCTGCAAAATGGCGTGCAAATAGACCGCCGCCTGCTCGCGGTCACCCAGACGATCTTGGTAGAGCGACGCCAATTCGCGCAGCAGCGCCAGGCGCGCCTCCGGCTCGGTCGTGCGTTCAAGCTGCTTTTCGCGCAGCTCGGCCAGCTTGCCGTAGTCCTGCCGGCCAAGGTAGAGCTTGGCCAGGTGCTGCGAGGCCGGCCCGCCTGGCGGCTCAAGCGACAGGACTTGCTCGTAGGTGCGGATGGCTTCATCGAGATCCCCGAGCGAGGTCTCGGCGAGGTGGGCGCGCTTGGTCAGGATTTCGATCTTCTCGTGGCTGGTGCGCGCTTGAGCGGCGCGTTCGCGCAGGAAGCGGTCGAGGTCGGCGACGCGGCCGGATTCGGTGAGCACGCGCTCGATGAGCGCCAGGGCTTCGGCATGAAAGGGAACGGCCGCCAGCGCCTTGCGCACCGCCACCACAGCGTTGTCCACATCGCCCGCCTCATGCCTCCGGCGCGCGATCTGGTTGTACAGCCCAGCCGCGCGATCGGCGCCGTCCGCACCGGTCCAATTGGGATTGGCATACACGGACGCCAGGGCTTCGAGTGCCTTGTCGTCGCGCGGATAAAGTCGGACTACTTCGCTCAGCTTTTGCGCCGCCTGGGGCAGATCGCCAACCCGCTCGGCCAAAACCCGCCCCAAGCGAAACATCAAGCCGATGCGTCGCTTGGGATCGGTGGTTCCCGCCAGCTCGATTTCATACAGCCGGCAAACCATGGGGTAGTCGCCGAGCGCGTTGTAGATCTTGCGCGTGGCTTCCACGGTCTTGAGATTCTCCGCCGTCACCTCGGCGCGCATTCCAGGCGTGGACAGGGCATGTTCGATGCGCGCGACCTGCTGGCCGTAGGCGCGCTCGATCTCGGCGCGCAGCTCGTCAATACGAGGAGCATCGTGAGCGTGGGCTACAGCCGCGGCCTCCACTTCGAGCATTTTGAGGTACTCGGTGGTGCGAGCCTGCTCGCGATAGATGTCCTTCAGCCGCTTGGCAGCCTTGCGATGGGTTGCATCGCGGCTGACGGCATGGGCCAGGTCGGCTTCAGCGCCTGACACATCCGACAGGTGATCGATGCGCACCTCGGCGGCCAGGTAGAAAAGGTCGGCGGCCTTGGTCTGGTCCGGGATGGCTTGGGCACGCGTTTCGTAGAGCGTGACTAGTTTGTCGAATCGTCCCGACTCTCGATAGGACCTACGCAGGAAGAGAAAGGCCTCGTTATGGCCTGGCTCGCGTTGTAAGGCCTGTTCATACTCGCGCTCGCTCGGCATGCGGCCCTCCAAGAATTCAGTGGTCGTCCTGGGTTGGTGACCACTGAGAGGGTCAAGGTAACATCAGGGCGCAAGGAAACCAAGGGGTTAGGAGAGCTGCGCGATGCACAGTCGGCACCCGAACCACGCGCCGCACCTCGCGGGACGTGCTGGCGACCTTCCCCACTACCGCGAGGTGGCCTGAGCTTTGACTTCCGCCAAACGGCGCTGAATATCGCGAAAATTCGCATCCCGCTTGTAGACGCGTTCGAAATAGTAGAGTGCCTCGCTGTGGTCGCCGAGGTTGTAGAAAACCGTTCCCAATTGATAGTAAAGCTGCGTCGCTTCCGCGACTGTTGCGGTGGGACGTTTCAGCGCGTCCTGATAGCAGCGAATGGCTTCCGCGGATTCGCCCAGCGCCTCAGAGCACTCTCCTATCATCGTCAGGGCAAACACCTCGCGCCGGGGATCTTCCATCACCGCCTTGAAGTGCGCGATGGCTGCGCCATAGCGCTCCATCGTCTTTTCCATGATTCCCAGATCCGCGTGCGTGTCGATGTCGTCCATGGCCTGCCCGGGCGCGCCCTCACCGGCAGGAATCGCCTGTCTGCCGGTGCTCCGGGTGGAATCCGCAAGCTCGCCATGGGCTTGAGCTGGCACGGCTCCCTGCGAGGAGGCCGACGCAGACCCGAGGGCAGCCAGCTTCTCGCGCCGGTCGGCCACCAGAATATGACCCGGTGACCTCGCTTCCAGCTCGTCGAGCATGGCCGAGGCTTCGTCCGCCAGCCCTTGCTCGATGAAGAAATCGACCTGCTCCAGATCGGCGAGAAAGGCATCGTCCGAGCCCGAGTCCGAGCCCGATGTTTCCGGTGCGACTTCCGGGCCGGGCGTGTCGTGCGCTTCCGGTTCAGGGATAGGCGCAAGATCGCCATGTGTTCGCTCCGGACCGGCGTCAGGAACGGCACCGCTCTCGCTCCCGAACGCTTCAGCCTCGGGAATCTCGCCGAGCAATTCCACCTCGCCGCTCCCAATGATCTCGAGCTCGGGGGTTCCCATGCGCAGGTCCATCGAGTCCGAAAGCTCGGCGCCGGCCTCGGAAGTCCCGGGCAGCGCGCCTTCGACGATGCCGAGAACTTCCAACGCCCGCCGCGCCGACGGATTCAAGTCGATGGCTTTTCGCGCATACGCCGCGGCAGTCCTGGGCTTGCTGGGGAGAACCTGCTGCGCCAGTACCTCGTACTCGGCGGCGGCTTCGGCTTTGCGGTCAAGCTGCACTAGAACCGCGGCCAGTCGCTCGTGTGCGCCCTGGTGGGTCGGCACGCGCTCGAACACGCGGCGCAGGTGATCGGCCGCGCGTTCGACCAGACCATATTTCACGAACACGTCGGCCTCGGCCAGGATGCGTTTGACCTCGGCGTCGTCGTCCGCCTTCTCCACCATGCCAGAGGCGATGCTGATCCGTTCCGACATGCTGGCCGGCAAAGGCTCGGCCGGCAACGTCACGTACTTGTTGCGCAACGCCGCTGGCACCTCCATCTCGCTGAACGTGATCGCAACCGAACGCTTGCCCATGCTGGTCGTGGGCAAGGGCGTGAGCGAGGGCGCTGGCGTGATCAGCCTAACCCCGGACGGCGGGTGCGGCGTCGACGGCGGGTGCGGTGTCCTGCTCGAACCGCCCTGAGGCCTGCCAAGCAGCTCCTGCATCTCGGCGTCGTTGGGATCCATCGATAGGACGCGCTGGGCGGCCTGATTGCGTTCGCTAATACGACCGCTCTCGGCATACACGCGCGCCAGTTCCTTGAGAACCGGCAGGCTCTTGTGCGGCTGTCCGAGCTGGTCGAACGTCCGCGCGAGAAGATCCAGAACCTCGGGATCGCGCTGGTTCGCCTCGAACACCGATTTGAGTCGTCCAAGCGCGCCCCGCGCGTTGTTGTGATCGAGATATTTCGCGGCCACATCCTTGGCCATGGCGTGGTTGTCGGGTTGGTAGTGCAAAAGTCGTTCGGCGACGCGCAGAAACTCTTCCGTGCGCCCCTGGGCCTTGAGCAGCCGCGCAGCTTCACCGAACTCGGCGACAGCGTCCTGCACCGCTCCAGTCTGGGCCGCAAGCTCTGCGTAGCGAATATGGGGGCTGGGCTGATCGGGGTTGAGCTCGATGATCTGCTTGATGGCGGCCAGCGCCTCAGACAAGCGGTTGGACTTCTGGTGCAGCGCCGCCGCCTGCTCCAGCTGCTGCACGGCATCTGAAAGCAAGCCAAGCTGGCGAAAAACATCGGCGAGCTTGATGCGAGCATCGACGAAGTCGGGCGACAGCTTGATGATGTTCTTGTAGACCGCGACGGCGCGCTGAAAGAACCCCTGCTCCACGTAGAGGTCGACGGTCTTCTGGTAGACCTCCGTGGCCTTCTCGGTCTGCCCGAGCCTTACATGCACCTCGGCCATACGAAGCCAGGTGCGAGTGTCCTTCGCGTCTTCCTTGACGGCCTGTTGGAACTCCGTCAGGGCTTTCTCGAAGCTTCCGCGCTCCAAAAACTTCTGTGCCGCTGCAAGGTACTTGTCTTTCTTGGTTACCACCTGCTGAAGTCCGTATGCACAGTGTTACCGGGAACGTAACCCGTGTAAAGAAGCGTCCCGATATTCGCTTGCCATCGGAGCTTCAGCAAGGCGCCTCTTGCCAATCTCTTTGCCGCGACCGCCGACGCCACAAGACCGGCCGTTGCCTGGGAGCGAATGCCTAACGCGCTCGACCCGCCAGCATCCAATCCTGACCGGTCACCGGCAAGCCTTCCCGACCGGATGCTAGAGACGTTCGAGGAAATGGGTGTCGAATCGACCTCCGATAAAATCAGGGTGATTCAGGACCCTTCGGTGCAGATCGCAGTTGGTCTTGATGCCTTCCACCACGACCTCGTCCAAGGCTCGCCTCATGCGAGCCAGCGCGACATGCCGGTTTTCTCCGTGCGCAATCAACTTGGCGAGAAGCGAGTCGTAAAATGGAGGAACGCGGTAGTGCGCGTAGATATGCGTATCGACGCGGATGCCGATGCCGCCTGGCAGGTTGAGCGCCGTGATCGTCCCCGGCGAAGGCGCGAAAGTCACCGGATCCTCGGCGTTGATGCGCAGCTCGATGGCGTGGCCGCGCGGCCGCATTCCAGGGGGCAGGTGAAGTGGATCGCCGGCCGCCAGGCGCATCTGTTCGCGCACGAGATCGATGCCGAACACCGCCTCGGTCACCGTGTGCTCGACCTGGATACGGGTGTTCATTTCGATGAAGAAGAATTGCTTCTGCTCGTCGAGCAAGAACTCGAGCGTGCCGACGGTCTTGTAGCCGATGGCCTCGGTGGCTTTGCGCGCGGCCCGCAGCAGCTCGACCCGACGAGCATCATCGATCGCGACCGAGGGTGCCTCTTCGATGAGCTTCTGGTGCCGTCGCTGAATCGAGCATTCACGTTCCCCGATGGCGATGGCCGACTGGCCGTCGCCGAGCACCTGGACCTCGATGTGGCGGGGTCGTCCGATGTAGCGCTCGACATAGACGGCGGGATTGTTGAAGCCCGCCTGAGCCTCGCTACGCGCGGCCGCCAACTGCGCAAACAGCCGGCTCTTGTCCTCGACGATCTTCATGCCGCGCCCGCCGCCGCCGCCGGTCGCCTTGATGATCACGGGGAAGCCGATGCGCTCCACGGCCTCTTCGGCCTGGGCGTCGGTTTCGATGATGGGGCTGCCGGGAACCACCGGAACGCCGGCCGCTTCCATGGCACGGCGGGCGGACACCTTGTCCCCCATGATGCGCATGACCTCGGGCTGGGGGCCGATCCAATGCAAGCCGCACTTCTGCACCACCTCGGCGAACTCGGCGTTTTCGGCCAAAAAACCATAGCCGGGGTGGATGGCGTCGGCGCCCGTGACCTCGGCTGCGCTGATGAGGGCGGGAATGTTGTTGTAACTCTGCCGCGCCGGCGGCGGTCCGATGCAGACCTTTTCGTCGGCGAATCGCACGTGCAAGGAGTCCGCATCCGCGGTGGAATGAACCGCCACGGAGCGTAGACCGAGATCCCGACAAGCGCGGATCACTCGCAGGGCGATCTCGCCCCGATTCGCTATGAGAACCTTTTTGAACACGCGTACACCGTCCGTGAGCTTCTATTGTGGCATTCGCGGAGCCGGCCGCGGCAGGCAGAGAAAGACTCCTCGACTGCCGCCTTCTTGCCTCCGGTACTCCACAACGTCAGCGATGAACCCCTACGCCTTTTCGATGCGAAACAGGGGCTGGCCGTACTCGACGTGCTCCGCATTCTTGACCAGGATTTCAAGAATCTTCCCGTCGAATTCCGACTCGATCTCGTTCATGAGCTTCATGGCCTCGACGATGCAGACCACCTGTCCCTTGCGTACCGCCTGTCCGACCTCCGCGAACGGCAGCGCCTCGGGCGACGGCGCGCGATAGAATGTACCGACAAAGGGCGACGTCAACACTGCCCCAATCTCGACCGCCTTCGTGGCCTTGTCGGGCGCGGCAACCGAGTGAACCGCGGAGGGTGGCGGCAGCGGCGCCGAGACGGTCACGGGTGCACCGGCCGCGCGACGAACGATGCGGGCGCCTCCGCAGGCGTCCACCTCAATCTCGGCCAGATCGAACTCGGTGGCGATCTCAGCCAACTCGCGCAGTTTGCCGAGATCGACGGGTTGGCAGTCACACGCGATGTCCTCGCGGGGCACCGAAGATGTTTTCTTGGCACCGGCGACGGGGGCCTTGCGTTTGCTCATTTTTTCGCGGCTCCTTTCTTAGACGAAGTCGCGATACGCGACTTGAGATGAAACGAATCAGATCGACCCGACGAGACGCCATCGCCTAGTCGCTGCCCAAGCACCAGACTGGCCAGTGCATCAAGCGCCAGACGGTAACCGATCGCGCCCAAGCCTGCAATCTGCCCGAGACAGACCGGAGCAAGCAACGAACGATGGCGGAAGTCTTCGCGCGTGTAGAGATTCGACAGGTGCACTTCTACCGTGGGAATCTTGATAGCCGCGATCGCGTCGCGCAACGACACGCTGGTGTGGGTCAGGCCGCCTGCATTGACGATGAGTCCCGCCGCCTTCCCGCTTGCTTGCTGAACGCGATCGATGAGAGCGCCCTCGTGATTGGACTGGAAGGTCTCGACCGCGACGCCGAGATTCTGCCCGTGAGCTCGGAGATCGTCATCGATTTCGCCGAGGCTGGTGCGGCCGTAGATGTGCGGTTCCCGCCACCCGAGCAGGTTCAGGTTGGGTCCGTGGATGACCACGATTACCGGTCGCGCCGGTGTCCTTGCGCGCTTTTGCTCGGTCACAATTCGGCCCGGATCTGCGGCGCCAGAAGTCGCATCAAGTAGCGCGCCTTACCAAAGCTTGCCTCGGGTTTGAGCGCGCAGGCAATGAAGTACTCGTCGTTCAGGAGGCACACCAAGACAACCAGCTTGTCGGCCTTCAGGGTAAGCTCGTGAAGTTGCCCGATGTCGAGCTGCTCGGCCGCCTTCCGCACTTGCCCGACAGCGTGGGCAAGCTCCATTCCCACGGTCTGGATGTCGACGCCGTCTTCACCTTCGTCTTCGCCTGCCTTGGTGTAGGAATCGACCGAGATTCCGTCGAAGCCCATAAGAATGCCCGCCACCCCTCCGGCCAGGCGATCCACCATGTGCTGAAGACTCTCGCGGAACATCGTTGTACTTCCGCTTCTAGTCGTACTGCCAAAGGGGTGTCAATAGCACCGCTGTCCGGGCCTAGGGACCTGCCGTCGCGGTGTCGGTCGACGTTGACGTAGCGGTACTCGTAGCGGTACTCGTCGTGGTGCTGGTCGAGCCCGTCGGCGTCGCAGGACAAATGCCCACCGCCCTGCCACTCGCGTCGGTGAGGCCACAACACAAAATCTCTTTGTCTTGGCCGGGGTTGGAACACGGATCGCCAGGGTAGGGATTGGTCCCCGTCAGCGCTGCACATGCCGGATAACCGGCCGGGTACCTGTACTGCGCGACCGATGGATCGGTATAACCGCTTTGCAGGCACCCCGTGCATACGTCGACAACGAAGACGAACGGTGCGCTTTGGATGCCAGTCCCGCCATGGTGCCCCTCCGCCAGGATCGTCGCGGTCACCATGACGTGTCTTGGACCCGGGTCTGTCGGCTGTGGATTCAACGCCAGCAAAAGGCACCGCGCGTGAGCAGGCTGGATGATTTCAACCGAATGCGCCACGAACCCTTGAGGAGCAATGACAGCTGTAAACGGGACCGACTCGAACTGGGAGGGACAGGATCCATCCCAAGTCACGCCTGGTGCCGACAGCTGGACGGAGAACTGGGTGAGCGTGATGTTATTCATCTCGGTGGCCTTGCTTCCACCGACGGAGTCCAGATTGTTGGTAATCGACACTGGTAGAAAGTAGGGTGGAAAGGACTGATCGGGCAAATACACGTCGAGAGTACCCGTATAGTGGGTCGCCGCCGTTGGAGTTCCCGGAATGGTACAGTCACCTGTGGCAAGGTCCTGCACCTGCACGATCTGCAATGCATTGTAGGCGTCGGTCGCGAGAAAGCGGCCACACGCGAAGAGACCGACCAGCGCCGCAGTGTAAATCACGCCCCGGCGAATCCACTTTCTGTGCGGGTTGCCCAAGTTCATTGCGGCTTCCTCATTCGGTGTTTGCATCATGGTGGCACCTACCCAGAAGTTTACTGCCCGAGGGCTCGTGAGCGATTCACAATTCGCGGCGTGATGAAGACGAGGAATTCGGATCGGGTGTCGCCTTCCTTCCGACTGCGGAAGAACCAGCCGAGAATCGGGATGTCGGAAAGGTACGGAACCTTGGTGTAGCTGAGGCTCGTGTTGCGCGTGTAGATTCCGCCGATGACTGCGGTATCGCCGTCGCGCACCAGCATGGTCGTCTTGGTTTCTTTCTTGTCGATGGCCGGCGTACCGTTTGCGCTTAGTTGAGAAAAGTCGGGAGCGTTGTTGGTCACCGAGATGGTCATCGCGATGGTGCCCTCATTGGTGACGTGCGGTTTAACAGAAAGCGACAACTGGGCGTCCACGAACTGCGTCTGCGCGCCCATGGCGCTGACCACGGAAACCGGAATCGACACACCTTGCAAGATACGAGCTTCAAGGTTGTCCATGGTGGTAACGCGTGGTGAAGAGAGAACGCGAACCTGCCCGGTGTTCTCCATCGCGGAAAGCCTCAAGTTGAGGTTGAACGCGCCAGCGACCGACCCCAAGGTGAGGCCGATGGCGGAACCCGTGCCGAGGCCAGCCGAGGCCGGCATATTGACCAGGAAGTTTGGGCTGCCGGCTGCGACGGCTCCAGTCCCAGTGCGCGGGCCCGGTACCAGACCGCTGATGGGCGACGCCGGGTCGTCGGCCCCACCGCCAATGCCCAGGTTGTAGGGGAACACCAGGCCGGTGGGATTTCCGTGCGCCGTATCGGCGAAGGCCGAGCCACCCCACTGAACACCTATCTGCCGCGTGAAATTCGAGTTCGCCTCCACGATCCTCGCCTCGATCACCACCTGCGAAGTTTGCGTATCCAGGTTGCGTACGAGATCCTCGATGAGTTGCAGGTTCTTGGACACGTCCGACACGATGAGGGTGTTGGTGCGCGTGTCCACCGACAACTTCCCGCGCGGGGACAGAATGTCGCGGGCTTTGTCCTGCAAATGGGTAGCATCGGCATAGGAGACGCCGATGAGCCGCGTCTCGGTGGGCAGCACATCAGCGATCTGCTTCTGGCGCGCGATCTCTGCTTCGAGCTCCTTTTCGAGAAACGAGAGCGGCGCCACGCGCAGCAGATTTCCCTCGCGTACGGAGCCAAGGCCCTTCGAGCGCAAAACAACATCGAGGGCCTGATCCCACGGCACGTCGCGCATCTTGATGGTGACGTCGCCTTTCACATCGTCAGCGACGACGATGTTGACCTGGCCGACGTCTGCCAGCAGGCGAAGAATGTTGTGAATGTCAGCTCCCTTGAAGTCGAGGTCGATACGCCGACCGGTGTAGCGCTTCTTGCCGAGGGTCGCGTAACGACCGCTCGGGCCCGCGCCTGGACGGGCGTCTTGCGCCGCGCTGGCGGCGCCAGCTCCGGACGCCGCAGGCGCGTCCACGGTGAGCGGAGCCGTTTGTTCGGGCGGGATCTGGAGCGGCACCCGGCCGGCCCCTTGGCTCGGGGTGTCCAGGTAAGGTGGCAACGCCTGCGCCTGCCAAAGTGCGTCCGTCACCGTGACGATGAACCCGGCTACCTTGCGCGCGGGAACGAACATCGCCGCCGGCGCTGGAATCCAAACTGCCGGCAGACTGGGTGCCTTGGCCTGCGATTTTTCGAAGTCCCAAAAAATGCGATTGCCGTCCTGGCGAATGCGATTCGGCACATCCTCGGCCAGATCCACATCGACGCGCACGGTGCTTCGCGCGCCCGGCTCCCGGTACGAGCTGATGATCTTGACCGGTCCCAGGTACTCGGTTGCATCCAGGTTGCGCTCGAGTCCGTCCGCCAAGTCGCTGTGGTCGATGCGCAAGCTCAAGCGACGACCGGCCACGCGCTCGACCACGAAGGTGGCGCCATCCTCGACGTCGATAATGACCGAAGACCGGCTGGGTTCGTCGACGAAGTCGATGCCACGAACATGGCTAAGCGCGCGCAGGGTGATCGAGCGCGGTCGTTCGGAGACGCCGATTGCGGGTTGAGGCTTGGTCGCGGCAGCGAGCGGTGCGGGCTTGCCGGCGGGTGCGACCGCGAGCGGCGCGGGCTTGGCGACCGGCGCAACCGCAACGGGCGCGCCAGCCGTGGTCCGTGATTGCTCTTCCTTGACTTTCGTCGGACCCGCCGCCACGGCTTGCGTCGCTGCGACCGCGTCTTTTAGACGCCCAACCTCAGCGAGCAAGGCATTGCGCGCAAGCTCAAGCTGCACGCGTTCGCCTTCCAACTTCGCGCGTTCCCCATCGAGGCGCGTCCGCTCCGCGCGCGCCTCGGCTAGGCGAGACTCCTCGTCTTTGCGCAAAGCGACCGCTTGGTCGAGCTTGCCTTCTTCGATACGCCGCTGCTGCGCCTGCTCATCCTTGCGCTCTTCTTCCTGCTTGCGCGCCGAGACCGCCATGGCCAGATCGAGCCGAGACCGCTCGGCGGCATGGACAGCGTCCTTGCGCTGACGCTCGGCTTCGGCCACAGCAGCCGCAGCTTGCACCTTGCTTTGCGAGGACGCATCCCGCGCCAAGCCGTCGCGTCGGCCCCGGGCCGCCCGAGCCTCCTCGTCGCGTTTCACCAACTTTGCCTCCGTCTCGCGCGCGGTCGCCTCGCGCTTTGCCACCACCCGCTCCGCTTCCGCCAGCCTGCTCCCCTGCTGCTCCTGGAGCTTGCTGATCCGGTCGAGAGCCTTTTGACGGGCTTGCACCTCCTCGGCGGCAATCCGGCGAGACCTGTCATGATCTGCTTCGCGCTGCCGGGCAGTGGACACTTCAAGCTCGGCGGACTCGGCACGCTGGCGTGCACGCTCGGCCTCGCCCTGCGTGCGCTTGACGAGATCCTCCGCCTGGAGCAGGGCGAGCTTGTGGCGATGGCTTTCCTCCGCCGCCGCGCTCGCCATGGCACGCGCCGTCGCGGTCTCTTGATGAGCTTCGAGCAATTCTCGGCGCAATCCCGCGGATTCTGTCTTCGCCTGCGCCTCGGCACGGGCATGCTCTTCGGCCAGGGCCTGCGCGGCAAGGCGCGCCTGCTTCTCCGATTTGGCGCTGGCCTCGGCTTTCGCCTGGGCCTGCGCGTGCGCCTCGGCCTCGATCTTGGCTTGGGTGGCCATCTTGGTTCCAACTTCGGCGCGCGCCTGCGCTTCTTTGCGCGCTTGTTCCTCGGTCTTCGCTCGCGCCTGCGCTTCTGCCTTCAGCTGCGCCTCCGCCTTCGCGCGCGCCTCCGCCTCGACCTTCGCCTGAACCTCGGCTTTCGCCCGCGCGTGCGCCTCGACCTTCGTCTGCGCCTCGGCATTCGCCCGCGCCTGCGCTTCCGTCTTTACCTGCGCCTCCGCCTTCGCGCGCGCCTGCGCCTCTGCTTTCGCTTGTGCTTCGGCGTCCGCCTGCGCGCGCGCTTCTGCTTTCATTTGCGCCTCGACTTCGGTCTTCGCTCGCGCTTCGGCCTTAGCCTGCTCCTGCGCCTCCATCCGTGCTTGCGTTTCGACTCTTGCCTGCGCCAGTGCGCGTTCCTTCGCCCTGGCTTCGTCGCGCGCGAGGGCCTCCGCTTTGGCTCTGGCCGCCGCCTCGGTCCGAGCTTCGGCGACGTTCTCGGGCGCGGCCGGTGGGTGCACGCGCGGAATCACGCGCAAAGTGATGTCGTTGCCCTTGGCCTCGACCCGGTAGTCAGACGCCTGCCGCAAGGTGAGCACGATGCGCGTACGGGGTCCGGCGCTGTCGTCTTCCGTAACACTGGCCGTGACCAGACCGACGGCGTAAGTCCCGGCGTCGAGCGGAACGTCTACATCGCCAAGACGCGCGCCGCTGAGCTCCACCACCACGCGCGCGGGCTGTTCCAGCTTCCACGTCGTGAACGTGGGCCGAGCTGACGCAGCGATGACGATCGCGGTGTCACCACCCGTCTCCGAAACGCGGATGGTCCGAACACGAGCCGTATCGGCACGCGCGGGAATGGACCAAGCCGCGGCAATCGCGGCACCGAACGCGGCGGCGGCCAAGAACTTGCGTTGTTCTTTATGACAGGTCATTGATCAGTTCCTTCTGGATTGACCAGGACGGCTCTTTCCAAAGCCTTGGTTTCTCCGCCCGGTGTCATCTCCGACATCTCCAGCACGACGCGATCGGAAAGAATCTTGGTGATTCGCGCGGCCGATTTCGAGATGTAGTCGCCGCGTTTTACGGTTTGTCCCAGGCCTGTGGGATCTCGAAACATGGCGCGTGGATTCGCGTCGCCGGAAATGACTGCAATCAGCGTCAGCTCTTCCAATGCGTATTTGGCGCAAATCGCCGAAATCACGCTGGTGCTAACCTTCGGGCCCCGTTCAATCCAGGTGTCAAGATACGATCGAAACGGGTCGCGGTTCGTGTCTTCGGTCTCGGCGAAGTCCTCCTCGCGAAGAATCTTCCGCCGCAACACCGCCAACCGCTGGGCAAGAGCATCCGCGCCGGTCGGTGCCGCAGTCGGGGCGGCCGCGAGCGGCGTGGCTGGGGCTGCGGGTGGCGCGGCTGTGGGCGACGCTGTCGTGACCGTTCCGGCCGGCTTACCTCCCGGCGCGGTCGCCGGCTTTGCTGCGGGTGCCGAAGTCCCTGCAGGCTTGGCAAGCACCGGCGCCACCGGCTGAGCTTGGTCTGCCGCCACGGATCGTCCCGTCCAATCCGTCCCAACCAGCAGGAGAGCAGCGATCCCCGCCAACACCACCCGTCTCATGTTCCGCCCTCCGCGCCAGCCTGGTCACGGTAGCGGAACGTTGCCGCGATAAACTTCGCGCGCAATCGCGGAGAACCCGCACCATCGTTCTTCTCGACCGAGAGACCCAGGTTCTCCACATTGACGATGCGAGGCAGATCGCTGATGTTCTTGAAGAACTTCGTGATGGTGTGGTAAGTGCCACGAACTTCGATGCGCACGGGAATCCTGACGTAGAGCTCCTGGGGAGTTTCGGCGTCGATGGTGAGGGAAACGATTTCGAGCCCGGCCAGCTCTGCTTGCTCCTGAATATTGGATAGAAAGGTGGGAATTTCGGCTTTTTTGGGCAAGGCCTTGAGCAGCTCGCGCTGCTCCTGTTGCAGTTGGGTTAGTTCACTGCGATAGGCCAGATACTCGCGCTTGCGCTTTTCGTAGTTGTCCTTCTCGGTCTTGAGTTGCTGTTGCTGCGCACGCGCCGATTTGATCTGGTCCTGGACATCAAGATAGAAGAGCCCGCCGTAGGCGCCGAGGATCACCACCATGACGCCGAGGGTGATGCCGATCTTCACCGGGGTCTTGAGACGCAGCAGTTTCTGTAAAAGATTGTTCATCTCAGTAGATCACCGAAGCCGAAAGGCTGAAGTTGACGTACTTCACCAGGCCCTTGGCCGCCTGTGCCGTCGCGTCGAGGTTGACGTCCTTGAAGAATACGGAGGAGTTGAGTCGCTTGAGAAACTCGGCAACGTCTTCGTTGGACTTTGCCGCCCCCTTCAGCTTGATCTTCTGCTTTTCCTCGGTGTACGAGTCGAGCCACACGCGCTTGGTTTCCCAGTTCGAGTTGAAACCGGCATTGGGATCCTTGCGTAGGGTTTCCTCGTAGGTGACGCGTTCAAAGGTCGGGCCCTTGCCGGGACTCAGGATCTCGGACATCTCGCGCAGCAGGAAGACCGGCCCGGTGCGCCCCGACTCCAGGGCTTGGATCGTCTTGCGCTGCTTGAGCAGTTCCTCGCGCTGCGATCGGATCTTGTCGTAGTCGCCAAGCTCTTGCTTGAGACGCGCCACCTCGGCCTGGGTAATCGTGTTGTCGCGCTGGATCTTTTCCAGATCCGCGGTGGCCTGCAGATGAAAAAAAACCACGAGCGCGATGGTTCCCAGGATGGCAATCCCCATCACCAGGAACTGGCGCTGGCTGGCCTCTTGCCGCTTCGCCTTGCGCGTGGGGAGCAGGTTGATGCGAATCACTGTTTGTCCCCCGGCCGGCGCAACGAGAGGCCCACGGCAACCGCCGCCTCAGCGGAGTGTCGTTGCACGAACTCGACGTCGAAGCGATGCTCGTCGACAAAGACCTTGCGGAAGGGATCCATCACCTCGACCGCCGTGCGCGATTTCACCTCGAGGGCCTTTTGCAACGAAGGCACCTGGGCCGATCCGCCGCACAGATAGATCCGCGTGATGGTCGCGTCGCTACTCGACGCCAAGTAGAAATCGAGCGACCGCTGAAATTTGCCGGCCACGCCGTCCGCGACCGAGGCGATGACGGCCTCGACCTCCTGCGGAACGACCTCGCTGACCGACTGACCCGTCGATCCGATCTTCCAGGCTTCGGCTTCTTCCTGGCTGACGTTGAGGCGTTTCTGAATCTCCTCGGTAAAGGCATTTCCGCCCACCGTTACATCGCGCGTGAACGCGCTCGAACCGCCGGCGATGATGTTGATATTGGACAAGGTGGCGCCGACGTTGATCACGGCGATGGCCTCCTCCGGCACCACCGGATAGTTCGCCTCGTAGGCGTTCTGAATGGTGAAGGCAGCCACGTCCATGATCATCGGCACCAGCTTGGCTTCGCGAATCACCATGCTGTAGTCCGCCACCACTTCCTTTTTCGCCGCCACGAGCAGCAGCTCCATCTGGCCACCGGCGGCGTCGCTGCCGATCAACTGATGGTCGATCTCGACATCGTCTTTCGAAAAAGGGATGTGGTGCTCGGCCTCCCACGGGATCTGTTCTTCCAGTTCCTCCGGTGTCATGGGCGGCACTTTGATTTTTTTGATAATGACCGAGTGCCCGGAGATGGCTGTCGCAACTTCCCGGCCCTTGATGCCAAGATTGTCCCGCAGCGTCCGGATCGCCTCCACCACCGCGCCCTGGTTCATGATCGCACCGTCGACGATGGTCTGCGCTGGCAACGGCTCGAAGCCGAAGTTGACCAGC
>Ga0182027_10004438_pt1 | contig 21734 bp, 25 predicted proteins | sample 712E1DmetaG_FD_121300 | JGI IMG/M metagenome (GOLD analysis project Ga0182027, IMG submission 121300) | Permafrost microbial communities from Stordalen Mire, Sweden - 712E1D metaG (Illumina Assembly) | ecosystem: Environmental > Terrestrial > Soil > Wetlands > Permafrost | place: Sweden... | reverse complement strand
TCACCACCAACAATATAATCAAAGGACTAGAATCCTTAATAGAATACTTACCATTAACAAAAAGAATTGAAGAATTAGGACGTGTCCAAAAGAACGAACTAAAACAATTGCAGAGTGCAGATTATCATATAGCAGAGATGTATTACAATTATAATCTACGTTTCTCACCGCAATTTCAAAGAGAAAAATATCTCTTGAAGAGCGATATCAACATATATTTAGATACCTTGAACCAGACATTAGGACAATTAGCAGTATTAAACAATGCGATAGAAAGCCAAATAATAACAAAAACAGATTATTTTGGAAATGTCATTCTTCCATTGATAAAAAATATTCACAATCACGCATATAATCCTAAAAATAATGTTCATGACAGACTAAAGAATTTGGATAAGGAATGGTACAAATCATTCCATATATACATGGGCGAAAATAATGTAACTAAAGAAGTCAAATTAAACATGACAGATAATGGCTTTGGCATAAGACCTGAAATAATTGGCAGAATATTCGACAAAGGGTTCACGACAAAGACAGACAAGACAACCGATCATGGAATAGGTTTGTGGGCTGTCAAGAATTTTGTTGAGGAGAATGGAGGGAAAATTTGGGTAGAATCTGAACTTGGAGAATATACAAAATTCAGTTTCACGATATCTTATGATAGGAAAGAATTTGATTCTTACATAAAAGATTAACACGAAGTTATGTTACTACTAAACAGTAACATTTATAAATACTTTGAATTTACGTATACTATGGACGTACAATTTCATGGCAAGGATATATTGGACAAACTATCAGAGATAGAGCGACAGCCATATGAAATCAGAAATGATACCTTATCCATACTCAATCACGAAGTAAGTGGAGCATACAATAGTCCTATGGGAATGTCGGATTATATCCTGCGCATCCTAAAGATGAATTCTAAAATCAAGAAACAACAGAACGCATATGTCGAGAATGTATTGAACATGCTGCGTATAACACATGATAACCACGCAGAAATCATCAAACTCACAAGAAAAAAACATACGCTTATGGGAATGCTTGAAAAGGAAGGAGAATTAATGACAGAAAACATCAAAGAGTATGTAGCAAAAGAACTCAAAGAGATACCTGAAATAATATCAAGCAAAACCAAAGGAATAACAGGGACATTAGAATCAATGGTAGAATATCATCCACTTACAGCCAACGTAGAGGAGATACAACAAATAGGAGAAAAGAATAAAAAAATTCTTGAGACGGTGGATTACCTTATAGAGAACTTGGTATACATGCTTAACGCGCATTATTCTCCAGACTTCAAAAGAGACGCATACGACCTGAAAAACGACGTCGACGCATTATATATCATGCAGCAGATGATTGATGGGAAAAAATTTCCTAAGATGGAAAAGCCAAATTTACATCACGTAATATCACCTCACGATTATGTCAAAGAAGCAATATCAGTATATAAAAAGAATATATATGAACATGCGTTCAATCCAAAAAACGACATCTATAAAAGACGTAAAGAAAAAGATTTCAGGATGACGATAGAAATAGAAAGTGTGGATGACGATAACGAAAAACAAATAAGAGTATTCGTCAAGGACAACGGGTTCGGAGTAAAGGATGGAATAAAATTATTCGAGAGAGGAGCTTCATCAAAAACAGACAAGAGTACAGAACACGGTATAGGATTATGGTCTGTAAAGAATGCCGTAGAAAAATATGGTGGAAAAGTAGGATACATGACTGTAAAAGGCAAAGGCACAACGTTATTCTTCACAATACCCTATGACCGAAAAGAGAATGATCAATATATACTAGACAAGAAGGATTAGACACAAACATTATTTATCCAGCTTCTTTATCCTCTTAATATGCCTTTCCTCTCCTGAGAATTGTGTTTCGAAGAATTTCTTTGCAAGCTTCTCTGCTTCTTTTGGCGTTGTGACATCGCTTCCTAAAGTCATAACGTTTGCATTATTATGCAGTCTTGCCATCTCTGCATCCTTGATTGTATGACATAATGCTGCCCTTATTCCTTTATTCCTGTTCGCAGCGATGCTCATTCCTATGCCTGTACCGCATATTAATATGCCGTATGATTTTTCTTTCAATACATATTTTGATAATTTCTTTGCATAATCGGGATAATCGACCTTCTTTTCGCAATCGAATGTTCCCAAGTCTATCAATGGAAACTTCTCTTTCAAGTATTCCTTCAACGCATATCCTCTATGATCTGATGCTATGAATCCTAGAATGTGATTTACCTTCTTTGCAGATTTCTTCATACAACCACCCTTGAATTATTTCAGTGAGTAACTGATATATAAAGTTTGATTTTAAGCATGAATAAACAATTTCAATAGGCAAAAATATTTAAATCCGCGCATTGCAATACATATCATGATTCGCGTATCCGCTTCAATATTGAGTTTCTATTTCGATTCTAAATATAGAAAGGAATCTGACAGTGTGATGATTGACAATATCAACAAAGCTCTGAAAGAGAGGAAAGATGAATTCGACATATTGCATCTTGATATAATGGATGGAAAATTCGTAGATAACAAAAGCTTCACAATATCGCAAGTAAAAAAAATAAGATTTCCATGCAAGGCTGAAGCGCATTTGATGGTCATAGACTACAAGAAATATATCAAGGACTATTTTGCTCTTGCTGAGATGTTCATAATGCATAGAGAAGTATTAAAGAGGGACTTTCCAAAGACTATAGAATTCCTGAAGAAGAACAAGAAATTTGTAGGAATAAGCATCAACCCAGAGACGTCTGTAGATGAATTGAAATATCTTGACAAGATAGACTTGGTGCTTATAATGAGCGTGCATCCTGGTCTTCCTGGACAGAAATTTATAGAACATAGTCTAAGAAAGATTCGAAAGCTCAAGGACTTGCGAAAGAAGAATAAATATCATTATTCTATAGAAGTTGACGGCGGTATAGACAGTGAAATCGCAAAGAAGTGCGAACAGGCAGGAGCAGATATAGTGGTTATAGGAAGCAAGCTATTTCGGAAGTAAAATATAAACTTAATAATGGTAAATAAGGCAACTTTTATAAATTCTATTTAGATTGCACAAACATGGACTATATAAAACTTGAAATTCTTGGAATCAATATACAGGGGATTCCTAACGTATACTATCATGATGAAGGATTTGTCAATATAAGAAGATGCGCAACAGAAATATATACAAAATATACAATCAAGAATAACGGAGATAATCAAATTCTTGATGATATAGCTAGTGGAAAATGCATACAAATAATCAAGGACGAGCAGGGTGAAGCAAAAAACATACGAGAAATATATACGGGAAAATTTAGTGAGAAGCATATATACATATTATATTCGGAAACTCACCTAAAAAAAGCTTATACTCCTTTTACTATAGCTATACGTGCTCATGAAGAAACACACGCGCTAGACTTTATAGGACGCCTAGACTTATTGAATCAGAGACTATTTGATGAGCAGAGAGTAAAAATAGATCTTGATTCGCAAGAATTAGAGGTCAAAGCAGGACTAGGGGAAATGTATGCACTATATTCAAGAAATATAAATCCGTTGTTCAGTAGATTGGCTCTTGATATAATTCTGGATTCAGATTGCCTTAATGTATATAGATTATATCATAAATGTAAAATGTCAAAAAAACGATATAATCATTACATTAATCAAAAAGATAGGGCACATACTGTCTAGAATATTTCTGCATATCAGGATAAGTAGGCGATATATTCACAAAATATATAAATGATGCCGTGATGATTGTTCTCTATTGGGGTGTTGTGGCAATATAGATTGTTTATTGCTGATATATTATAATATTAATTCGTTGAGGTGGATTAAATGGCTGAAGAACATTCTGAGAAACATGAGAAGCATGAACACAAGGATCATGCTGAACATAAAGAACATGCAGAGCACGAAGATCACAAGCATGTATATATGGAGCATGAACAGCATGCAAAGAACAAGACATACAAGATGGCTACATGGATTCTTGCTGGAATAAGCATATTATTGCTTGCAGGATTGATAGTATCATTGTCCGTCAAGGGTGGATCGAGTGGATCAACAATATCTACTGATGCTGCAAAGACGAGCATAGAAACATACCTTAAAGGTATAGCGCAAGGTCAGGCATCTGTCGACAGTATAGTTGACAAGGGAGATTTATACCAATTAAAATTGACTGTCGCAGGAAGACAATATGATTCATACGCTACAAAAGACGGTAAATTATTGTTCCCGCAGGGAATAGACTTGACGACACCAGCACCTGCAACTGACACGCAGGCAGCAGCGCCTACAGTAGTTCCTAAGACTGACAAGCCTAAAGTTGAATTATTCGTCATGGCTTACTGCCCATACGGTACACAGGCAGAGAAAGGAATATTGCCAGCTGTAAGAGCACTCGGCGACAAAGTTGATTTCCAAGTCAAATTCGTATACTATGCAATGCACGGAGAAAAGGAAGTCAAGGAAAACTTGAACCAGTATTGCATAGAATCACAGCAGCCTGACAAATACTTGAAATATCTAGCATGCTTTTTGAACAGCAGTGATGCAGGAACAGATGCAAGTGTTGCATCATGCATCGCAAGTAGTGGAATAGATACTACAAAACTTGAAGCTTGCAAGGCTGCAACAGATGCAAAGTATAATGTCACAGCAAACTGGAATGATAAAGCATCATGGCTTAATGGAAACTTCCCAAAATTCGATATAAACCTTGCTGACAACCAGAAATACAACGTCGGTGGAAGCCCAACGCTAGTAATTAATGGTGTGGAATCAAATGCAGGACGAGACAGCGCAAGTTATCTGGCTGGAATATGCGCAGCATTCAACAATGCGCCAAGCGAATGCCAGACACAGCTTAGCAGCACTACACCAGGGCCAGGATTTGGCTTCGACAGTGTAGGAAGCGCGCAGGCAGCAGGATGCGGCGTATAAATTAAATTATTTTTTTATTTCTTTTATTGATTATTCTAGAATTATTATATCAAAAATCCATTAATTTAATAAATGGATAACATTCACGTATATCATGATATGCATACTGGCATTAATCGTCTTTGGCATCCTTGGGATATTCTCTGCAAGGTATAGGGTCATCGCGAAGGAGGCATTCAATTGCGTCTTTAAGAAGATGACTTTTAGAAAATGCGATACTGGACTTGATACTAGATTGAAGGGCGAAATTACAGGAAAGGTTCTGAAGTTCAGCCCAAAATTAGGAAGAGTCGTCTATAAATATTTCGAAGTTTTCTCGTGGATATTCTTGATACTGACACTTGTTACATTATTTTTCATGGGGCTCGGATTATACAATTATGTAGCTTATGGGAATTGCAACGGTCCTAACAGCACTGCTTTTTGCATCTATGATCCGCTAGGAACTAACAAACCTCATAATGTGACTACAGGAAGTGTATGCGCAATACCTGGCGGTGTTCAGAACAAAACTTTAACAGTCCCTCCCGTCGGAGATATATCCAATGGAGCGTATATAGGCAATCCTCAAGCGAAGGTTGTAATCATAGAATTTGGATGCTATTCATGCCATTATACTAACGAAGCCGAGCCTACAGTAAAAAAATTGTTGAATCATTATGGCGATAAGGTATTATATGTATACAAGGATTTCCCATTAAGTTTGACGCATGCAACAGCGCTTCCAGCTGCTGAAGCCGCGCATTGCGCGCTCGACCAAGGAAAATATTGGGAATATAGGGAATATCTATTCGCAAACCAGCAGCAGCAATTAAAGGAAGACTTGATAGGATATGCTGCGCAGCTGCAACTGAATAATACACAGTTCGAACAATGCCTTAATGATAGCAAATACAAATCAACTATTGAACAGAACTATAATGAAGGCATAGAATCAGGAATCACGGTCACGCCGACATTCTTCATAAACAACCAGACTATAGTCGGAGCGAAGGATTATCGCGAATTCAAGAAAGTAATAGACAAGGAATTAGGCATTAAATGGTGGGAGTTCTGGAAGTGAACTACGTCGATATATTAGGATACATTGCAGGACTTTTGATATTAGTATCGCTTGTTCCACAGATAATAAAGAGTTGGAAGACAAAATCCACAAAGGATATATCACTGCTCAGATATATAATATATATAATAGGAATCATAATGTGGTTGATATATGGTTCATTGCTGAATAATGGTCCTATGATAATATCCAATTCAATAAACCTCCTCCTTGCTTCATCGATACTGTATCTCAAGCTGAAATATGGATGAAGAAAATAACTTCAATAGTAAAGTTGAATAGATTTTTAAATTACTGACGAGTTCTATAAGCATGAGCGATATATCCAGCAAGATAGAGCATCTGCCTGAAATAAACTTGAGTGAAATCAAGGATAAAAGGGTAGTGCCTTTCGAGATTGCAAAAATAAGGAACAGCATCTCGCAATATAACGGAATAAAATGGGAAAATGTTTATGTTGCAGGAAAAATAACCTCGCTAAGAAACATAAAACAATTCAGATACCAGCTGCCGTGCATAATCGCTTCAAATGATCTTGATGATGGGAAGATAGATGTTTCCAACGTATCAAACGCAATAGGACTTAACCACATTCTAGAATACGAGATAATCACAAAGCAGCCGATAGAATAGGAAGATAATATTGGGGAGAGTTCTGGGAATAGAATCAAAATATTTTACTCATCTTCTGACGAGAATATATCTTCTAGCACATATTCATCTTTCGCTTCTGAATATAATAGTCCATGTTCATACATGCTCTTAATCTCTTTTCTTAACATTAACGTATAATTATTTTCTACTTGACGTTCTGCTTGGCGTAATTCTTGCGTTGGTTTATCGTTATCGGAAGAAACATAACCTGACGAGAGCACGCTAGTATTATTTGTTACTACAAGACCTCCTGTTCCAAAAGGACGGCATCTACCAATAGGAGCAGTATCTGATGCTAGAAAGTCTATAGATATATCGTGAGCGCCATATTGTGGTTGCACAAGACCAACTCTCACATCAGTGTATCCTGCTATTTTCATCGTCTTTAGTATAAGTCTAATGGCATTACCTGAGTGCAAACACACATCAAATAATAATATGCTTGAGTTCTTGTTTTCAGAAAGGGATTTGTAGATATTATTAAATTCGTCAGCTATCTTCCTTGTCGGTCTATCGAGCGTAGGACTATATCCTCTCGGATTAGTAAAGTACATATTTGGCAATTTGAAATCAGGATATTTTTTCTTCCAGGAATTCTTCAAAACAAAATAGCCAAGTCGCGCAGACTTATCCATAAATATGATATTATTCACTTTATTATTATGTAAATAATCTGCCAGATTATCTCCTATACTCATAACCTGAATCCTTTCTTCGCATGAGTCAAAACAAATGTAATGCATGATTTAAAGAGATAATGCAAGGTTTATAAATCTTTCTTCACTTCAAAGTAGCTATATGAATATATTTTTAAATTAAGAGGCGTTTTTGTGCTACATAAAATGGCAAAACAGAAAGATCTAGAACTAATAGTGGAAATATTTGAGGAATTGTCAAATAATACTCACAATGCACTCGCTGCGCACAAAAATTATGTCGCATATAATTCTCAAGAGATATTAAAACGCGCAAGGGAGTATGGAATCCAAAATGATGAAGCAATAGATTTGGTTCAAGTCTATGCCCTGAACGCAGCAAATAAAGAGCCAGTATTCTTGCTCAGAAATGCGACGTGCGAGACTATGGAGGTATTATATAAGACAAACCAGAACTGCGCGACAGCAATAAAACTTATAGGGACATTCTCTGATGAGTCTGCATACGATGAATCAGCAACAGAATTAAAGTTTGCCACATGCAAGACACTCGAATATATAAGCCATAACAATCTTGATTCAACGCAAATAATTAACAAGATAGAAAATATAAATGACGAAGAGAAAAAGAGAATGCGCAACGAGCATAATAAGATCATTGCAGAAATAAAAGAAAACCATACTGGTCTAAACAGGACAGCAAGATATCTTGTGGAAAAAATAAATTTTCGTATATTAAACAAACCTTCTTTTAGCGCAGCAGACCTATATAGGAAAGCTTGTGGTCAACATATAGATTGACGTATAATCATTCCATAAAACATATAAACCTCTCCATAATCATTCTTTTATGAACATCTCAAAGATTCGAGAGGATTTTCCAATACTTAATAATCCAAAGAAACCCATCATCTATTTCGATAATGCATGCGTGACACTCAGACCTAAACAGGTCGTCGAGAAGATGAATGAGTATTATTATGAATATCCTGCATGCGCTGGAAGGAGCAATCATCGTCTTAGCGAGCGCGCAAGCAATGAATACAATAATTCTCGGAGCATAATTCGCAAGTTCATCAATGCCAGAAGCGACAAGGAGATAATATTCACGAGAAACACGACTGAAGGAATTAATCTCGTCTCTAAATCCTTTGGCTTCAAAAAAGATGATATAATCATATCGACGGATAAAGAGCATAATTCGAACCTTCTGCCATGGCAGATGATATCTAGAGAGAAGGGTCTGCGCCGAGAGAGAATAAATACCAAGGATGGATTTGACATACAATCATTCGAGCAGATATTGAAGAAAGCAAAAGTAAATCATAATCAGGCATTCATCTCGATGGTGCATACAAGCAACATGGATGGAACAACAATCCCTATAAAAGAGATTGTGAAGATAGCGCATGAATATGATGCGCTAGTGATGCTTGACGGAGCGCAGTCTGTTCCGCACAAAGTTGTCGACGTGAAAAAACTTGACATAGACTTGCTTGCATTTTCCGGGCACAAGATGCTCGGTCCGTCAGGAACTGGAGTTCTGTACGGCAAAGAAGAAATCCTGAAAAAAATGTCAACATATAATGTAGGCGGAGATACTGTCGATGACACCACTTATGATGGCGCAATATTCTCAGGACTTCCTGAAAGATTTGAAGCAGGCCTTCAGGACTATGCAGGATTCATCGGACTCGGCGAAGCCATCAACTACTTGAAGAAATATATTGACGACATACATGAACACGAATTGAAATTGAACAGGATTGTGACCGAAGGATTATCGAATCAAGTAGATATATTAGGGGCGCATGATTACAAATTAAGGTCTGGAATATTCTCTTTTAATGCAAAAAACAAGATGCTATACCATGAAGTATCGAAATTGCTTGACAGTTATGCCAATATAATGATAAGAAGCGGAAGGCACTGCGTGCATTCATGGTTCAATGCAAACAACATGGACGGCTCTGCGCGAGCATCATTCTACCTGTACAATACAGAGGAAGAAGCGAAGATATTCGTCGAGAAATTAAAGGAAGTCTTGAAGATGAAGTGAGGCATCATCTAGCCAGTTTTCTATTAGCGTATCTTGAATCCATCGTCACATCCTTTCCGAATTCAGGCAAATGGTTCGCTTTAGATATTGATACACATTCTATCTCCATTATCATAAGATTTCTATCGGTGAATAAGTCTATCTCGAGCTTCAGGGATTTGAATGGATGAGTGTACCTTCTCTTCTTGACGCGAACTCCTTTCGTCTCAATCCACCATTTATCGAACAGCTTTTTAGATATAGGAAATTCTATCTCGTCGCGCTCCATCTTTCCTGAACCTTTTATCGTGAACAGATATTCTTGTCCATACTTTCTCAGGCGCAATATCGTCGGTTTGAAATTCACATCCTCTTTCAGAAGTTTAAGATCATATAATTTATCGAGCCTGTCTTTTGAAGTGCTTATATCAAGATATCCTTGATTTATATCGACACCTTTAGTCTTGATAATGCCTATAAGATTGTCAATAGAAACGAATGTATCCTTGAAAAGCTCTGTAGAATAATCTATTCCATCTTCCATTAGAAGATATTTCCTCTCGATCTCTTTAGCCATGAATATCACTCAATACTTCTTCCAATTCAATAAATTCCTTGTTGGATAGTTCGTAAAATTTCTTTTCAAACAATGGTCTGTTCGTTAATTCTTTTACTTCACGTTTTGTCTTGCCATTCAATACTTTCTCGAATGCATTCTTGAGCTTCATGTCATCGAGCACTACAAGTTTTGAATATATGTCAGCAAATATATCAGTACTTTTAGTTTCAAGCTTCACGATTGCAGAATCGACTCGTGGAGACGGACTGAAACTTCTTGGCTTTACAACCTTCAAAAGTTCTATATCAAACAAGTGGTTTGCAAGTATTCCAACGCGATTATCCTTGGCTAGTAGAATATCAGAGAAATTCTTTCCCATAGTCAAGAATATCATATCGAGAGAATCATAGACGCGGAATAATAATCTCATCAATGGTTCGGAAATATTGTACGGGATGTTCGCGACTATCTTGTTGAACTTGTACTTCTCGAATAATTCATCAAAGACTTTTAGGATGTTTGCGTGGACGAATGTGACATTCTTGAGAGGCATGGAATTGTCGTCGATATCTACAGCGATGACTTTGCACTTTTTCGAAAGTTCCTTCGTTAATGCGCACTTCCCGTAGCCAATCTCAAGAACAATATCATCCTTCTCGAGTTCAGCATTCTGCACGATATAATTTATGAGAGTCCTATCTATCATATAATGTTGGCCCGTCTGGTCAAGATTTCGCGCAAATGATTCATCCATAGAATAGAATAATCGCGATTTAAATATAAATCTTTTCCCCGTTCTACTATCGAAAATATTAGGTATACACTTGTCCTTTATAAACAAAGCCTCACCAATAGGTGATTATGATGGAAAGTGAAGACAAGATAAAGGCTTGGATTGAGGATATACTAGAAGACAAGCAAAGAACCACAGGAAGACCTAAACTTGCTTCTAGGACGCTGCTAGACTGTCAGAAACAAGCTTTAAGAGAGTATTATGATGCTATACGATTAGGTAAAAGGACTAATTTTCTTGATAAACAGCGTCATAAGAGCTCAAAAGCGAAGAGCTACGGAAGTTATTATTCATACCTTCAAGTCTTAAGCTACTTTGCTAAATTCGTCAATAAACCCTTTGACGAGGTCAACGAGAAGGATATAGACGCATATAGAGCATATTTGAAGAATGAAGAACTATCTCACAATACCTTCCAGTTCAGAAGTCTAGTCATTAAGATGTTCTTCTTATGGTTTCTCAAATGTAGGACGATACCTCCAATGATAGAATACACTATTGAGATGCCTAAAAGAAAGGTGATTAAAGCCGAAGAAGTGTTGTTACCGTCAGAAATCAAAACAATGATAGGAGGATGCGACAAATCACGTGATAAAGCGTTAATATCTGTTTTATTTGAAGGTACATGCAGGGTCGGAGAAATATGTACTCTAAAGATAAAAAGCATTTTAATCGACGATTATGGAGCCAAGATATCAGTAAAAGGAAAGACAGGAGAAAGAAACATCAGGCTCATAGATAGCGTCGGTTACTTGCAGAATTGGTTAAACGAACACCCTCAAAAGAATAACCCAGAAGCTTATGTTTTCGTATCTATGTCAGATAATCATTATGGCAAGAACATGAACACGACAGGCATAACATCCATTCTAAAGACTATAGCAAAAAGAACAGGTATAAAAAAGAGGGTGAACCCTCACTGGTTTAGACATTCAGGACTTGATTGGCTAGCACAACATAATTTTAATGAAAGAGATCTAAAAATACGCGCTGGATGGACTATGAATTCAAATATGCATCTAACATATTTACACTATGGCGAAGATGAAGTTGACGCGAAATACTGTCAAATGAAAGGCAAAGAAAAGCCATCAAGAACCAGCTTTATAGAGGAAGAACAGCTTAAACCGATAATATGTCCTAGATGTCAAAAAGAGAATACTTCAGACAGTAGATATTGCAACTGCGGACAAGTCTTAGACAAGAAAGAAGCGATAAAATTAGAGCAACTAAGAACACAAGCAAATGATTTCACAGGAAAACTACTGCAAACACCAGTAGATAAAGAAGCAGACATGAGTAAAGGAATAATGGAAGCACTATACCAAACAATGAAGAAAAATCCAATAATGTTAGAAGAATTTAGACGCATAGTTTCATCAAACAGCGAGGCTAAAAATGGCAACTAAAAAGAGATACCTATGCATAGCATGTTCAACAATACGACGAACAGTATATGTTAAACCTTGAAGAAATAAGGACGGATTATACTGTCCAAACTGCAGATCATACGAAGTAACAAATGAATATGAGACCTTTGAAGAAACGACAAAAGTATAATTAATTATGGACACAAATTTTAGAAGTAGCTAATTAGAAGCACCAAACTTGGTATATTCATAATCTACTTCTAATAAACGACCTCTTCTTTTCTCTAAGTCTTTGGAAAAATCTGATTCACCCTCAAAGAATTCCAGTACATAGGGATTGCCAACAAAAAACAGCCCTATAATTTCTTGATACTCACTTATACCGTCTGGAGAATCAATTCTGAATAATTTGTATCTTTCGCAGAGATTCTTTACTGCACCCTCTCTTAATTCTTTTGAATTCCTCAATTTAAAGTTTTCATAGGAATTATACACTCGTATAGCACCATCTATGTGAGTGCATAATGTTAAATCGCTATTCGTGATTGCATGAATATATCTTGTATAATATCGATGTTCTACATTCCTAAAATATATCTTATCGGTATAAGTAAATCCCTCTAAGGGTATTAGTTCTTCTATATTCAAATGCCAAACACCGTCTCTTTTCTGGAAAAGAAATTCTGTTTTATCCAATAAAGGAATATCGATATTATTATTCCCTTTTATAATAAACTCCTGTTCACCTAATGAATTTTTTACATTAATTATAGTTTTTGCTCCTTGCCAATGTGATGCAAGATATGCTGTTCGTCTAGTCTCAGGTAAGCCTAATCTTCGCATATCGATAGGAAGTTTAAGAGTAAATTTATTTTTCCAAGTATCAACTAACCATTCAATCATGTGAAAGTTTTGACTTATAGCACTTTCAATCGCCAAATATTTATCTTTGTAAAGAAAACCATTTTTATTAAGATCAGCGTTAAACGGAACTTCTATTAATCCGTCTTCGTCTATCAAATCATTAATCTCTGGAAATGCTTCTAGTACAATATTATCTTTTTCCTCTACTGCAAAGTCCCATAAATAATGTTTGCATATTTTTGTTTTATCTATTTTAATGCCATCAGCGAGAGCTCGCCATAAATGATGCATATCTAACTTAGTTTCTTTTAACAATTCTTTGTACAAATCAGATGTTTCTTCAGAAAGAAAGTTATCATATAACAAATCCATATATGGAGTATTTGTTTCATTACATAACCTAATTAATTTTTCAATCTTAGTTTTTAATTCATCTGAGTAAGACATAAAATACAATATAGCATCTTCATTAAAATATTTAACTGTTTTTTCGTATGTGCAACATCCAAATATACCACTAAAGAAAAGTATTATTCTCGCCGTAAGGTTCATAAACTTTTTAAAGACAATATATAAAAGTATACAGGGGGTTTTAATGAGACGTGAGTTATTCGCGATAGCATTATTTGTATTTCTCTTAGTTGTCTCTATATCCTATTGTTTTGCTGTTGAAACACAACTCACTTATGATGCTAACGGCAATTTTGTTACAGGCGATGGCTATTACAGATATTATAATAGTTTTAATCAATTATCTAAGATTTATTTAGGTAATAATATGTCGGGTGTTCTTTTAGAAGATTTGACTTATGACCCTGTAGAAGAACGAGTTTTTATGAAAAAGACCTATAACACTTCAGGAGTGTTAATAGAAACAGTATATTATATTGATGAAAGTTATGTTCAAGTTATTAATCTTTCTGGAACATATAATTATACTTATGTATACGCAAATGGAGAACTTCTGGCACAAGATTTAAACGGTGTCAAAACTTTCTTTGCTACAGATGCGGATGGCAATATTGTAGCCGCTATGAATTCTACAGGCGGTTTGATAGAAACTACGGTTTATTCGCCTTATGGAGATATAGTTCTTGGAGGCAGTAGAAGCAGAAAAGATTATGAAGCAAAAGAATATGATTCTTTAACTAAACAGACAGATTTCAATGCAAGAATGTATAATCCGAATTTGGCACAATTTGTACAACCTGATACACAGATAAAAAATGTTTATGATCCTCAGTCAATAAATAGGTATGCTTTTGAAAGAAATAATCCTTACAGATATACTGACCCTACAGGACATTTCATAGTAGGATACCAAAAGGGAGGAGAAGCAGCTATGGGACCTGGCTTAGGATATGCTACTGGAACGATATATGATGTTCATGGAGATTTATCTTACGATCAATATACTTACACCACACAGAGTTTCGGAGGAGGATGGGGAGGATCATTCAGTTTTGAGGGAGTATTCGGTCCTCTAACTACTGCTAGAGAATTTCAAGGCAGAGGATACACAGGTCAATTTGCTCAAGGGATCAATCCCGGAATAAGTATGGGACCTTCGGGCAGTTATAATGTCCCTGCAGGGCAAAATGGTCAACCACTTGTAGATAAATCTTATGTTACTGGTGGAGTAGGAGGAGTTGCGGGTGTTTCAGGAAGCCAAGTCTTCGGAGGCGAGACTAATACCAAACTTACCTACGTTGGCAGTGGAAGAGTAGGATCAGGGAAGACTTCTATTGAATCCAATCCAGCAAAAAATAATCCTACTTCGAATGCGCCTACTGTAACAAACAGCAAAAGTTCAACACGAAGTAGCACGTCCTCTAATAGTTTCACAACTACAATTCAAAAAGCATATTCTAGTGTGGTAAACTTTTTTAGTTCAATATTTAAGAGGGGAAAGTAATGAATACATTATTGATTCTTAATATAGAATTTATTTTTTGCATAGGCTGGTTTTCTTTACAAATTATTTTATTTCATAGATTTAATAAAAGCGATTACAAGCATCTAAATGATGATACTATTCTTCCCATGCCAAAATTCATGAAAGTATTGCCGATAGAATTTTATAATCTCACAAAACAAAACGAATATAAAAAGAACAGATTTCTCGTCACATTATATTTCTTTTTTATGATTGCTTTTATTTTAGGGATTGTAGTACCATTTTTATTTGACGTATTACTTAACTAGACTATCTAAAATTAGGGCTATGGCTCTAAGAGGCAATAAATAAAACTATATAAACACGAAACATCTTCTATAATTAATGAAAGATGCCGATGAATTTTATAAACCATTGATTAAAGAACATATATCTATTGACGGTGTTGCGGCCGAGAGTGCAGATGCAGGTATGGAAGTGTCGGTAATTCAGAGAGGGTTTACAACTTCTTTTCAACCATATTTTACAAAAATTGCTGATGATTTAATGAAGATATGTGCGTTACCTATAAATGATTCTATAAATGAAGTATTGATAATAATAAAAAAAGATAATACTGCCAAGATATATCTAAAGTTTCCGATGATTTTGCAGTCAAGAGTAAAAAAGAATATTACTTATAATGCTAATGCAGTAGTATATAGTGAAGATATATTTGATATTGGTGAAATAGAATTTAGGGACAGTATTTACGAAATTAAAATAGAAAAAGAAGATAAAATAATATTCCTATTCAGAGTACATTGGAAATTTGGAGTGTTTTTTGACTTCACCAAAGATATGGATTTAGAGCAATTGAAAAAAGATCTTGCATATTATTATAAACGACTGTATTTTTATGATTTATACTCATTTATTGAAAATGAAAAGAATTTTGACGACTTAACAAATGATGGATGGTTTCCATTTATTCAACTCATTGGAAAGAAATTTGATAAAATTATGCAATATTATAAAGAAGAGAAAAAATATAATTTTCAAATCGATAAATTGATATCGGAATTCAATAAGGATAAGCTAGAATCATTTACACAGTACTGGTGGGAAAAAGAAGCATTTAAAGACAAAAAAGAAATATTGGAGTCAGGTATTAATGCCTTTTTGCAGAATGATAAAAATGGATTTATCGCATGCATACACACACTTTATCCACAAATAGAAGGAATAATAGGTCATGAATACTTAAAAAGTCATGGTAAGAAGCTGTCATCTAAAGAGTTAGTACAATACATACAACAAAAAGCAGAATCCAAATTTAACACGGCATCTTCTACAGGTTTCCCAAAAGAATTCTATACCTATCTAGAAAAAACCGTTTTCAAAGATTTTCATAGTATCACTGGAGAGATAGATTTATCACGTCATAGCGCTTCACACGGATATGCTAATGCAAATGACTTCACCAGAGCAAAGGCGTTGCAAGCAATTCTAATTCTGGATCAAATATATTTCTATATATAATTCTAAAAAACATTTTTAAATCAGATAGGTTCTATCCCTATATGGATAAAAGAATCAATGAATTAATGCTTTTATTAAATACCTATCTAGAACATCACTCTGAAACTCCAATAAAAATAATAACTCAAGAAGGCTTTTCTGATATTAACATAAAACATGCAATAGAATACAACTATATTAAAAAAAATAACAAAGGATATATGCTCACTGAAAAAGGAGAGCAAGAAGTTAGAGAACAAAAAAAAGATATAGATAAAAACTTCGATAATAAGAAAAAAGAATTCTATGATTCAATGAAAATAGATGGAAGAATAGTACCAAAAACTATGAAGTATAGATTGGTTTATTCACAGATAATTTGTCCATTATGCGGTAAAATTAATCTCGGGTCGAAATATACACATAATATTTGTGCTGAATGTGATGCTAAAATAACACAAAATACTACTAAGTGGAATAAATTAAAATCAAAAATTAAAAAACCTAATATTAACTGGGTACTTGTAGGAGGCGTGGTAGGAATCCTTGCTTTAATTTTCGTAATTTTAGATTTTTCTGGTTACGGACCCACAAACATACTAACTCCTAAAAGTGAATTAAAAGTAGATATATCTTCAATATATATGCGAGAGCTAAAAATGCAGCTTGGTGATACCAGCACTTTAGAAATATTCAATCCCTCAGCACAAGGGGATAACACGGGGTTAAATTTATGGTTAGAAAATAAAGGAGGACGTACGACAATATACACTCAAACCATAAACATACAGGCTGAAAATTTTGGAACAAGAATAATTGAAACTCAACAATACGAAATAAAACCCGACCAGAGTATACAAATACCATTAAAATTCTACCCTTCCGACAGCTACTGGCTAAATAAATCTATTTCGGAAAAGAGAAATGCCCAATTATATCTGAAGATAAAAATAACTTATACAACTAAAGGAAAAACCACAGTACAAGAATACGATAAAACAATATTAAGCGACGTAAGTCAGTATTACAATAGTACAAAATGAGCTTATAAGATGATGTTTGTATAAGAATTATAATTTAAGATTGTTAGTTCCTAACAATAACGATTTCCATTGAGATAATTTCTTTATTAGGTTATCTTCTTTTTTTCTGTCTAGTAAGGATTCTTCCATATTTTGTATTAACATATCACTCGTATACTCCGAGAGCAACATCATAAGAATGCTCATTCTTAAATAATTAGCCAATTCTCTATATAGATCTTCGAGAGGAATATATTCTTTAGCATATTTAGATTTGTCTTCATCAGTAAGAACGCCACCATGAGCATAAATGCTTCTAATATCATACCCTATAAGAATATTTTTCTTTACTCTTATCCCATTGAATCCTATAAAATGAAAGAATCTACTCACGCGAACTTTGAGTTTGTAACCTACTTCAATATTATCAGCCTTGATAAATATTTTTTCTAACCCGGCTATGATATTAGCTATTCTTTTTTCAATAGTTCCCTCTTCCAGTAATGCCGCACAATATCGTTTATATGCTATAAGAACATCATCTTGTTTAACACCATGAGTCCAATACATATTCTCAGGTAGTATTTTTGAGAATTTTTCAAAAAAGTCTTTCAATCTAGATATATCCTCATCTTTTAACACATATTTATTAAATGTGTATATGGTTTTATTGGCACTTAATTTTCCTCCAAATAAAGACAAATTAACATAGTCTTTCCGCGTATTAATGTTGCTCCAGACTACACTGCCGACATCGAATAACATCAGTAAACATACCGTTTTCTGACATAATTTCTGAATTTCATTAAAGTCGTTAGTTGGTACCTTAATCTGAATAATACATGAAGGAGTGTAAAACGCAGGAGAATTGTGTATAGAGATTGTCGATAATTCCAATTCCTTGGCTACATCTTCGACTTTTGTTCTTCGAATGGAGATAATAGAATTTATATCGATACGTTCAGGAATAGTGTTGACGCCGTATAATTCTATGTCTGCATAACAGTTTAATAATTCTCCATTTAGCTCTTTCAAAAAATTATCTATTAACGTGTTGAGTTCTTCATCAGAGATAGAAGAATAAAGGTATTTATGAAGGGCTCTGCCGATAAAATATTCTAAAAGTCGTGTTCCGTCTTTAAAAAAACCCTTAAATATAAAGTAATCCGCCGTGTCCTTAAACACCGCATCAGATTCAGCAAGTATCTTAGGTAAAAAAGCAGCAGTATACCACACTTTTTTCTTAAAATATTCGCCTTGACCCGGTCCTAAAATTAATTGCCCATTAGAATCATATGATGGAGAATCATATATCCACTTAAAATATTGTTCTTCAACAGGCTCAGCGATAGAATCCTTCTTAAAGCGTTCAGCTTCCATACTCACATGACTTAATAAGTGTTTTAGCTTCAGTTTATCTTCTTCTAAAATAACCATCTAAGAAGTAAAATCTAGGAACTTATATAGTTTATGACCTTGGCAATTAGGTGTTAAGTTTCTTTAGTATGTCTCTACCAATCTTTGCTATTCTTATCTTGTTATCTTTTATCGTTATCGCATTAAATAATTCCAAATCTTCACAATGTTGTCTTACGCTCATCCAGTTTGTGTTGACCTTTCTTTCGAGATCTGCATATGAGTGTTCTAACCCATCAGAGAGTGTTTCTAGAATTGCCTTCTTTATCTCTTTATGTGTTCTCTTCATACCACATTATTGTGGCAAAGTTTATAAATACATATTCCACAATATTGTGGTAGTTGGTGGTGATACTATGAAATATCTTAGCATTGTTATTGTTTTGCTGTTGATTCCTATAATGACTGGATGTCAAAAAGAAATAACCAAATACCAATGTTACGATGGCTCTTATGCCGATTCTCAAGAAAATTGTTCTATAAGATACTGTCCGGTTTGCGAGAGTAAAGCTAATGATTGTAGTGTGTGCCCTGTACAGACCAGAGATGTTACAGTAACAAAATATCAATGTTCGGATGGAAGCATACAAGATAATCTAAAGGATTGCCCAGATGTAGCCGCCAAAGTTAGCGAGACAGATTATAATTCCACAAAACACTTAATAAATTCTCAGCAAACTAACGGCAATATACAATTCAAAGTTACTTATGCGGGTTTCGATGGCTCAAATTATAAGATAGAGTTTACAGTAAAAAATGTCGGCTCAGAAACAGAGTATTTTCAGCCTGAATCTATAGCCATTGTGGATTCTCAAAAAAATCAATACGATGTGTATAACACGTTCGATTATCCTGTAAGTATTATAAGCAACAGCTTAATTTCAGGAGTTACCAAACAAGGATATTGGATATTCGAGAATGTACCAAAGAACATAGGCACTGGACAGTTCAGTTTCGAAACAGGATTAATGAATAAAGAAACATATAGTTTTAGCGTACCTTTGAATTAGCTCAATCTGTCGTTGTCATGACTGTAGATAACATCTCTAACTTGTTTGCCGTATCTTCGCCTATAGTATACAATTTGTCCAAAGTTTTCAATATGTAAGAATCTTTATTTATTAAATCTTTATGCTCTATAGGATATTTCGCTATATCTAAATAAGACGACGATATTAAACACAATATTTGCAGTGTTGGATGAAATAGAATCGGACTTAATTTCACCTGATCTAAAATAGTGTTAATTAATTCTATGATTTGTTCTCTAGGAAATCTCTTTATAATGCTATACATGTCCGAAATTATATTAACGTGATTAGGATTATCTCGAAAAGTATCATAAAGTTTATCTGCATTTACGCCCGATTTAAGTTCTTCATCCGTCATTTCACAAAACTTGAGTAAAGCTTCAAAATCTTCAAAAGACATATCTAGCATAAATTTTTGATAAGGTCTAATTCTAGATTTTCCGCCTTTTTGTTTTATTACATCAGCATATAACTGGAAACTATCAGAATAAGTCTGGTTCATGTAATCAGCCAGAGGAATCTGATTTTCTACTCTGTTAATTAGTTTAATCCCGATATTAGGCGTCAAATGACCAATTAATGGTTTTAATTCTTCTTCTGTAACTACACCCATTATGAGAGCATACGCTTTAGCCATCTTTTCTATTGCATGACACCAAGTATATAATGCATCAAACGGATTATTTTCCATAATTAACTTAGATGATTTTAGAGTACTTCGTGCATCTTCTAACCAAATTTTTCCATCACTTAACTGCTTCTTAGTAGTTGTAATTTTTGTATCGAGCTGCTTTTGTACTCTCTTAACTACTTCAGGATATGTTGGTGGATTGTAGACTGGCGGATTAATCCTGCTTTTAGTCTTCATGATGAAAGAAAGCGCATTCAGAATAAAAATTTATCTACATATAGAAGAGACGGTGATTTTAGAGTATTAGAGGGCATGACCAATGCCAAAGCCACACCCTCTAAACACCTCAAGGTGATAGGCATTTATTTAGGCATGTATTGCTCGACAAATCCCTCATCGTTACCGTCTTTAACATGAAAGAACTTATGTATGCCAGTTTTTCCAGTGCCGCAACCAATGCACTCGTGAGATGCGGTCAGCCAGAACTTATCTGCTTGAACGAATTCTGACCCAATCTTGACGTACACAGAGCTATAAGTCTTATCAACCTTGTCGTATATCGCTCTTGCTCTTGCTAGTTTCTCTTGATTTTGTCTATCGATTTCGTCTTGTTGTTTCTGACGTTCCAGTTCGATAATCTTTGTTCTTGCTTCTTGCACTCTCTTTTGTTCATCTTCCTTGTCCTGTACTATCTTCTTATATTTCGCTATTTCGTTGTCTATTTCATTCATTTTTATCCTCCCAAAAACTTTTTTCCCAGTTCTCGATTCTACGCTGAAATTCTTCTTGGTCGATATTCATGTTAATATTCAAGTTTTCACCCCTAATTTTGTCGCCATGAGCTGCTCGATGCCAAGAAATCATAAGTGAGCCTAGCTGTATTTTCTGTGTAAAATTGAGCTGTCTAATATCAATACTGTCAATAAATTGACGTAGATCAATAAGACTGCTTTGAGGGTCTTCAACCAATTCGACGAGTCTTTGCATCGTATTATCAGTCAATCCTTTCTTTTTCAGTTCTCTCAGTTTTGCCTTGAAGTTCTTTTTCGGGCTCTTTGTACTTCCTCCTAATCTCGCTATTTTCCTTGCTCGTGCTGTGCCTTTCTTTAATGGTATCAGATCTTCTTTCGCCATGTTATAACCTCATATTCCTTTTGTAGTGCTATTGTGGTGCTTCGTCCTCTATAATTTCAATAATTTAGTATATAAGATTTAATTATTAAATTATGAGCGAAGCTCATCATAATTT